>MTKW01020844.1_pt1 | contig 10490 bp, 7 predicted proteins | sample 1042761 | NCBI WGS metagenome assembly MTKW01 (sample SAMN06205366, study PRJNA360243) | anaerobic digester metagenome | biome: Wastewater treatment plant; feature: Anaerobic digester sludge; material: sludge; isolation source: anaerobic digester fed with sludge from wastewater treatment plant ...
TCCAGCTTGGCAGACTTTGTCCTTAAGTTCAACTTTTACGGCAAAACTGCCCACGCATCAGGAGGTCCCTGGAACGGAAGAAGTGCCCTAGATGGAGTTGAACTAATGAACTCGGGCGTAGAGCGTATGAGGGAACATATGCGGCCTGAATGCCGAGTACACTACGTGATTTCTTATGGCGGAGGAGCACCTAACGTAGTGCCAGACTATGCTCAGAATTTCTTTGATGTCCGCGCTAAGGATATCGCTGAACTCAAAAAGATGCGCCAATGGGTACAAGATATCGCAAAAGGCGCAGCTCTTATGACTCAGACTCACTTTGAAGAACTATTTTTAGGGTGTGCTGCAAACGTTATACCCAACCGGGTAATCGCCCAAACCTTTCATTCTGTGATGGAAGAAATTGGCGCACCCAAATGGAGCGAAGAAGAACTTGAGTTCGCCCAGACTATGCAACAGCAGTTTGAACCCGAACTTGTAGAACAAGCAGTAGAATCCTTGGAGGAATCCGGCGCCACTTTGGGCCAAGAACACCTTTTCGATACACAAGTACCATACAGCGATGAAATAGGAGAAGGAAAAGGCTCCACCGATGTAGGGGATGTGTCATGGGTCGTACCTACTGCTCAGTTTTCTACTGCGTGTCATCCCTTAGGAATCCCCGGCCACAGCTGGGCCATTACCTCCTGTTCGGGGATGAGCATAGGACATAAGGGAATGCTCTATGCAGCAAAAATACTAGGCGTAGCAGGATATAGGTTTCTAACAGATCCAGACCTTCGCCAAAAGGCACGAGAAGAATGGCAGACCCAACTCAAGGGAAGACAGTATGAGTGCTTGATCCCTCCCGAGATAAAGGCGCCGCCAAAACCATTTTGAGGAATCAAAGGAAGCAAGGGGGACGGTACTTTCTGCTTCATGAAGCAGAAAGTACCGTCCCCCTTGCTTCTCTCCTTAATTTAACGATATATCACGTATATCCAGTATGAGCCGTTTCCATATTCGTCTGGAGTTTGCCCGGTCATAACCATTTTATCGTTCTCGATGACCACATGATCTATGCGGAGGGGACCGTTTTCAGTGATGAGGATTTCTTTTCCTTCTTTGTCACCGCTTTGGTTCGCACCTATCTTAGCTACTACGTTAAACGCATTCACAGTCGATCCTTCATCAGGCTCAGCTACAAATGTTATATCTCCTATAGCGCCCAAAAGCGCCCTGCCTTCTTCGCTGTAAGGGCAGACTCGCTCGATCATGTCTACATTTCCATCCAGGTCTACTCTTATTCCTTTCTGCTCAGGCGTGCCTGTTTCAGGATCCCATAGGAACCATGCTTCTAGAGCCTGAGGCTCGTCTCCTTCGGTTTCTATCCATTCGATGGATTCTACTCCTACGTACTGGGGTCGATCCAGGTTAAACTGGGCTGAAATCTCGCATAGTTTCTCCGCTTCCCCCACGGATCGGTCCCAAATCCAGATTTCCTTAGGCACAACATGCCTTACTTCAAATCCAATCTCCTCGGAAAAGATTTCGCCCAAAGGTCCCGAAACCATAGCCAACTTGTCGCCACTTGGGGACCACGCAAAGGGACCGATCCTATCTTTTTCGTCAACGGTAGGCATGGGAATCACGTGCTTTAGGTCTCCCTGAGGAGTGTAAAGACAAAGCGACACACCTCCTGCCGGAACAGATGAACTTTCCCCGTGGTTCAATTCATCAATACGGCAAAGTTCAACCACGATTTCATCTTGGGGACTAAAGCCCCAGAAGTAAGCCCAATCGGGCTCGATTTGCGTTCCGCGCCGTAGGCCTAAAGGTAAGCGAACCTGGGACGGATTAACCTCCACCCGATAAGTCTCGCCTGAGGTCAGGTCATAGGAAACGTAACCCATCTTTCCCACATCAAAAACTTGCCCATAGGCCGCAAAAAGACCGGAAGGAGAGTAACTCAGACTAAAGAGGCCGTCCCAAGTTGGTAAATCATCAGCGACTCTTAGAACCTCTTTCGTTCCCATGTTTACTTTCCATAGGTCGTGAAGGTGGCGAAATACTATCGTCTGACCATCTTCGGCTACAAGCAAGTCGGCGGGATAAGGCGGTACAGCCGCGTATCTCACAAACGCTATATCCCGTACCTCGAGAGAATCCAAGTCCACTTCGACCACCCAATACCCCGACTCATCTACATAAGGACCGGCAGTCATGAGACCCATAACCATGAAGCGCACCTTTGACCCCTCTCGCGCCCAGTCGAGCATCTCAATAGATAAGGAACTGTCTACTGCAAAAAGCCGCACGCCTGTGCCATCGTCGGGGCAGATGGCCCAAACGCTTGATAAGTAAGAATCGGCAATGCGCCTGGGTGTCTGGCATAGGGCACCAATTGCAGTTCCTTCACTTCCCAAAGCGGAAGCGCCAGACGCTTCTGAAGACTCGTCCTCACGCTTAGATACGCCGGGAAAAGCGACGTACTTTCCATCATGACTCCACTTCTGACCGTCCCAAGGCCTGGCTTGATAGAAAGGGCCAACCCGTAAAACATGCAAGTCGTTCTTTTCTTTGGCATTTATTTCAGGGAATGTATCTAGCCCCGGCATAGCATGGGAGTCGGTAGTTTCCAGGAGAACTGAAGAACGGGTGAGCATAAAGACTTTCCAAGATTTATTCTCCGAACCGTCGCTGGAATCGTCATTTCTAAGGTTTATAGTTTCCTCTACTGCCCACACTTCTTTCACTCCGGATGAGTCATCTTGTACCTGCACTTCATAGTAGGTTGAGACTTCAGCATACGGCCCATCAACTGAAGGGCTAAAAGAAGTAACCCAAAGCTTGGGTTCCGGCTCTTCTTTCAAAGTAAAAGTCTTGCCCGGAGCTTTCCACAAAAGTGTCCTTCCAGTCCCTGGGGCGTGCACGTTATATGGCATAACCTTGTCCGAAGGGCCTATGTCCCATTCAGGGAATATCTCAGAGAGAACCTCTTCATCACCGCTCCATGCCGCATTGTGCACCAGGCTCGAAAGGTTCAAAATCTCGTCCGTTGACCCCTCTCGGGCAACCATAAGGACAAAGGCGAAACTGACTTTTGGCATATCCTCTGCCTCGCCAAATTCTAAGGTGAGTCTCAATACAAAACTGTTGTTGGGCTCCTTTAGGATGCTAGGCGGAATAGACCACGAAAGACTCATATCCCCTGCCTCATCGGTTGACTCAACAGATGCCCCTTCGCCAAAGATGGGTTTTAGGTATTCGGTGTGGAGAGGAACTGGTTCTTCATGAGCATCGCGGGCTTCAAGATAGGCCCAAAGATCAAGGCGCGCCGTACATCCCTCTAGATCCACTGCCCTGCTTGCCTCCGGGTCTTGGGTATCTCCTTGGGGCAGAAATAAGCTAAAAAGTACCTGCTCATCGGCACAAGCTACCAAGTTGTCCCTAGGAACAGAAATGGGCCAGAGTTCTTCAAGGACCAGATCTCCCGGGGTACCTTTACCTGCACCCTGCCCTTTCCCACAAGACTCTGGGAGTTTGGGCCACACATAAGAAACCCTTTGCCCCTGAGCACACGACCCACCAGTTTTCCCAATGAGGACAGGAAGAAGAGGCGTTTCCATGGGAGCAGCAAATGTGACATTTGAAGATGGCCCAGGCGCGGGGATGACGCGGCATCCAGATAAACACATGGCGAGTATTATGAGACCCACCGTCGAGAATGTAGTCACGTTCTTAAAATTCAAGGAAACAAAGCGGCCCCGCCTTCCCATGACAATCCCTCTTTTCGTATTGTTTGACTCAACTATTCGACAGAGGTTCCCAAGAAGCAAGAGGGACTGGAGTTATTGCTTCAAAGAATGGAGCCAGCGGTCGGACTCGAACCGACGACCTACTGATTACAAATCAGTTGCTCTGCCAATTGAGCTACGCTGGCTCTTAAGGAATACAGTAAATCAAATAGTATAATGCCGCAGCTATTATGTCAATACGCTCACTTCTGGGCGGGCTATGCGTGCTGAGGGGAGTTTTCTTAGTTCTCCCGCAAGGATACGTGCCCGTTCTCAGCTATGATTGTAATACTCCTAGAATCCACATAACGTTCTAGTTTTCTCTTTACGCGCTGAAGTGCATTGTCTACCGATTTCACGTGTCTTTGAAGTTCGTCGGCTATCTCGACATATGACTTGCCGTCAAGATAGCAGTTAAGAACTTGCCATTCCAATTCGCTCAAGATTTCTGTGATCTGCTCTTCCATTCGGCCGATTTCTTCTGCGCTGATGACTACTTCTTCTGGGTCTAGCACCTGGTCGCTAGGCATTATGTCTAATAGCGTCCTGTCCGAATCTTCGTCATATATAGGCCTATTTAAAGAAACATATGAGTTAAGCGGTATGTGTTTCTGCCTGGTGGCTGTTTTTATAGCAGTTATTATCTGTCGTGTTATGCACAATTCCGCAAAAGCTTTGAATGAAGTCAACCTGTCGCTGCGAAAATCTCTTATTGCTTTATAAAGCCCTATCATGCCCTCTTGGATAATGTCTTCTCTGTCTGCCCCTATAAGGAAATACGATCTTGCCTTGGCCTTTACAAAACCTTTGTACTTGTTGATGAGATACTCTTGTGCCTCAACCGAACCGGTTCTTGCGACTTCTACTATTTCCTCGTCTTGCATGCCATCGAACACTGAAACAAACCTATCTTGAGGGTTAACTACCAAACAGCACCCCTCCCCCGGTTATTTTGGCCTGTACCTGTAAACTCCCCGATTGGATTAATGGTGCCTTGATACATACATTATAAGTGTGCCCAAGGGCAAAGATCAACATTTCACATTTCTCTGCCTCTGAACTTCGTAAAGTGCCATTGCGCAAGCTACGCTCGCGTTGAGACTCCCTATCTCCCCAAACATTGGGATACTTATTATCTCATCACACCTATCACGCACTAGCCTTGATAACCCTTTGCCTTCGCTACCTACCACAAGGGCAACGGGTCCGCTGAGGTCCGTCTCCCACAACGATCGGGTTCCACCCGCATCAAGACCGTACACCCAGATCCCTTGCTTTTGGCACCACTGAATGAAATGGTGGATATTTGGCACTTCGCAGATGGGCTGGTAGAAGATAGCTCCCGATGAAGCCTTGAAAGCGCCTTCCCCGAAAGGGGCTATCCTTCTTCTAGGTACTACCACGCCATGAACACCCATTGAATGACAGGTCCTGCAAATAGAGCCTAGATTCTGTGGATCTAAGATGCCATCGAGAGCAACAAATAGCGGGTAACTTCCTTCCGGTATATTTTGCATGACGTCATCTAGATCTCTGAAAGTCACTTCTCCGACTACCGCGGCTAAACCCTGAGCTGATTTGTCATAGACCGCATCGAAATCGCGTTCGGCCATGTAAGATACAGGGATCCCCAAGGAACGAGCCTTCGATGCAATTGATGCGGCCGATTCTTGATCTATCCCCTTCCTAATAATTACCTCATATACAGGCCACCCGCTTTCAATTGCCTCTGTCACCGGTTGTTTCCCATATATCTTGAACCTACCCGGGCCCTTACTAGGTTTGTTCTTCGGCACCTTATATTCTACACTCCTTCAATCTATAAACCTTTATCATGTCTTCTTTGAATCCTTGTAAGCTCTCTTCAGATCATCAAGGGTTGGCGATCTGCCGCATGACATTTTACCTTCAGGACAATAGCCAAATTCATCACACGAAGCCCCCGCATTGTAAAAGATGTTAGGGGCGATTTTTTTGTATTCCTCGAGAAGAATGGTAAACATCTCCCGGATCTCCCACTGAGCCCTTTGGCAGCATCTCAGGTTAAACATGTGCCGAAGCTGCCTAGCATTTGTAGTAACCACGAATCTGGTTTCAGTAGCGTTGGTAAGAGCAAACCTAACATCTTCGGCAGGAATTCCCAAAGACAAACCCTCGCGTTGGATATCCATTACTTCTTTCTGCAAGTCCTCGAATCTTTTCAAAAACTCCTCATGTTCATAGAAACTAGGGGGCGTTATGTATCTGAAGTTATCCTCTTTCACGTACCGCTGCGACTGCTGGAGCTGGGACAAATCCGAAGAAGCGTGCACAGGTTCGTTAAAATAGAAGACTCCGGAGTCCTTGAACACCTTCATCAATCTATGTCTGTCATTCTGCTGGCTAGATATTCTAGAATACCCCTCTACAGCAAAAGTAGTGTACCAATGCTCAAGCGCTCCGACGTGTCCCGACCTTATCAGGTTTCTTATGAATTTCCCAGTCTCTTCTTTCGACGGCTTATCCCCTGTCAACAAAGACTCCAAGCTATCTATCCCCATTGGGGCGTAACAAATACGTGCAAGAAGTATGAGCCTTTCCGTATCGATGTCAGTTCCCATGAACGGGTAATAAAGGACCTTCACCTTCATTCCCGTCTTCTGCGGTTCAGGGTTCCCTGTCTCACTCATATCCTCCGACCCCTCCTTTTATTTCTGGTGGCGGATCTTCGTACCCGAAGGTGTATCTTCAAGGGCAAAACCCAAATAGGACAGTCTATCTCTTATGTAGTCTGCTGTCTTGAAGTCCTTTTCTCTCCTAGCCGAATTTCTCATCTCAACGAAGATTTCAAGGAGTTCCTGGCTAAGGTCATCTCCATGAGGCTTTAGTTCCTCAGAAGTCTTGGGCGTCAATCCAAGAATGCCGAGGCACTGTATTAATAACCCGTATGCTTCTGCTACCTTTTGGCGACTAGACGGACCAGACGTCATCTCAGCTTGAGCGACAACATGAGAATTGATGGCGGTCACAAGATCGAAGACTGCTGCTATCGCCCCCGGGGTGTTGAAATCGTAATCCATCGCTTCAAAGAAGTCCGTTTTGCATTTCTCTATGGCCTCAGAAAGAGGCCCGGCATCAGGCAATCCTTGTGCATCCGGGTTTAGTAAGAACGCCGTGACGTTGTCTATACATGTCTGTATCCTTGACCAGCCTTTCTCCGCAGAGCCGAGAAGTTCCTCTGAAAACTCTAGGATCTTGCGCCTATGCGCCGAAAGAAGGTACAGTCTAACCGCCATAGGATCGTGCGCGTCTAGGATCTCCTTTATGCGAATCACGTTGCCTATGGACTTGGACATCTTCTCGCCTTCTAGATTCACCATCTCGTTGTGAATCCAGTATTTAACATAGGGTTTAATCCCTGAAAAAGCCTCGGCCTGAGCTATCTCATTTTCATGGTGCGGGAAAATGAGTTCCGTTCCTCCGCCATGCATATCAATGCTTGGCCCCAAGAATTTTAGCACCATAACTGAACATTCTATGTGCCATCCGGGCCTTCCTCGCCCCCACGGACTCTGCCATCCCGGCTCACGTTCATCCGCTTTTTTCCATAAGGCAAAATCGACAGGAGATTCTTTGAGGTCAGATACCTGGATTCTCGCTCCAGGCATGAGCTTATCAAGGTTCTTCCCTGAAAGAGCTCCGTAGTCGGCGAACTTCTCTGCTCTGAAATACACATCACCCGATGATTCATAGGCGAAACCTTTTTCTATCAGACCTTCGATCATTTCTATGATATCCGGAATTACCTGACTCGCTCTTGGATATTCGTCGGCGCGTTTTACTCCCAACTTATCCATAACCTCTATATATTCAGCCGCGTATTTCTCAGCTATCTCTGTAGGCGGGATCCCCGTCTCCTGACTCTTTCTTATGAGTTTGTCCTCTATATCTGTAAAGTTCGTTACGAAAGTTACTCTGTACCCGTTGTATAAAAGGTAGCGCCTAACCACATCCCAAAAAACGGCTGGCCGAGCATGTCCTATGTGACTACTGTCGTAAGGTGTAATTCCACATACGTATATTTTCGCATGTCCTTCCTCAATAGGTTCAAATTCCTCATAGCGCTTGGAAAGCGTGTTGTACAAAACAATACCCAAAACTAGCCCCCGCCTTTCTTATACACGGTCGCAGTGCAAAATGCTGCTATTCCTTCCTCTCTCCCTAACGCGCCTATGTTTTCAGGCGAAGTCCCTTTTATTGATATCCGATCTTGGGAGATTCTTAACACCCGTGATATATTCTTTCGCATACCCTCGATATAAGGTGAGAGTCTAGGACTTTGTGCAACTATCGTGCAATCAATGTGGACGATCCTTGCTCTTCTGGATAGGACGGACCACATGGCGCTCAACAGTTTAAGGCTTCTGGCATTTTGATACACCGGGTCGTCCGAAGGAAACCATACACCTATATCTCCCATGTTTAATGCCCCTAAAATGGCATCCATTATTGCATGGCACAAAACATCGGCATCGGAGTGTCCTGAGAGCCCTTTTTCAAAAGGTATCTCCACTCCACCCAAAACACATTTGCGGCCAGGAACCAACGGATGAACATCCAACCCCAAACCAGTCACGAAGCATCCTTTAGGTTTGACAGCCCGCTTTCTGGCTTTCTTTCTAACATCCTTGGATTTTGCCTCATGACCGGTTCTGTGCGTATCGGTTGATTCCAAGAGACTTGCTGCGAGAACAAAGTCTTCTGGGAAGGTAATCTTGAGATTTGTCCTTTCTCCCGGCACGATCGCCACATTATGTCCTAGTCGCTCAACCAACTGACTATCGTCTGTACCGACAAATCCATCTTCCTTAGCTCTTTCATAGGCAAAGCGCAATAGCCGGTAATCAAATATCTGTGGAGTCTGAACCAAAACTAGCCCATCCCTCTTCAAAGTCATTCCTACAACAGGCAATACCTCGTCGTCTTTAGAACTAACTGCCTTCACAGTATCAACTGGCTCAACACCGCATATTGCTGCCGAAATGCTCTTGGCTGCCTCGAATACTCGCCTAAACAGGCCGGCGGTAAAAAGAGGCCTCGATGCATCATGCACCATAACCCATCTGGGTTCAGACGGAATCTCCTGAAGCGCCTTCATTACTGAGATCTGCCGGTTAGATCCGCCTTCGATGGCAACTACAGGTTTAAGCCAAGCCCGCTCCAAGGACACTAAAATCTCCAGTATTTTATGGTTATCTCTGAAACCCTGCGGCAGTGCGAGGACGGCTCCGTCTACTTCTGGCAAAGCCAAGACTTTACTTGCCGTCCACTCCAGAATTGTCTTGCCTGAAATGGTGACAAATTGCTTGGGTTCTTTAGAACATGCCCTCGTACCATGCCCTGCGGCCGGAATTATGCACCAGAGTTCTTCGTTCATTGCACTTCAGCCAAATCTACGCTTTTGAGTTTTGCAAATATCATGCGACCAGCGGGAGTAGTGTGACAATTAGTAACGACTATTGGCACTTCTTCGCCGACGAGTTTCCTTGCATCCTCAACTACAACCATAGTGCCATCTTCCAGGTACCCCACGCCTTGCCCTGGTTCTTTACCTTCTTTTATTAACCTTATAACCAGTTCTTCACCGGTAGATACTATAGGTTTGAGAGCATTTGCCAACTGGTTAATATTAAGGACGCCCACTTCTTGGAGTTCTGCGACCTTTGCCAGGTTGAAGTCTGTTGTAACGATCATTCCTCCGGTAGCCATCGCCATCTTAAGCAGCCTAAGATCCACATCTAGATCCGGATCTTCAGTCCACTCCAAAACCGATACCTCGATCGGAAGCTCTTTTTGCATAGCATTTAAGATATCCAAGCCTCTTCTTCCTTTACTCCTTTTCATGTTGTCAGAAGAATCAGCTATGTGCCTAAGTTCATCAAGCACGAAGTCAGGAATGATCATGGGCCCTTCGACAAAGCCCGTCTTGCATATATCAGCTATCCTTCCGTCTATTATGCTGCTCGTATCAAGGATCTTAGGTACACCCGACGAACTTCGAACCTCCTTTTCTGCTCGCTCGCCACCCGGGTTTGTATTGGCTTTCTCGGAAACACGAAACCGCTTAACTACGGTCAAGACGTCATCTTTCTTGCTAAGAGCAACCGACATCCCAATATACCCTAGCAACACAAGAGCGATAGATGGGAGAACGCTTCCTGCAAAAGGAATCCTGGCCAATGACGGGGCAATCAAATTAGCTATTATAAGTCCGACTATAAGTCCAAACACCCCTACCAGAATGTCCTGAAAAGCCATTTTCACCATCCGGTTTTCGAGCGACTTAACACCTTTTTTAACCAAAACAGCGATAGGTGGCCCTATCAGGTAAAACAGCGTCGCAAGCACACCTGCTATGACAAGTATCACTCCACCTGATTGGTAAATAGTCAAGTTCCTGCCAAGAAACTCACTTATGGGACCAAGTAGGTAGAAGGCCGAAACCCCGCCAACGATGGCCCCAAAGACTGCAAAATACCGTCCCGATTTTTCCAATTCTAAAGCACCTCCCTCTCAGATACTGCTTCATGCAATTATTATATGCTAGGTAGAACCTACAGACAAAGAATTAGACGAAATAAGAGGTTAAAAGCAGTTTAAGGCTGGGATAAGACCAATGCAATTGACCCAAAGCCCAGTTAATAGTACAATTGTGTGTGTACAGCTCAATGGGAG
>MTKW01011498.1_pt1 | contig 10488 bp, 9 predicted proteins | sample 1042761 | NCBI WGS metagenome assembly MTKW01 (sample SAMN06205366, study PRJNA360243) | anaerobic digester metagenome | biome: Wastewater treatment plant; feature: Anaerobic digester sludge; material: sludge; isolation source: anaerobic digester fed with sludge from wastewater treatment plant ...
AGTATTGGCAGGGATTGGGTTATTATTCACGAGCAAGAAACCTGCACAAAGCTGCACGTCAAATAGTAAGCGAGCATGATGGATTGTTTCCCAATACTTATAAAGAAGTCATACAACTCGCCGGCATAGGAGAATATACCGCTGCCGCCATTTGTTCTTTTGCGTATAATTTACCTTTTGCGGTAGTGGACGGCAATGTCTTTCGGGTGCTTTCAAGATTGTTCGGTGTGGACACACCCATCGACTCTACGGCTGGAAAGAAAATATTCAAACAACTGGCACAAGAAATTTTGGACAAAACTCAACCGGGCTTACACAACCAGGCCATCATGGAATTTGGTGCTTTACAATGCGTGCCTGTTTCACCTGCGTGCGATGAATGTCCTTTAGCCGACAAATGCATAGCCTATTCCGACAATCAGGTATCGGCATTACCGGTAAAGCGTCAAAAAATACAAACCAAGGAGCGGTTTTTCAATTATCTGTTTATCAAATCCGGCAATCAAACCTGGCTGCAAAAACGAACACAAAATGACATTTGGAAAAATTTGTTTGAGTTCCCTCTGATTGAGGATGAGAAGTTGTTGGACAAAAATGAATTAATCCAACACGATTATTTTAAAATGCTGTTTTCAGACATTCAATCCGACATACACATCCGGTCTGTAAGTCCTCCCATCAAACACATCCTGACTCATCAAAAGATTTTTGCCCAATGTGTGCTTATAGAAATTAATGCAAAAAGTAAAAAATGGGAGCAATTCGTACAAATCCAAATCGACGAATTGGGGAATTATGCCGTTTCAAGACTGATGGAGATACTGCTCCAAAATCATTTGGGATAGTTCTCTGTATAAATTCTGAAGCTTAGGCTGATCTTTCAGCATTTCCATATGTTGTTTCATGATTTTTTGGTCATTACGCTTAGCCGGACCGGTTTGTGCCTCCGCGGGAGAAAGATGACTGATTTTCTCTATCGTTTCTTTTATCAAGGGCTTCAGCAAGTTAAAATCAATGTCGGAAGACTCCATGATATCGGAAGCAATATGAAACAAATGATTTACAAAGTTATTGGCAAAAACTGCTGCAAGATGTATTTTCAGACGTTGCTCGGTATTGTAATGATGTACCTGCCCTGAAATCTCCTTAGCCAAGACATCCAAAGCCTGTTTGACTACCTCATCCGATGCTTCCAACAACAAAGGAACCTGCTGAAAATCTACGGTTTTATCTTTCGAAAGACTTTGCAAAGGGTATAAAACTCCATAATGTTTTTTATAGCCTTTGAAAATATCCATGGCAACACTTCCTGCGGTATGCACATGCATGGCTTGAGGTGCAATATTCAATGAAACTAAGGACTCCAAAGCATCATCACTGACGGCATAAATATACAAATCAGCATCCTGCATAATCTCATCCACAAGATGAGTATATGGCACGCCCAAGCGATTGCCCAAAGCAGCAGCAGAAGCTTTTGTCCTGCTGTAAACTTGCACAATCTGATGTCCGGTTTTATGAATGGCAAGCGCTAAATGCGTAGCAACATTCCCTGAGCCGTGAAGAAGGATGTTCATTTTATATTAGTAGTTAGTAGTTGGTAGTTGGTAGTTGGTAATTAGGAAGTTATAGAAGTTATAGAAGTTATAGAAGTTATAGAAGTTAGGGAAGTTAGAATATTAAACCACAAAAGGCATAAAAGAAAATTCACCATTCACCATTCACAGTTCAACAATTCAACAATTAAACACTACACATTAAACATTACACACTAAACATTCAACAATTTGTCTTTATTCTTTTGTCTTTGCTCTTTGTTCTTAGTTATTCACTCTTCGTTCTTAGTTTCTCACTCCTCTCATACGCCTCCACAATCCTTTGTACCAATTTATGACGCACTATATCCGATTTGTCAAAATCAACGCGTGACACACCCTCCACATTTTTTAAAACCGACATTGCATCAATTAAACCCGACTTTTGGGTAGTGGGCAGATCAATTTGCGTGATATCGCCCGTCACTATCATCTTTGTATTCAGCCCCATACGGGTTAGAAACATTTTAAGCTGCAAACGGGTGGTGTTTTGTGCTTCATCTAAAATAACCACGGCATCCGTAAGCGTACGTCCACGCATAAAAGCCAGTGGTGCGATCTGAATGGTGCCGTTTTCCAGATACTCCCTGAGTTTGAGCGGGGTAATCATATCTTGCAAAGCATCATACAGAGGCTGTAGATAGGGATCAATTTTTTCCTTCATATCTCCCGGCAGAAAACCAAGCTTCTCCCCTGCCTCAACCGCAGGTCTACTTAATATTATCTTCCTGATAGCCTTACTCTTTAAAGCCTTAACAGCTAAAGCAATGGCAGTGTAGGTCTTTCCTGTCCCGGCGGGACCAATGGCAAAAACCAGATCATTAAGTTCAAATTCCCTGACCAATCGTTGCTGATTAGGTGTTCGGGCCAGGATAGATTTACCTCTTAAACCATGTAAAATCAAGTTGGAGTTTTTAGTGGTTTCTACGGGTTCTTCCCCTTTAATAATCTGAATAACAGATTCTTCACTCAAAGTATTATTTTCAACACAGAATTTTTCCATGTTCTTCAAATGCTGCATCACCAAATTTACATTTTCCTCATCCCCCTCAACTTTAATGGCATGACCGCGTCCAACTATCCTAACTTGCGGAAACAGATTTTTCAACAAATAAAGGTTAGCGTTATTCACACCAAAAAAAACAATAATATCGGTATGTGTAGAAAGTTCGTATATTCGTTCGAGCATATTTGAGTGAGTAAGTTAGGGTTTAATATGCGAATAAAGGATATTGGACCATGGTTTCGTTGACTTTTTTCTTTACGGAATCTATTACTTTCTTATCATCTTTGTTTGTTAGCACGGTTTCAATCATTTCAGCAATTTCATACATCAAATCTTCCTTGGCACCACGCGTAGTGATTGCCGGTGTTCCCAAGCGAATTCCTGAAGTTTGAAAAGCAGAGCGGTCATCAAAAGGCACCATATTCTTGTTGCAGGTTATATTAGCATCAACAAGCACCTGTTCAGCTTCCCTGCCGGTAAGTTCAGGATATTTTGGACGCAGATCAACCAACATAGAGTGATTGTCAGTACCTCCGGAAACAATGGTAAATCCTCTCTTAATCAGGGCATCAGCGAGCGTCTTAGCATTCTTCTTTACTTGACTTTGATACACCTTATATTCAGGTTGAAGGCATTCTCCGAACGCCACAGCTTTAGCAGCAATTACGTGCTGTAAAGGTCCGCCCTGAACTCCGGGGAACACCGCTGAATCAAGTAATTCAGACATCATTCTTATCTCTCCGCCGTTCTTAGTTTTTCCCCAGGGATTTGGAAAATCTTTTCCAATCAGGATAATACCTCCCCGTGGACCACGTAATGTTTTGTGGGTTGTAGAAGTGACGACATGTGCATATTTCAACGGATTATCCAACAATCCTGCAGCTATCAAGCCGGCAGGATGTGCCATATCAACCATCAATATTGCTTTTACTTTATCGGCTATCTCACGCATGCGCTTGTAGTCCCATTCACGCGAATAAGCCGATCCTCCGCCAATGATCAATTTAGGCTGTTCGCGAAGAGCAATTTCTTCCATCTCATCATAATCAACCAAACCATTATCTTGTCTGACATTATATGCAACAGGCTGATACAGAATCCCTGAGCTATTCACCAATGAACCATGCGACAAATGTCCGCCATGGGCCAAGTTTAAACCCATAAATTTATCACCGGGATTCAAACAAGCCAGAAAAACAGCTGCATTGGCTTGTGCGCCGGAGTGCGGCTGCACATTGGCCCATTCAGCACCGAATACCTCCTTAATGCGATCGATGGCGATTTGTTCCGATTGATCAACAATCTCACAACCACCGTAATATCTTCTCCCGGGATATCCCTCTGCATATTTGTTAGTCAACACCGACCCCATGGCTTCCATGACCTGGTCACTGACAAAATTTTCAGATGCAATCAACTCAATACCTTTCATCTGACGTTTCTTCTCACGGTCGATGATATCAAAAATTAAACGGTCTCTTTTCATGTTTTGTTTCTTGTTTCTTGTTGCGGCTACCAGACAGATAAATGCAGGATTAAAACAAACAACATCCCACTATCATCCCTTGCCCATAACACTTTGTTTATTATTTCTTTTTTAAATTAATCTCGTCTTGTAAAACTTCTTTTGTACAGTACTTACACTTCAACCTGACAATGCCGTCTTCATTTATCACGACAAACTTAGTAGGAATCGGTTGATGGTTTGTAATGCACATGGGATTGGCACAATGCATCACATCATGAATTTCATCACCCAACAGCAATGCACGTTTTTCAACTACTTTGTAATCCCTGATAATATTGATACTGGCATTGGGGGCTACCAATGCAATTTTACTGGTCTCTTCGTCAGATAAAATCCGATTAGAGATCTTAATAATCCCTTTTCTACCCATCCTTTTGCTATCCAAATTATTGCCTATGGTCAAGAGTTGACCGTAAACCTTCAGTCGCAAAATAGACACAATTTTAAACACCTTTTCAGTCGGAATGTGATCTATCACTGTTCCGTTTTTTAATGCTGCTACTTTCAGTTCTTTTTCCATAATTGTTTGATGTTGGGAAGTTATTGAAGTTAAGTAGTTAGTAGTTGGTAGTTAGTAGTTGTTTTGAAGTTAATGAAGTTATAGGAAGTTAGGGAAGTTAGAATATTAAACCACAAAAGGCACAAAAGAAATTTCACCACTCACTATTCACCATCCACCAGTCACCAAACACTAAACACCAATCACTAAATCGTCTTTTTTCTTTGCTCTTTGCTCTTTGCTCTTTGTTCTCAGTTAAACAGTTCAACAATTAAACAATTCAACATTACACACTACACACTACACATTAAACATCGCCTGTCTTCAGTACTTTCGACAAAATTGCCTGTCTGACATACAAACCATTTTGTGCTTGTTGGAAGTAATACGCTTTTTTATTTTTATCCACATCCATACTGATTTCGTTTACACGGGGAAGCGGATGCAATATTCTCAGATTGGGCTTCGTGTTCTTGATCATTGCGTTGTGCAATGTGTAAACATTTTTCACCCTTTCGTACTCCATTAAATCCTGAAACCTCTCTTTCTGTACCCTTGTCATATACAAAATATCGGCATCATTGAAACTACCATTCAGCTCAGCCGTCTCTGTAAAGGGGATATTGTGTTTTCGACAGAAAATCTTGTATTCCTCAGGGATCTTCAATTCATCCGGTGACACAAATTTAAACTCAGGCTTGAAATAAGACATCGCCTCGATCAATGAATGAACAGTACGGCCATATTTCAAATCTCCCACAATACAGATTTTCAGATTTTCCAATGTACCCTGCGTTTTCCTGATTGAGTACAAATCAAGTAAAGTCTGGGACGGATGCTGATTGGATCCATCACCGGCATTGACCACCGGTATGGGAGAAATCTCAGCCGCATACCTGGCAGCACCGTCTAAAGGATGTCGTATCACAATAGCATCAGCATAGCAACTGACCATACGAATGGTATCGTTTAGGGTTTCTCCTTTCGTCGAACTGGAAGTCCCTGAATCAGAAAATCCTATCACAGAACCACCTAATCTCACAACTGCCGTTTCAAAACTCAGTCTTGTTCTGGTAGAAGGTTCATAGAACAAAGTGGCAACCACCTTACCTTTCAAGGTGTCTCTGTCCGGCTTTTTTTCAAAACCGCGCGCAGCGTCAAGGATGGACAGGATATCCTCCTTGTTGTAATCGGTGATCGAAACTAAACTGTTATTCATACGCAGCAGATTTAAAATGATAAAAAATAAAAAACCAACACAAATCTAATCTGATTTACATTGGTTTACTAAACTTTCTGTATATGCGGGAGCTTCGATACAGTTGGTATAAAGCCCGATCATATGTAAAGTATTCTTTCTTCATATTTTCGTGCAAAGGTATTAAAAAATCTTCAATATTCACACACTTCAATCAGAAAAGAACTTCGATTTTGGAAACTTTCTCCAAGCTATCTATCAATGAAGGTTTATAAGCTAATGGAACTAAGAGCACCATGGTACATGTTGCTTGAAAATCCTGTTGGACAATTTCTGCTTCGCACGCTCTTATCGTACTCATAATCACCTCTATATCCGGATATTCAAACTCTATTCTGATACCGCTATCTACCGTTTTTTCAATAATTTCAGCCTGTTCCAATGCGTCTGAAGCCGCTTCTCTGTAAGCTGTAACCAGACCTCCCGTTCCCAACAAAATACCTCCGAAATACCTGACTACAACCACCAAAACATTTGTTAAATTTCTTGCATTGATTTGCCCTAATATTGGTTTGCCCGCCGTTCCCGAAGGTTCTCCATCATCATTAAACCGAAAATCATTTCGTTCGGGCCCCAACATATAAGCATAGCAAACATGCCGCGCATTGTGATATCGTTTTTTATAGTCTGCGATCAAATCTTTCACCTCTTCTGTATCTTTTGCGGGGTGTGCAAAAGATAAAAATCTACTGCCCTTGGATTTATACAAACCGGATGATTGCGTTTGGATTGTAAGATACGAATCTGTCATTACCAATGTTTAAAAAACTTTTCAAAATTACATATCTAATTAAAAAACTTTTATCTTTGTCGGATAATTTTGCTCAAAATTAATCAATTTGACGCTTAACATCAAATATCATGTATGAATCTTTATCAGCATTAGACCCTGTAAAAATCAATTTTAATGCAGCGGGAATGCATACCATCAACATTATTTTAGCATTTGTGATGTTTGGGGTTGCATTGGGGATCAAACCCAAAGAATTTATACCCTTATTCACAAAACCCAAAGCCCTGTTAGTCGGAATGACATCGCAGTTAATAGCTTTACCTCTGATAACCTTCCTCATCGTTATAATTTTTTACAAATTCATTCCACCCATGGTAGCCATGGGAATGATACTGGTAGCAGCCTGTCCGGGCGGCAATATTTCAAATTTCATGTCGTCCATTTCCAGAGCCAATACCGAATTATCGGTTGGACTGACCGCAATATCTACTTCTTTGTCGGTAATTACCACACCTGCAAATTTTGCCATATGGGGAGGTTTATATGTAAGATACATCAACAAACACGCTGCTCATGCTTTGCAGCCTTTGGAAATTGACAAATGGCAAATGTTTGAAACCGTATTTATCTTATTGGGTATCCCTTTAATTTTGGGAATTTTATTTGCTCATTTTTTACCCGGTATTACCAAAAAAATCAGAAAACCTATACAGTATTTGTCCATAGTGTTCTTTTTAGTGATGGTAATATTGGCGTTTTCTCAAAACTTCAACCTCTTTATCAAATACATATTTTACGTATTTATCATCGTACTTATCCACAATGGTTTGGCTTTGGCAACAGGTTATGGTATTGCCAGTGCGTTCAAATTAGGTGATGCCAACAGACGCGGTATTACCATCGAGACCGGCATACAAAATTCCGGGCTGGGATTGGTGCTTTTATTTAACCCCAAAATTTTCCCGCCCGAATTGATGTTAGGCGGTATGCTGTTCGTAACAGCCTGGTGGGGTATCTGGCATATTATTTCCGGGTTGGGTATTTCTTTCTACTGGAGTCGAAAACCTCTGAGAAATTGATTTTCACATACATTAGATTTTTCTGTTTATGGCGAAAATATATGAAAATACCAGAATCTATCTGGTCAGCAAAAGATATGTAGTTTGGTCATTCAGGCAATATTTCAGCGAAATCAGCATCAAGGGGTTGGAACATCTTCCCAAAGACGAACCTATTATCTTTGCGCCCAATCACCAAAATGCCCTGATGGATGCCCTGGCTATTTTAGCACTACCACCCCATGATCAGCCCAAGGTATTTTTAGCGCGCTCGGACATATTCAATCTGCCCAAAATCGTTGTAAAATTCCTACAATTTCTCAAAATAATGCCGGCCTTCAGGATTAGAGACGGCTATGAAAACTTAGCTAAAAACCAGAAATCTTTTGCGATGGCAGACGAAACCTTACTAAGCAATTCAGCCTTGTGTGTGATGCCGGAAGGAAACCAGAAATTAGAAAGAAAGATTCGTCCCCTGGTAAAAGGCATTTTCAGAATCGCCTTCAGTACCCAGGAAAAAATGCCGGCAGGAAAATCTGTCAATATTGTCCCGGTAGGATTAGATTATGGCGATTACATCTATCCCGGTGCCCATCTGATTGTCAATATAGGAGAACCAATCAAAATTGCTGATTTCATGGAAACATACAATGAAAACCAGGCCAAAGGATTGAATGCAGTCAAAGATGAACTATATCACAAACTAAAAACCCTGACATTAGATTTAGCAACAGACAGTTATTATAATAGCTTCTACACGGCTGTGGAAGCGTGCCAAGCCGACAGTCTGTCAGCTTTAAACTTAGAAGACAACACATACAACCGACTTATTGCCCGCATGCATATTGGCAAACAGTTAGTTACCAAAGAAGAAAGTGCTACTACAGAGGAAATGGAAGCTTTTGACCGGTTGTGCAAAAAGTACAAAGAAGGTCTGCAAAAAGTAAAAATTGATACTGAAACTCTTATTCAGCCAAAGCCAGACACCATCAAAACCATCCTCAACCGGGCAACAATCATCCTGAACACCCTGCTCTTGCTACCTGGTTTGGTATTCAATATTATTCCGTTAGCCGTCATTGCATCCATTCCCAAATTGATAAAAATCAAATTTGTCGGATTTTACAGTTCCGTTTACTATGTTGCATCCATCGTTTTTTTCCCCATTTTCTATTTGATACAAGCACTGATCATCAACTCCTTTTGCGGATTCTTCTGGTGGATGCTTTTTATTCTTATCCCCTTGCAATTTCATCTTGGTAAACTTGCTTTATATTGGGGCAAAAATATCAATGCTTTTTGGAAGAAAGTGAGATTGTATAAAACGTATAAAAGAGAAAAAAATGAATTGGAAAAATTGAAGAAAATGAGGGGAAAAATTACCGCATGGTGCGAATGAATTCCATTCATTTTTTCCGGGTAAGTATTTTTTCCATCCCTGTATAGTTAATTCCGTCCCTTTTATCGTACTTCTATCCCGTAACTTCAGGTATTCTCGTCATTTTTTTTGCTGACCGTCCTACATGTGTTTTTTTTGCAAAAAAATGACATGGTATATACCTCTCGTTTTCAGGAATTGTTATCACAGTACAGATTTGGCAAACAAGTTAAACTGACGAATTCAGGTGTTAGCATCCAACATTTGAAATTCAAGAGCCATGCTTGTTTTGATTCTCCTGTTGAAAAGCCAAAGTCCAAAAAGTACAGGCAATGGTTTTTTCTCAATAAAATCAAAGAGAATAAGAGCTTTCAATATCCTGTATTTTTGCCCGCTCAAACAAAAAAGACCAATCAGGCAATTTTGATGTTGCATGGGTTAAACGAACGAAATTGGAATAAATATTTAAGCTGGGCAGAGTACTTGTGCCAACATTCCGGTAAAGCAGTTATCCTTTTCCCCATTGCTCATCATATAAACAGGTCTCCGGTTTCCTGGACAAACCCACGTCTACTTGAAAATATACTGAATATCCGTCGTGCAAACACCGGGAATGACAGATCATTGAGTTTTGCCAATGTAGTCCTGAGCGAAAGATTGTCGAGGCATCCTGAACTGTTTTATCAATCCGGGCGACAGAGTTACGATGACATTGTCAGATTGCTGCAAGAAATCAAAACAGGCAAACATCCTTTGTTTTACAAAAACACTCAAATTGATGTATTTGCCTATTCAATCGGCGCTCTTTTGGCACAAACATTATTTCTAACCAATCCCGAACTATTTTTCAGCGATTCGCGCCTGTTTATGTTTTGCGGAGGGAGCATCTTCAACGCCATGCAGGGAACATCACGCAGCATCATGGACAAGCTCAGTTTTGACACTTTATTTGCATTCTATCAAACAGGAAACTGGGCTGAAACATACACACCTGTTGAAGGAGACCCGGCTCGTCAGGCTTTTTACAGCATGTTGACACCTGATAATGACAAAGACACACGCATTTCTAAGTTTGAGAAACTAAGTTCACGCATCAAGGGAATTTTGCTTGCTGCGGATGTAGTTATACCACACAAAGGTGTTATTCAAGCTTTAGGCGAAAATTGCAGTTCGCAAACTGTTGAGTTGCTTGACTTTCCATTTCGTTATACTCATGAGAATCCTTTTCCTGTAAATAAGGGTGCTGACTCACATGCTGTTGATCTGTCTTTTCAAAGGGTTTTTGATAGTGCAGTGGAATTCTTGACCTAAGGTGTCTCATATTGTTCAACTGCTGCGTTACTTTCGAATTCGGGCTCAGTCACATACTTCAGTATGCTCCTTTGCCCTCAATCTCAGTGCCTTGCATTTAGACACTTCTAAGACACCTTACG
>MTKW01008905.1_pt1 | contig 10487 bp, 8 predicted proteins | sample 1042761 | NCBI WGS metagenome assembly MTKW01 (sample SAMN06205366, study PRJNA360243) | anaerobic digester metagenome | biome: Wastewater treatment plant; feature: Anaerobic digester sludge; material: sludge; isolation source: anaerobic digester fed with sludge from wastewater treatment plant ...
GCAATAACCGGCTTCTTTAATGATGTCAGTTCAAAGTACAAAGAAGATTTGAAAAATTTATTTACTTCCCGATTATTCCGTTTTTAAATCAATTTCACTCATAAAGTCAATAAACAGTTTTTGTGCTTCACTCCAGTTTTTTGCATTGATACAATACTTCACTTTTGGCAATTGAATTTCTCCCTGAATCAGTCCGGCATCTTTCAATTGGGAAAGGTGCTGTGAAACCGTTGCCTTGGCTATGGGTAAAACTTCGTGAATATCACCGAAAAAACAACAACTCCGGGATGCCAGGAATTTCAGAATCGCTACGCGCGCCGGATGCCCCATTGCTTTTGCATACAGGGCAATCTTTTCTTCTCGTTGTGAATATTTTTTTTCCATACCAATGTCTTCACCTGCAAATATAGAAATTAAAACATTCGCAGAACTACGAACATCATCTTTATTAAAAAAATCCGCACAATACATGGTATTGCACGGATTTGTCTATTTTCAATTGTTGAATGTTCAGAAGAACTATTTCACTTCTTCAAAATCCACATCGGTAACTTCACCGTCATCTTTCGGACCTCCGGCGCTGCCTGCGTCATGGTGTGCCTGCTGCTCCTGTTGTGCCTGCGAAGCATTGTACATCTCCTGCGAAGCAGCTGAGAATACCGTGTTCAATTCGTTCATTGCCGAATCTATTGCAGCAATATCCTGATTCTTATGAGCCTCTTTCAATTTTACCAATGCATCTTCAATCGGCTTTTTCTTGTCGGCAGGAATTTTATCGCCAAACTCTTTCAGTTGTTTTTCAGTTTGGAAAATCAGACTGTCAGCCTGATTCATCTTGTCGGCTTTTTCCTTTGCCTGCTTGTCGGCTTCGGCATTTGCTTCAGCCTCCTGCTTCATCCGCTTGATTTCATCATCCGACAATCCGGAAGAGGCTTCGATGCGAATTGATTGCGATTTACCGGTGGCTTTATCCTTGGCGTGCACATTCAAGATTCCGTTTGCATCAATGTCAAAGGTTACTTCAATTTGCGGAACGCCACGCGGAGATGGCGGAATTCCGTCTAAATGGAACCTGCCGATTGTTTTATTTCCGGAAGCAATTGGCCGCTCGCCCTGCAAAACATGAATTTCAACTGAAGGCTGATTGTCGGCAGCCGTGGTGAATATCTCCGACTTTTTGGTCGGGATGGTGGTGTTGGCTTCAATTAACCGGGTCATCACGCCGCCCATCGTTTCAATACCTAAAGAGAGCGGGGTAACATCTAACAGCAACACATCTTTCACTTCGCCGGTGAGCACACCGCCCTGAATAGCAGCTCCCACAGCCACCACTTCATCAGGATTCACTCCTTTTGAGGGATTTTTCCCGAAGAATTCTTTTACCTTTTCCTGAACTGCCGGAATACGCGTTGAACCGCCCACAAGAATTACCTCGTCAATGTCTGATGATGAAAACCCGGAATTATTCAATGCCCTGCGGCAAGGCTCAATGGTTGCATTAATCAGCGAATCAGACAATTGCTCAAACTTAGCACGTGTGAGCGTTTTCACAAGGTGTTTTGGAATACCGTCAACCGGCATAATATAAGGCAGGTTAATCTCAGTTTGGGTTGAGCTTGAGAGCTCAATTTTTGCCTTTTCGGCTGCCTCTTTCAGGCGCTGCAACGCCATGGGGTCGCGTCTCAGGTCAACGCCTTCGTCATTTTTAAACTCTTCTGCCAGCCAGTCAATAATCACATGGTCAAAATCATCACCTCCCAAATGGGTATCGCCATCGGTAGATTTTACTTCAAAAACGCCGTCTCCAAGCTCGAGAATCGAAATGTCAAAAGTTCCGCCTCCCAAATCAAACACGGCAATTTTCATGTCTTTGTGCATCTTATCCAGCCCATAAGCCAGCGAAGCGGCAGTAGGCTCGTTGATAATCCTGCGCACTTTCAAACCTGCAATTTCGCCGGCTTCCTTCGTTGCCTGGCGCTGCGAATCATTAAAATATGCGGGTACGGTGATAACTGCTTCGCTCACTTCCTGTCCCAAATAGTCTTCTGCAGTTTTTTTCATTTTCTGCAGCACCATTGCCGAGATTTCCTGGGGTGAATATTTGCGGTCATCAATCTGTACACGCGGCGTATTATTATCTCCCTTAATCACTTTATAAGGGATGCGATTAATCTCTTTGGTAAGCCTGTCATAGGTTTCTCCCATGAAACGTTTGATGGAGAACACAGTTTTGACAGGATTGGTAATTGCCTGACGTTTTGCCGGATCGCCCACTCTGCGCTCTCCGTTTTCAACAAAAGCAACAATTGAGGGAGTTGTTCGTTTCCCTTCACTGTTGGGTATTACCACAGGCTCGTTGCCTTCCATAACAGCCACGCATGAATTTGTAGTTCCTAAATCAATTCCAATTATTTTTCCCATAGTTTTATATCTATTTCGTTGTTATTAAAAATTCCTCAAAATATTTTCTGAAAGTCAACCCTGAATATCAATGATTATGCCATGTAGAAGTTTGGAAACATAAACCGAAAATATGACACAGATAAATTGAATTTGCAGGAGATATGCAAGAATTCTGGTGACAAAAAGGCAGGATGCGAATTCATAAATGTAATAAAAAAAATAATTAGTAATGATTTTGCAGTTGATTGTGGCTGTTAAATCGGCATTATTCTGCAAATAGTTGGTCGTTTCATAAATCAACTTGGTATAATAGCAATTTTTATCAAAATGTTAAACAAAAACCCCATTGAATTTTAAATTTTCAACCTAAACAAAATGAGTTATATTTGTCAGCTCTTAAACAAAATTTTTCATCCGGTTCTTTTTTCATTTTAGTAATAAACTCATTATAATTATGAAAGTTACAGTTGTTGGAGCAGGAAATGTTGGTGCAACCTGTGCACAGATAGTTGCCGAAAAGAACATTGTTAAAGAAGTAGTTTTGGTTGACATTAAAGAGGGCATTTCCGAAGGAAAAGCCTTGGATTTGTGGCAAACCGCACCGGTGAATGAGTACGATACCCGTTTAATCGGTTCCACCAACAATTATTCAAAAACAGCCGGTTCAGAAGTAGTTGTCATCACTTCAGGCGTTCCGCGCAAACCCGGAATGAGCCGTGATGACCTTATTTCCATCAATGCGAGCATTGTTAAAAGTGTTACAGAAAGTGTAGTGGAATATTCGCCTGACGCAAAAATCATTGTTGTCTCTAATCCGCTGGATGTGATGACTTATGCAGCCTATGTTACGGCTAAAAAGCCGAAAAACCAGATAATGGGCATGGCAGGGATTTTAGATACCGCACGCTATCGTGCTTTCCTTGCCGAAGCACTTGATATTTCACCGCGCGACATTCAGGCACTTCTGCTTGGCGGTCATGGCGACACAATGGTTCCGCTGCCCCGATACACAACAGTTTCCGGAATTCCGATTACCGAACTCATTGACAAAGATACCCTGGATGCCATTGTTGACCGGACAAAAAAAGGTGGCGGCGAACTGGTTAATCTCATGGGCACATCTGCCTGGTATGCTCCCGGCTCTGCTGCTGCACAAATGGTTGAAGCAATCATTATGGACCAAAAACGTATTTTCCCCTGCTGCGTGAAACTGGAAGGCGAATTCGGACTAAATGATATGTTTGTAGGATCACCGGTGAAATTGGGTAAAAATGGTGTGGAACAAATTATTGAAATCCCTTTAAATGAAGAAGAGACAAAACTTCTTCACGACTCTGCCAAAGCAGTAAAAAGCATCATGGATGTGCTGGATGGAATGAATATTCTATAACATCCCCGGAAAATAAAATATTTGTGCGGCTGTTTCTGAAAAATTCAGCCGTTTTTTGTTTCTTTACCCACCATGAAAATTAAAATTCCTTTGCGTTTAGTGGAACCTGAAGACGACAGCTACCATCTGGCTGCTGCTTCGGTGTTTGAAGACGGAACCACCGGTTTCTGGATTGTTGACACCGGTGCCTCCAAGTCCGTTTTTGATAAAAATCTGAAGGATTATTTTATTGCCTCATCAGAAAAAAAAGACACGGTACATACCACAGGCATTACCGACAAACCTTTAAAAACCACTCTCGCATGCATGAAGCCTTTTTCCATCGGAAAACTCAATGTGCCTGACTTGGAAGTGGCTCTGATTGACCTCACTCACATCAATGATTTTTATCCCGATTCTGCCGAATTCAAAATTTGCGGGATGTTGGGAGGTGACTTTCTAATGGAACACGAAGCAATGATTGACTACCAGAAAAAAATCCTAATCCTGAGAGTTTCATAAAAAAGAAGAAACCAAATTATTTACTACAACACTTTTAACCTAAGTGGTTTGCCAATTTCAGGTTTTTCAAAGGGCCCCGCTGATGGGTTTCTTTTATTTCTTTTCTTACCAAAATAGTCTATATCAATTTCCAAAGGCGATCCATCGAAATTCTCATACGCCTGGTTTGGGATCATCGCCTTACCCAAAAGTCCGGTAGTAACAAGCTGTGTTTTTACTTTGCTGATCGATTTATCAAAAAGGATGTTCAACAATATATTTGAGTCTTCTTCTAAAATGCTGATTCCCGGATTTAAAGCCGATTCAATAAAGTTTTTCTCATCAATAAAGTGTTCTGCCCCGTTGAGGTAAACATTCCCATCCACGTACATAGGCAATTCCACCCTCTCATACGCCTTGAGCCCCGGTAACGCCTTCAGCCCCGTAAACCATCCTTCAACTTCAGAAACACCACCGACAAAAATATTATTATAGAAACGGTTATCACCACCCCTGGTTTTTTCTAATCCGGCAAGTTCGGTTGAGCGCGGGCAATTCCGCCTGCACCCAAAAATCCAATGTATATTTTTTGCATAGAATCAACTTTTCAAAATTTGTCCAAAAATAGTGATTTGGAACAGGACGACAAAAAGCGCATAATTCTTGATTAAAATTTTAGGCGCTAACAGAATTCTGTTAGATAGAATTTGCAATCTCTGGGGTGTACAATATAATTTCACTTGTCTATTTTACACAGGGTTTTACCCTATGCTTTTATCTGTAGCCCTTTAGAAGCTTTTTGAAACTCTATGCGCAAGGTTTAGCTCAATATTTTTCTACCTTTCTTATTTGGTTTTTTGCACTTTATTAAATGAATCAGGCCAATTGCATTCAAGCTCTTTTTTACCATTCAAATCCCGAATCCAGGTATCAAATTTACGTTGTCCTTCTTTTAAAACAATTACCCTCCCACCAAGTGACGGTCTGTTCTGATTTCGAGTCTTGGAAGCCCGTCCGTAGGCCAACGCAATATTATAATAATTAATAATATAATCATTATAATGATCGTGCCCGGCAAAGGTTCCCATAACGTCGCCACATTCAAGCATTGCAGCAAACATTCCGGTATTTATTTCAGGAGCACATACTCTTTCTCTTTTTTTGCCCACCCGTTGATTTTCTTTATTTTTCCAGGCCAGTTCATATTCGGGCAGTGGAATATGGAAAAATGCAAAAGCGGGATAAGGATTCCCTCCGTTGGCTTTTGTGAAATTTTTACTTTTATTGCGATACCAGTTCACTTGTTTATTTGTAAACCATCCCCACCCTTTAACCAATGGCTTTAAGGTGCTGTATGCATTCGAATCCATAAAATAAAGTAAAGCTTCTGTTTTATTTTTTTCCCCTGAAAGTGGCAGTACAAAATTTGAATTTCCGTCGGTTTCGCCCGAATCGTTATTTAAACAGAGTGGACGATTTTGCAAAAAATCGGACAGTTTTTTCCTTGAAAGGTTATTCTCCGAATCGTGATTTCCAAAAACCATTACCCATGGAGTACCTGTTTCCGTAAATATTTTCTCAAAAAGCAGGTATCCTTCCTGCGGATTATCCTGGGTAACAATATCTCCTGTAAGAACTACCAAATCAGGCTTTTCTTCTTCAATAATATCTTGTAAATGCGTAAAAATATTAAGATTCTCTCCTTTTTCAAGGTTTACATGTGTGTCAGTAAACTGAACAATTTTAAATTCTCCGTTTTTATTAAACTTAAGCTTTTCTTTCGTTTGTGCATTTGCAACGGAGCTAAAAACAATTAAACAAACCAGGCTGTACCAAAAATTCTTCATAACTTATTTTTTAAAATCTTTACAAATGTTAAGTCAGGTTATAGATTAGTCATTCCGTCCGTCAGTTGACGAATTCGGAATCTGCTTTTCACGAACTGCTGAAATAAGTTGCCAATGAAAGATTAATATTTTCAGGTGTCATCTCACTCAGCCAATTCCATTTCCCGATGGAAAGACTCAACATGAGTTTGCCCGGATTCAGCAAAATGTGTAATTCCCTCGCGTTGCACAATCGTATTAAACCGATTGTAAGTGCCATCATATTTTGCTTCAATGGGTGTTCTTTTGCATTTCAAATACATAATTGGCAAGCGTGCCATTTCAACCCGACGCAAAATTTCAGCATTATCAGCAACGCTTTCAGCCAAGTCAAATATTTTTTCAGCTTCACTCACAAAATTGCCAGAGAATAAAATATCATCAGGCCGCAAACCCAAATGAATGTGCGTTTCAGGAGTGAGTTTGCTATGCAAAAAATCGAAATAAGCACGTACATATTGTCCGCTTCGTCCGTAATAACCTGCCATAAAATCGTCGATAACCTCATCCACATCAACGTCAGCATTCCACAATAATTTTCCGATAAGATAAGCACGCAATTCAGCAAACTCGCCTCCCCTGCTCTGATAGGCAGCCTGCTCCATAATTCCGATAGCCTTATTATCGCGAAAAGTTTTTATGTTTGACTGAAGGACTTTAAAATTTGGATAGGGTAAAATATAGTGGCTGAAATTGACCACATAATCCCAAATGTACATGTGTGGCGCAATGGCTGCCCAGCCTTTTAGGTCGGATAAAAATTCTGTATTTTCTGAACAACTATTAAAATCGTGGGCAAAACAACATTCGATGCTGCAAAAACGCACCACCACATTTTCGTGTGGAACAATGTTCGCTGGAGGCTTTCTTGTATATTGATAAGCGAGTGTACCCACGTATTTATCCGGAAATTCATCTTTAATCCGTTCTGCCACCTGATTAACAAACCAAATAACCGGTCCCGACTCGCTTCCCTCTTTTTTAGCAATTGCCTGGCATTTATCGCACTGACAAGGATTTCGCCAATCGTTTTGCGAAACGGAATAAATCAAATACTCAGGATTTTCCCGAATTGTTTCCTTTAAGCGTTCGGTAATAATATCTAAAACATCGGGATTTGTCAAACAAAGCTGTGCCCTTTCGTGAATGCGCTCCCCATCGATTAAACTGTAATATTCCGGGTGTTTGTCGTAAAATTCCGCCGGTGGCATAAACGGGAAAAAGGTGTGTACTCTCCAATATCCTTCAACACCGCCGTGCTGTTCCCGGAAATTCATCGCACCGTTAATTTTATTTCGGGCTGCCCATATTGGATCAAAAGCTTCGTAATAAAAATCATTCCTGACTTGTATTGAAGGAGATTCGGAATGATTCAAATAATTAAATGAAAACTTTTCCTTTGAAGGAATTACACTTACCGAAGGAGTGTACCAACGGCATCCCAATTCATTCTCCAAAAAAGAAAAAACAGCGTACATCGCACCGCGTTCTTCTCCACCCAACAAAAGAATTTTAGCTCCGTCGTTTTTATAGCTATAAGTTTCATCTGTTTTTGCAGGTATTTTAGTGTCAGAACCCAGAATTGAAATCGAATGTTTGTTGTAGCCAATTATTAGTTCGTGTTCGGTCATTTCCGCATTATCTGTTTTTATTGGAAACACTGCTCCACTTATTTCTTGCAACCAACGCTGAAGTTCTTTTGCCGACCACTTCTCACTTTCCGATGCATCTGTGCCAATAGTTATCACATAATCGGTTTTCCCATTTTCAAAAAGTGAGTAAAAGATTGATTTCCCTGAAGAAAATGGGATTTCTTTTTCCCACAAATTGCCGTTGGTTAATGTGGCCTTTATTTTTAAACTATTCTTTTGATATTTTTTGTTGTCAACGGGCAAAACGATATCCTTAATCATCGGCCAATTCCCCTCCCAGGTTGTATTTTTCAAACTACTATCGACGATTTCGAATTGAACCGATTTAAATAATTTTTCGGCTACCGATTCATTCAATAAAAATCGTAACACAGGAATTCCAGCGCCATTCACATTTACCTGAAACAGAGATTGTGTAGCAACAAATTCATTCAAATTGAAAGGTAAAAATCGGGCGCCGAATGCCCAGGTATTTCCACGCTCTTCCACTTTCAATAAAATCGTATTTTTACCTTTTTTAACGGCAACCGGAATTAAATCATCATCCTCAGTAAAACCACGAGCAGAAGGATTATCCCAAACTTGTTTGCCATTAAACCAAAGACTGCCACCATCGTTACTTCCCAGTGCTAAAATAAAAACACCCTCAACTTCCGATTCAATTTCGGTATAAGCGTAAGCGCAAACAAATGATTTTTTTGAAATTTGTTCATCCAGATTTATAACCGGCTCCTGACTTTTATAATATTTCCAATTAACAAATCCTCCATCAAATTTGATTTTTGCTCCATCGTTTACGCGTGGATTTGTTTCACCACCTGATTTTTCCAGAAAGTCGGTATCAAACCCACCGAGATGTTGATATTCATCTATACCTTCTTCTAACTGAAACGGACCTGCCAGATACCAGTTTTGTAACCATTTACCTGTTGTTAGTTTCGAACTTTGTGCGGTCGACAAAACGGATAACTGCGAAAATAAAACAAAAAACAGGGTACTAATTATTAATTTATTCCTATGCATTTTATTGAAATTTAATTGCTTTCATTTTTCACCCAAATACGCGAACGAGGCTGCAAACTTAGTTTTAATGTATCTCCGTTAGTCGGCAAAACCTCTTCGGTAAAAACATTGATTAATTTCATTTTTGATAAACCAGGCTTGCTAAAACTAAAGTCTTTGTTGGTTTGATTGTAATTGTGAAACATCCACGCAGAATCTCCCATTGGCTGAACCACAATTCGGGTTGGTGCATTTAATTTAAAGTTTAATGGAGAAACTATTTCATTACGAATTGTATTCGCCCAGATTGTCGGAATTTCCAATAAACCCAATGGTTTTGGACTCAACAAAACTTCGCCAACCGCGTCAAAATCGGCTTGTGAAAAAGTATGCGAGTTCAGGGTAAAAATAGTTCCGGCTTTGTATTCCGACTTTATAAAAAAGGGGATTTCTTTAGAATCAAAAACAGCATTTAACAGCGATTTTCCGTTGGTCAAAACAGGTATCCCTTCCAAATCAAGACCGAGTTTTATTTTTTCATATTTACCACTGTTTATCACTCCATCGGCTTTTATTGGAGTGCTATTCAACGGATATTCGATACCTGCCCATTCAGCAATCTGTTTTCCATTATTTGCATTTGATAAAAATCCCGTTGTAAAGACTATGGTCACACCTTTTTCCAGCGACTTTTCAATTTTAGCAAGAATATCAGGATCTTTTGCAGCCTGTGTTGGAAGAAAAACAACTTCTGCATCTTGTGGATATTGAAAATATGGAATAAGTGGAATTCCCAACGTTCCAATATAATCCATTAAATAGAGGTCTCCGCCAGCATCGCTGTGTTGAGGTTTGTAAGCTGCAATTCCTTCAACCGGGTTTTCGGCAACATACTTTGCCAAATTGGCCAGCTGACTAAATTGAGTCCGAACCAAATGATGTGCAGCATGACCGTTTACAAAATCGTAATAATTGAAAAAAACGATCTCTTTCGCCCCAGCCAGCGTTGTTTGCCAGGCTTGCTCGATAAAATCGTTGGCATCGCAATCGCCGTGATCGAACCATGCGCCACCCATTTTGGAACCAGCTAAATCACTCATCCAACGGTAACTTATAAATCCATTGTAGGGCTGAACAAATCCAAATCGTTGTGTAAACTGTCCACGTGTTTCGGTGCCCACCCAAACCTTGTCAAAAATCCCAGGTTTTCTTTCTACATCGTATCCAAAAAGATGAAATCGATCGTACCACTGTGGATACTTGATAATCATTGAAATATCGGGGTTCACTTCTTTTGCGGGCTCAATAAATATTTTTGTTGAAAGTTCACTTAACAAATCCATCCGGTATTGCGACCAACTTCTATCGCCTTTCGCAGCCTTTGAAATTTGGCTGGTATCGCCGGTGCAAAGAAAGTCATCTACAACAAATTCATCAAAAACANNCCAACTGACCTTCCTGTTTTACACCAAAATCACCACCCGGTACAGTTGCAATACCTCCAACTACTTCAATACCATTTTTCAGAAAAAACTCTTTGACCTCCGTAAGTGACTCTTTGTCAATTGTTAATCCTGAACGATAAACCTCAATATAAGCTTTTGTAATTCCATTGCACCGAAATATTGAAAGTGCTTCCCTGCGTCCATTTTCATCAGCCAATAAATCTCTTAT
>MTKW01030436.1_pt1 | contig 10487 bp, 8 predicted proteins | sample 1042761 | NCBI WGS metagenome assembly MTKW01 (sample SAMN06205366, study PRJNA360243) | anaerobic digester metagenome | biome: Wastewater treatment plant; feature: Anaerobic digester sludge; material: sludge; isolation source: anaerobic digester fed with sludge from wastewater treatment plant ...
TGAAAACGGCTGCTGGTACTTTAATATGGGCCTGACCCTCGATGGGTTGGAACAGTACGACAAGGCGATTTTCTGCTATCAGAAGGCCCTTGAGTTATTGGACGATGATATTGAAGTGATGAATTGTCTCGGAGTGGACTATACCCGTACCGCTCAATATGACCAGGCATTGACCACGTTTGAGCGAATCGAACAAATGAATCCGCGATTCGAGCCGGCCTATTGCAACCGGATCATCACGTATACCGAAATGGAGCAGCATGAGAAGGCCGAGCAGATGTTTTACCTGGCCCAGCAGATTCAAAGCGGCTGCCCATTGTGCTTTTATAACATCGGCAATTCACTGTTTTCACGAGGAGACTATGACCGCGCCATTTGGTGCTGGGAAAAAACTGCCGAACTCGACCCATCCCATCCGCAAATTCAGTACCGTTTGGCCCAAGTATATTGGGTCAGCGGCCAGGGGAACCAGGCGCGCAGCGCATTTTTGAGTGAAATCAGAAAAAATCCGGCGGATTTGGACGTTTTATTGGATTTCGGCGTATTTTTGCTCGAAAGCGGAGACGTTGAAGCTGCCAAAGAAAAGTTTAACCGAATCCTTGAGTTTGATCCGGATTCTGCGACAGGGTGGTTTTATCTGGGCGAGGTGCATCGGCTTTGCGGCCGCTCTGAGGCGGCACTGCGCCACTACCAAGAGGCAATGAAGCAGGATAGCCGAATGGCAGGCCCCCGGTATCGATTGGCCGAGATGATGATGCGTCAGGGCTTATACGATCGGGCTGCTGCGTTGCTTAGAGCCGAGTTCAAGAGGGACGTGCAGGATGTGGAAGTCTTGGTGGGCATGGGCGCAATGTTTGTGCAGCTGGAAGATTCGGAAGGGGCGGCGCACTGTTTTTTGCAGGCATTGGAATTGGAACGCGAGGAACCGCGGGCGTTTCGCGGCCTGGCGTTGGCTCTGATGCTGCGAGGCGAATATGTCGGCGCGCGACAATGTATTGAGCAGGCCCTGCGGCTCAATGACGAGGATGCGATAACGCTTTTGGATGCCGCCTGGATATCCGCCCAGCTGGAAGAGTGGGAGACAGCCCGGCTTTTTGTCGCAAGATGTCACGCCCTCCGAGGCAACCAAGAGCCCTTTCACAGTGCCGCTCAGGCCCTTTGGCGGGATATCAAAAAAAGACGACGATGCTCTTTTTGGCGTCGTCTCGGCTTCTATAAAAACAGAGAAGCCCGAAGATAAAACCGGCTAAGGCATTTGCGACATACCGCCCTTTTGGTCTTTTAAATTCCACGCGATTGTGTCAATGTATCGTGCCTGCTTTGTGTCAACGACAGACTTACTGCCAAGCGGAATGGTACAAAAAAATGTTGATTTTGCGAACATTTTGGCTACGATGGCACCGACGTTGCCAATGTTGACCCGAGTGAGTCTAACTGTTTAGGAGACCCAAAATGTCAAAATCAATCACTTCTCTCATTCTGCTGTTGATCGTTTCCGGAGCGGTATCGCCTGTGTTTGCAGTCGAAGGCGTATTGCAGGGCATGCCGGATCCGACGATTATTGAAAGCGATGACGGCCAGTTTTACATTTTCGCTACCGGCCAGGGGCTTCCCATCTATCGCTCCGCGGATTTGGTCCATTGGACGATGATCGATCGGATATTTGATAAACCAGTACCCGACTGGGCCAAGCAGGCCATCCCTCAGACCGAAGGGATTTGGGCCCCGCATATCGTAAAACTCAACGGAAAGTACTACGCCTATTACAGTGTCTCGTCGTTTGGCAGCCAGCGCTCCGTGACTGGCGTGGCGGTCAACAAGACCCTCGACCCCGCTTCGCCCGATTACAAATGGACAGATTTGGGATTGGTGGTGGAATCATTTCCCGACCGCGACGATTTTAACGCCATTGATATTGCAGTTTACCAGGATGAGGACGGCAGGGCATATGCGGTTTGGGGCTCCCATTGGGGCGGCATTAAATTCGCCGAGATTAACCCCGATACCGGCAAATTTATTGCCAAGGCCCAGCGATACCCCACTGTCGCCACACGCCTGACCGGCTCGCGTGCAATAGAAGGGGCGTTCTTGATTCGACGGGGCGAGTATTATTATTTATTTGTATCATTCGATTCCTGCTGCAACGGGGCCGAAAGTACCTATAAGGTGATGGTCGGTCGTTCTCAAAAACCCGAAGGGCCCTATGTGGATTTCGAGGACAAGCCGATGACCCAGGGCGGCGGCACGCTGGTGCTGGCCAACAATGACAACTGGCGCGGCCCCGGCCATAATTCCGTTCTTCAAAGCAAAATGGGCAATTTTATGGTGCACCATACGTACGACACCTGCCATCTGGACAAGCATCGCATCCTTCAGATTCGCCCGATGTATTGGACACAAGACGGCTGGCCTGTGGTCGGCCAGCCCCTTAGCCCGGCCAACCCTCCGCGGCCCTATGCCGGCCGCTTTACCGCCGAGCAGCTGGTGGGAAGCTGGCGTATGTCCGTCGATTACGGACAAGAGCGCATCGTCGATCTGATTCCAGGCGGACGGATTGCCAATCATCGACGAGCGTCGTGGAGCGTGGCGAATAATCAGATGATGCTGACTTGGCCCGGCGACGGGGAAAGCACCTCAATTGACCGCTGCAACATTGAGCCGTGCGGCACATCGGTTATCGGAAGAAATCAGAATGGAGCCGTTATTCGCGGCATAAAAATTTGCAATTAATCGCATTTTCTCAAAACCAAAAAGGCCGGCGGGAAGAACCCGTCGGCCTTTTTTATGCCTTTGTTTTGTCACTGGCAGGTCACCAAATACGCGGTTCACTGGCCTCGGTCTGCGTTATTCAAAGCCGGACTGGTCACTATTTCCCTCGGTGGTCGCCTCTTCGGCCTTTTGTCCTTCAGCGGGCTGCTCTTCGACAATGTTGGCTTTTTCAAGAATCTTCTCGATGGCTTTTTGTTCGCGAACCTGAAGTACAAATTGGCTCAATGAACCGTCGCGGGCCAATTCTTCACGCATCCGCTCAGGGCGACGGCCGCGAATCGCCGCGACATAGGCGATATGGCTGTTGATTTCCTCTTCCGATACCGATACATCCAACGCATCGGCCACCTTATCCATAATAAAGAACATCTTGAGCTGTTCCTTGGCCTGCTGATCCGATGCGGCACGAAGCCGATCCATCTGCTCGTCAATCTGCTCGCGGGACAACCCCTGCATCAGCAAATTGGAGTACTGCCGCTGAAGGATCGACAGCGCCTGGCTTGCGACCAGTGTTTCGGGCAGATCGAACTCAACCTTATCACGCAGATAAGCGTACACTTGCTCGCTCATCGCGGATTGAGCACTACGCTCGGCCTGACTTTCCAAATGGTCGCGAAGCATATCCCTCAGGTCATTTTCATCGGACGCACCATATCGGGACAAAAACTCTTCATTCATCTCTGCCGGCTCAAGGGTTTTAACTTCCTTGACGAAAATCTCAACATTGACCTTTTTACCGCGGTAGTCTTCATTGTAGAAGGTTGAAGGCAGTTCAACAGTGGTTTTTCGCGTATCGCCATGCCGTGCGTCCTTCATCAATTGGTCAAAATCTTCGATGGGAATGCCGGCTGCAAAGGCGGTTTTGCGAACATAGATCTCGACGTTATCCTCCTTGTTGCGTTCATTATGGTCTTCCACGTTCAGGACAACGTCGGCTATAATTTGATCGTCCAACTCGGCCGGTTTGTCTTTTGGTGTCCACACACCCGCCTGGCGCCGAAGCGTCTGCAGCTGTTCGTCCACCATCTGTTCAGTCACTTCCACCTTAGGCTTGCTGACGGTGATGCCTTCCAAGTCGGGCAGATCGAATTCCGGACGAATTTCAACTTCAAAATCGAATTTCATCGGCCCCGTGCTGGGCAATTCGATCTTTTCGTGGTCAATGCTCGGGTCGCCGAGGGTGTCCAGATTGTTGTCTTTGATGGCCGCCTCGGCCGCTTCAATGATCAATTCGAGCTTGGCTTGATTGGAAATGTCGCTTCCAAAACGTTTCTCAATCAAACGCAGCGGGGCACGTCCCTTCCGAAAACCGGGCACCTCAGCCACCTTGCGAAGGTCTTGATATTTCTTGTCCAAATATTCCCGAACTTTCTGTTCAGGAATCTCAATTTCAATTTTTTTCTTACACGGCCCGGACTCGGTAACTGTAACGAGATTTGGGTGTTTCTCTGCGGGGGTTTCTTCCGCAGCCTGTTCGGTTGCCTCCATGTTTTCAATTTTTTCGTCGGTCATCGCCTGTTTCTCCTGATTGGGGTTATGATGCCATACTAAAACAAAATCGGTCGGCTCTTTCCGCGCCGACCGAAGCATCCAAATAAAGACCAAAAAGCCTTTTTCAAACGCTTAAGCGACCTGCGCCAGACTACCCGTAGCCGGTACCTCGCAAAAGCTATGTCGTTACTGTTATTATAGTACACACTCTTGGAATACACCTTTTCTAAGCTGATTTCTTACAAAAAGGTGTCCCAACGCAAAGCGGGTGATCGGATTTGAACCGACGACATTCACGTTGGCAACGTGACGCTCTACCACTGAGCTACACCCGCAAAATCCGCCTTTACTATACTCCTAAATCAACAAAAATCAAGCTTTGAATCGACTAAAAATGCAAAATTTTGTGAAAAAAATCAAAAATTCATTGTTTTTTGTAGAAAGAGTCATATTTAGGAACACTTCTATTTCTGCCATTACGCAAACCCGGAAGGACAATGCCTCAATTTCCAAAAGAGATTTTTATGCGTAACGGATAGCAGGGCGTTGATTTGAATCACAGGGCAAGCGGGCTCTCCTCCGAGAGAATGACTCGCAGGAGAGTCTTTTTTTTGTTTAGCTGGTCCCAGCTGTTTTGGGGGCTATTCTTCAGTCGCAATTTTGTCCTTGGGTTTATCCTGGAGTTGTCGCTTGAAAAACTGCAGGACTTTTTGGGCTGCGGCTTGGTTGTCTCGAAAGCCGTGGCCTTCACCCTTGAGCACGATCAACTCGGACGGTACGCCCGCGGCGGTGAGCATCTCGTGCATCAAACGGCTCTGCTGGAGCGGTACGGTGGTATCCCTGTTGCCATGCATAAACAAAAACGGCGGGTCATCTTTGGAAACGTGGGAGATGGGGCTGACCAGTCGGGCCAAGTCCTGCTTTTCGGACAGACGTCCGCCAAGAAGTAGCGTTTCCGGGTCCCGATCGGCTTGAAATTGTCGTCGGCCGAGAGGCATCGTGAAAAAGTCCATCGGGCCGAACCAACTGCATACGGCCTGCACACGGGTTGAAACGTTGGTGTAGTCACCGAGGGTGCCGTCGGCCTGTTCATTGCCGGCGCTGACGCCGAGCATCGCGGCCAAATGTCCGCCGGCCGAAGCCCCCCACACGCCGATGGCGTTAGGATCGATGCCGTACTTTTCGGCATTGGCTCGGAGGAACCGAATTGCGGCCTTGCAATCGTGGATTTGGGCAGGAAAAATGGCCTCGGGGTACAGCCGATAGCCGATACTGGCAGCAGCAAAGCCGTGTTCGGTCATAAACAATGAGGCACACGGGCGTTTGTCGCCGACCATCCAGGCCCCGCCGTGTATCCAGACAACCACCGGCACCGGTTTTTTGGCATTTCTTGGAATAAATATGTCCAGTTTCAATTCGCGACTTTGGTCGCCTTGTTCGACCGTGGCATAGACGACATCCAGATAACGATCGAGCGATTCTTTTGCGTCCGATTGGGCCGATGCTGCTGGAGTTTCGTTCGAAAACAGCATAATGGCAGCCGCACACAGCATCCATTGAAGCATTTTCATCTCTCCATGAAAGAATAAACTTTGGGGCGTTCGAAACAAGTTTTCTTCATACCCATAGAGTTGACGCGTTCAAAACGTTTTTTCTTTCCAAAAACACATCGAGGTATCCTCTTTTTTTAGGTCGGGTTTATGATTTCGTATGTCCGATAAAAATAGTCGAATAATATATTATTCTTAATCCACTTCTCAGCAGCCAGTGTGTTTACCCGAAAATGAGGCTAAAAAAACTTAAATCCTTAAAAAATTTCTCCAAATTAACTAAACACCCCATTTTTACATCGCCGATAGCTTACGTATGGCAATTAAGTTAACCAGATTCATGGAGATTGGAACTATGGAAAGTACCATTGTTGAACAGCGTAAAGACAGACGTTCGGATTTAGCCTGGCCGGTCAGTGTTTGGATTCCGGAAGCCAACCGTTTCTTTTCAGGAAAAAGCGTCAATGTCAGCAAAGGCGGTGCGTATATCAGTCTTCCGATGACCGCACCGGTCCGTTCCGGCCACGAAGTAGAGGTCAACTTTCCACGAACGGTGACACTTGCCCGTCAAAAAGGCCAATACGCCCGAATCAAGACCGCCAAGGTCGTGCGCGTGGAGCGCAACGATATGCTGCGCAACGGCACAATCGGCATAGCGGTTCAATTCTGCGCACTTTAAGCATCAACGCACTTTTCAGTCGAGCTTCCCGCTTACAGGAACATCCCTTTCTTAAACCGAAGGTCGCAGGTTCGAGTCCTGCCGGGCGCGGTTCTTTTTTTGTGCGTTTTTATGCTAAAAACCTCGTTTTTGGGTTAAAAACGCATATATTTCAAAGAATTCCGGATACAGAACAGATTCCTTGTAAGTCCTCTAAATTCCCTATTTTTCCGCATTGCGGGGACAAACAAAGGGACAACAGATTTTTTCCCTTGACGCGAGGCCCACTTTTGTGGTATTGTTAAAGCGTGCTGAACGTGAAAGACAATCTGACTTATCTTTACCCCGCCGGAGAACGCCCCACGTAAAGATCCCGCCGATCAAAGCAAGCATTTCCGGGTATTCGCATTATTCGCCCGACGAAAAAATCTGCTGGATTTTTGAATAATTTTTTTGACCACCGTGTGAAAATCACGGTCTGACCGTTAGCATTACCTTGTAGAACGACGGCTTTTTTGCAAGGGATTTAAAAATGAAATTGTTAACGGTTTTCCAGATCGCGGACATTTTGGGGGAGCCACCGCATCGGTGCGAGTACGTTATCCGAAAGTATCGACTGAAACCCCGGCGCCGTGTCGGGATCACGCGGCTTTTTGACGAGGCGCAGGTCGAGGCCATCGAGCAGGGGCTGTACGGGATACAAGTCAAGGGGGGGCGACGATGACCGTTTATATGCCCGATGGCCGACCGGCGCCCGTGCTGCTGACCGAGTCTGAGGCAATCCAATTCCTGCGGCTCGACACGATCGACCTAAAGCACCCCGACCACACGTTGAGGCGGTACAGGGACGCGGGACTGCTGAGATGCGTTCAAATTTCACGGCGAATTTTTTACCCCGTTGATGAGTTGATGGCCTTCATCGACCGCCAGAAAGCAGAGGTGATCAGATGAAGTCTGTTCTTGACTTCGCATTGGATTTCGCACGTCGCGGGTGGCAGGTTTTTCCGGTCGAGCACAAGGGCAAGCGACCGGCGACGCTGCACGGCCTGAACGATGCCACGGTGGACGCCGAGCAAATTCAGGCCTGGTTTGGGAATGGTCGACTTTACAACATCGCAATCCGCACCGGCGGGGCCAGTGGGTTTGATGTCCTTGATGTTGACGGGGACGAAGGCGACAAATCGCTGCAATCGCTGATCGCTGTCTATGGGAAACTGCCTGAAACTCCCTGCGTTCAGACCGGCGGCGGCGGGCGGCATTTTTTCTTTAAACACGCTGAAGGGGTTCGCAATTCTGCAAGTGTTGTCGGCAACAAAATCGACGTCCGCGGCGACGGTGGTTATGTGGTTGCGCCGCCGAGTATTCACGAGAACAGGCAAGAGTACCGCTGGGTCACGCCCCCGACGACCCCGCTGGCTGAATGGCCGCCGTGGCTGTTGGCGCGAATGAAAGCGGAATCTCGAAAGACCGAACCGGCGCACACTGAACCGGCAGCGGGGACTATTGCCGCAGGTCAGCGCAATACTGAACTAACCCGTCTGGCCGGCGCGATGCGCCGGCGCGGCTTCGATGCTGTCGCCATAAATGCGGCGTTGCAACGGCATAATATCGCACACTGTTCACCGCCCCTGTCTGCCGATGAGGTGCGGCGAATCGCCCAAAGTGTCGGAAGGTATGAACCGGCCACGACGACGGGCACGCGTGTCCTGCGGCGGCGGTGTCTTACGGACGTTACGCCCAAGACCATCGAATACTTGATTCCGGAAGTTCTGCCGATGGGGAAAATGGTATCCTTAATCTCCCAAGAGGGGGATGGAAAAAGCACACTATCAGGCTACCTCGCTTCGGTCGTATCCCGCGGCGGCCACTGGCCGACCGGCGGGACGGTTCCGGCGGGGGATGTTGTGATTTTTTCGCACGAGGAGTCCCCTGAGCATTCCATAGCTCCGCGCCTGATTGCCAACGGGGCCGAACTTGGGCGAATTCATCTTGCCGAAAGCGTCATTGAGACTGACGGACAGGAAACGGAATTTGACATTGAGCGAGATATCCAAACGATGGACGACTGGGCGGACGAGTTGCCTGATTTGCGGCTGGTGATTTTTGATCCCATTACGTCTTATGTAAACTGCAATGAAAATTCCAATAGCGAAGTCCGCCGCGCCCTGAAGCCGCTGATTGATTTTGCCGAGCGGCGAAATGTATGCGTTCTGGCGTTGAGCCATTTATCGAAAAAAATCGATCTGGGGATGATCAATCGGACGCTTGGTTCCCGCGCGTGGTCTGCCGTCCCTCGAATGGTCTGGGCTTTGCAGGTCGAGACCGCCGAGGACGAGGACGGCCATAAAGTTGATACGGGGAGTCGATTTTTGTTGTGCGTTAAGTGCAATCTTGGCCGAAAGCCGCAAGGGCTTCGGTTCGCAATCGAGGATTCCGGCGCGGTTGTTTTCGATACCGAACGATTCAGCCGCAACGTTGATCAGGATGGCGGAGCCGAGCCGAGTCGAGCCAGTGAGATTGGCCGCTGGCTGACCGACCGTATCGGAGTGGACGTTGTACCTGCGTCGGAAATTACGAAAGAGGGTTGCAAAAAGTGGGGGATCAGTAAGCAGCGGCTGGGGAAAATAGCGAGCCAGTCGGGCATCCACAAGCGATTTTCCGTGGCCGAAGGCTGTTGGGTCTGGACGGTGAACAAATGAATCTGTACCTAAGAGAGAGGTTGTTTATCTCTGTTTATCTCTGTTTACCTGTGTTTACCTCCGTGTCAAAACGGCCAGAGAAACCCAGAGAAACACAGAGAAACACAGAACAACACCCACACACACGCAGTTTTTTTTCAGGAGACAAAGCAATGTATGACGAGATCAAAGAGCAACTATTGGGGATTTCGCAGGATTTGCGGGACGTACTCAACGCACTTCCCCCCGCCAACGACCGACCGCGCCGCGTTGTGGCAAACCGGATAGGGCATGCCTTTGCGGATATAATGGATGCGTATAGTAGGATTTGTGTAAACGAACACTTTTTTGAGAAAGGGTCAAACGATGACAAACAAGATTGAAAACCTCGAAAATGATGATTTCCTGACAGTGGCTGATTTGCCCGATGATGTGCGGGATAAATTGAACGATGACCTCGACCTTGACGACCTCATCGAAATTGACCGCCTCGCGGGCGTGATGGGTCTTCAGGCCGAGGGCGACGACGTGGACGGCTATGCAACCGTGGCCGACTTTGCGGCGATGCAGGCGGCCATCCGGCAGGACGAAATCGCGAAAAACCCCTACGGCGCGACGCTGGTCGATGACAGCATCACCGAGGCCGACTTGCCCAGCCCGCTGCCGGGTGATGATGGCGCAGAGGCGGACGTCCGCGGGGCGGAAATGTTCGACTTGGTCAAGCGTGGCGACGATGCCGCCGTTCGTGAGGCGATTGAGTCCGAGAGTGATCCCGCCGCGCTGTACGCCTTCGCCGAACGGCTGGAAAAATCCGGCGCGGGCGGTGCGTTGAAAATGCAGGCGACGGCGCGGGCGGCAGAACTTGAAGACCTCCAGCGAGACGCTGTCCGCGCCCAGTCCGACGCCCTGACCGGCTCGTTTGACCAGATGCTGCGAGGAATCGACCGCGCCCGCGCGAAAGGCCGGATTGATGATGGCGCGGCGTTGCGGTGAACCTTTCCTTTCCGAGCGGGGCGGCGGCGGTTTGGCCGTCCCGCTGATTTGACTTTAGGAGTCGACATGCTAACAGACAAACAAGAGCGATTTTGCCAAGAATATATTATTGACGGAAATGCTGCTGCGGCGTGCCGACGGGCGGGATATGCCGAGAGAAGCGCACGAATCACCGGAAACCGGTTGCTAACAAAAGATGACATCAGGCGTCGGGTTTCTGAACTACAGGCTGAACGGGCTGAGCGATGCGAAATCACTGCCGATGAGGTTGTGAAAAAACTGCGCGCTATCAGCGAGATGTGGCCGCAGAACCCATCGGCGGCGTGCCGCGCCCTCGAATTGTTGGGG
>MTKW01001124.1_pt1 | contig 10482 bp, 10 predicted proteins | sample 1042761 | NCBI WGS metagenome assembly MTKW01 (sample SAMN06205366, study PRJNA360243) | anaerobic digester metagenome | biome: Wastewater treatment plant; feature: Anaerobic digester sludge; material: sludge; isolation source: anaerobic digester fed with sludge from wastewater treatment plant ...
CCCGGCAACGCGCCCCGCCAAAAGGCCCGAATGATACGCATGAAATTCATATGGTCACTCTACTCAAAAACAACGAGCCGGACAATGCCCGTTTTGAAGGTATTTCGCCCGTTGGCATCCGTTCAGCACACACTCAAAAAACGTAGTTCAGCGAATACGTAATCAAGTGCTTTTCCATAGGGCCTTCTGTATGAAAATTGGAATCCTCAGAACTATAGGTGTAGGCCAAAATCCGGGACAACTTGCGGCTGAACTGCCGATTATGGGTCAAGCCGAACGTCCAAGTCGTGATTTTTTCGGTTTCAGCGGCATCATCCCCCAACGGTGTTGATTCCTCGTAAGTCACTCCGGCCACGAACATAAGATTATAGACAAACAGGTCCCGGATGCTGAAATCATATGCATAGGTCGTAGTTTCGGTCTCTGAGTTGGACCCCAGAGTGGAGCGGGGCTCTTGCGAGAAAGTGACCGCATGGCGGGCGCGGGGACCAAGTAACTGTTCCAACATGACGTNNCTTGGAGAATTGGAACTCGTCCATAGCCGTCACCGTGTGGGTCGGTTCCCAACGCTTCTCGCGCTCGCCGGGATCTATTGTCTCATCTTCATAAGAAATGCCGAAAGAATAGGAGAGTTGAGGCCGCCGCAAAATTTCCACCGGGATGGCGCCAGTCACCCCAAACGTCTGCGTGGTTTCATCCGTTTCTTCATCCGTTTCAGTAAGCGTTGTCAGCTTTTTTTCCCACGTATAAAAAAGGCTACCCCAGGTGAAGACATCCCAGTAAGCGCTCGCCGTATACGTCAGCTCATCTTTATCGCCGATTTTATATTCCTCTTTATCGTGCCGCTCTTGGAGAAAATCCACAATGGCCTCCAAACGAACCTTGCGGTAATTCCACAGAGCCCCAAAGTTGGCGTTATGGGAGAACATGGGGTCATACGTGGCCCCCCCGGGCACATAGGTGTCTTTTGCGCCGTCAGCAGTATACTCTGAACTTAACAGTCCGGTGAACGTCAAGCGCGGATGGACAGCCTGGAGGTTTAAACTGACATTGTACAGTGTCGTGTCCAAGTCATTCCGCTTGAAGTAGTCTTGATAGGCCACCGAAGCCGCCAGATTCATGACCGTGCGCCCGGCGGTTGTTACCGGTTGTGAACTAATTTGCAGGCCCGGCATCCAGTAAAAATCGCCTTCGGGATAATTGGGATCAACCTCCTCCGGGTATACATCCTCAGCATTGCTGTCATAGCCGAATTCGCATGTCGCGGTTGCCGAGAATTGGAATGGGCCCAAACGCAAAATTTGCGCCTGCGAAATACTGGCGGTGAAGAATCCAACGAGAAGCGCCAATCCCCAGAGGCGCCACATTCCCCGCCTTACAGCAGCACAATCGGACCGCTTAACCTGCAAAAGCAGGCGCTCACCACCCTGATGCCCGACGCACATGCTGAATCACGCCAACGCCCGCGCCCGCCCGCTCTCGGGTCGGTTCGGGGCATCCCCGGCTTACCGGGAGCTCTTGGTCGGATTGTATTCTTTTACAGCAGCCGCCGGGGAACCGGAGAAATCGCCCGGCTCGCCCCACTGCACCACTTTGCCATTCTGGAAATAGACCCAATATGTTTTCGGGGTCCACGTGAAGACTGGCGGCAGATATTCCCACACCTCCGACCACTCCTCGCCTTCATAGACCTTGGAGGCGCGAATGGTGAAAGGTTTGCCAATGGCCTCTTGGACGGCTTCCGGCTCCATACCCAACTGGAGCTTGCTGACATCCACATTCCATGACGCGCACGCGCTGAGGCCCAGCGCCAGTGCCAATCCACCCAAAAGTCCCTTTATTGCTCGAATCATTGCCGTCTCCCTTGCATCGCGTGTGGTCTTTAACACTACATTTGCGCCGGATTATGCCACATCCCCCAGTCGGCTGGCAAGCGTAACAACAAAAACTTTTTACCAAAACTTTTTTACCGCCGGGGGTGGCGGGGCTACCACCAGCGGCCATCGCAACAGGCTTAAGCGCCAAACCTCCTATCGCCGCAACGCCTTGGTCAGCGCCGGGACCACTTGGAACAAGTCGCCCACAATGCCGATGTCGGCCACCCCAAAAATCGGGGCGTCCGGGTCCTTGTTGATGGCGATAATGGTATCGCTGCTGCTCATGCCCACCAAATGCTGAATCTGGCCGGATACGCCGCACGCAATATAAATCTTGGGACGCACGGTTTTGCCGGTCTGCCCGACCTGATGGAAACTGGAAATCCAGCCCGCATCCACGGCAGCCCGGCTCGCGCCGATGGCCGCGCCCCCCAGCGCGTCCGCCAAATCCTCCAGCAATTTGAAGTTTTCCGGCGCCCCTACCCCGCGCCCGCCAGTCACAATGAACTCCGCGCCAGCCACGTTGACTTCGTTCTGCATGGCATTGACCGTTTCCAGCACCCGCACCACCGGGTCCTTCAAGTTCAGTGCCTCCTCAATCAGTTCGCCAGTCCGTCCCGGCACAGGCGCAAGCGGCGCGAACACCTTCGGACGCACAGTGGCCATTTGCGGGCGGTGGTCGGGACACACAATGCAGGCCATGATATTGCCGCCAAAGGCGGGGCGGGTTTGCAACAGCAAGCGCTTCTCAACATCCACATCCAGCTCGGTGCAGTCCGCCGTCAAACCGGCGTTGACCTGAATGGCCACGCGGGCGATAAACCCACGCCCGATGCTGGTGGCACCGGCCAGAAGCGCTTCCGGCTTATATTTGCGCACCAGCGCGCTCATGGCCTCGGCATACGGCTCCGCCGTATAGTTCTCCAACGCAGGATGATCCACCAGATAAACCTTGTCCGCCCCGTACTCAAATAGCTTATCGCCCAAACCGCGCACTTGGTGCCCCAACAGCACGGCGGACAACTCGACGCCCAGCTTGTCGGCTAACGTGCGCCCCTGTCCCAACAGTTCCAGAGTCACGTCCTGCAACTGGCCGGCGCGTTGCTCCGCATATACCCACAAACCACGGTATTGCTCAGCTTCGGCCGCCATCGCGGAGCGGTCCGCCACTTCCAGCGTCAACGCCCCCACCGGGCAAACATCCACGCACGCGCCGCACGCAGTGCAAGCCTCATTCACGTCCACCTTGCCATCCTCCGCCCGCTGACTCAGCGCGCCAAATGGGCAAGTCGCCACGCACGCGCCGCAGCCCGTGCACAAATCCAAATCAATTTTCAGGGCCATGATTCCGCTCTCCCTACACCAGTTTCCGCTCGCGCAACAAATCCACCAGCCGCTGAGCCATCACTTCGGGTTCCTCCCCCTGCCATTTCACGCCGCCGGTCTTTGGCGGCGGCGAAAAGATTTTCACCACTCGCGTCGGCGAGGCGTTCAAGCCGAGCTTGGCGGGGTCCGCCCCGGACATTTCCGCCGTCATCGGCTCAATCACCAGCTTTTTGGCCGCCATTTTACCGCGCAACGAAGCCATCCGGGGCACATTCGCCTCCTTCAGCACAGTCAAGGCACAAGGCAGCGAAACCGCCAGCTTTTCATAGCCGTCCTCATACAGCCGCTCCACGGTGGCCTCGCCATCCGCGATTTCAATCGCCCGCGCATACGTAATACAGGGCATGCCCAGCCAAACCGCCACGCCGGGGCCAACCTGAGCGGTGTCGCCATCAATGGCCTGCTTGCCAAACAACACCAAATCCGGCTTCTCCAGTTTGCCAATCGCCGTGCTCAACGCATAGCTCGTCGCCCAGGTATCCGACCCCGCAAACGCGCGGTCGCTAAGCAACACCACCGCATCCGCACCCCGCCCGACAGCTTCTTTCAGAATATCCGCCGCCTGCGGGGGACCCATCGTCACCACGGTCACTTTTGTGCCCGGATGTTTTTCCTTGAGTTGCAGCGCCATTTCGAGCGCGTTTTCATCAAACGGATTCATGATGGACTCCACCCCGTCGCGAATCAGCGTATTGGTTTCCGGGTTAATCCGGACCTGGGTGGTATTGGGGACTTGCTTGACGCAAACAACAATATGCATGGGAAAATCTCCTCAGGCGGCCGTTGCCCGGCCCGCCCATGTTAAACCGCACTTGCTCACACGCGCTATTTCTTCGCGGCGGCGGCATACTCCTTATTCAAAGCCAGCCCGATAATATCGCGCTGAATTTGATTGGTGCCTTCGTAAATCTGCAAGATTTTCGCGTCGCGCATCATCTTCTCGACGGGATACTCCCGCATGAAGCCATATCCGCCCAGCACCTGCACGGCATCCGTCGTCACCTGCATGGCCACATCCGAGGCGTACACCTTGCACATGGCGGAAAACTTCGAGTAATCCTTCACGCCGCGATCAATGGACTGCACCACGGCGTAGGTCAGCGCGCGCGCGGACTCCACCTTGGTCGCCATATCCGCCAGCAGCCAGCTCAACCCCTGGTTCGCGATAATCGGCCGCCCGAACTGCTCGCGCACCTTGGCATACGCCACGGCCTCATCCAGCGCGCCCTGCGCCAGCCCCACGCCCTGCGCGGCAATACCGGGCCGCGACACATCAAACGTCTTCATCGCCCAGATAAACCCGGTGCCCTCGCGCCCAATCAGGTTTTCCGCGGGCACTTCGCAATCTTCAAAAATCAGCTCGCGGGTCGCGCTGGCGCGAATGCCCATTTTATCTTCCTTCTTGCCGAACCGGAATCCCGGCGTGCCCTTTTCCACAATGAAAGCGCTCACGCCGCGCGCGCCTCGATTTTTATCCGTCACGGCAAAAACCGTATAAATATCCGCTTCGCCGCCGTTGGTAATCCACTGCTTCGTGCCGTTCAGAATATACTTGTCACCCTTCTTGACGGCGGTGGTGCGAATGGCGCCGGCGTCCGACCCGGCATTGGGTTCCGTCAACGCATACGCCGCCCATTTCTCGCCGCTGGCCAACGGCGGCAGATATTTCTTCTTTTGCTCGTCGCTCGCGCCAATCAAAATGGGGTCCGCCCCCAGCCCATTGGCCGCAAACGAAACGGAAACACCGATACACACGCGGCTGAGTTCCTCCACCGCAATCAAATTGGGCATGCTATCCCCCTCAAACGTCCCGCCATATTCCACGGGAATATACAGCCCCATCAAATCCATCTTCCCCAGTTCGCGCAAAATCTCCGTGGGGAAAATCCCCTTTTCATCCAGCTCCGCCCGCACCGGCTTCACCCGCGCCTCGGCAAACTCGCGCACCATGCTGCGAATTTCCAACGCCAATTCCGACAATCCATAATTCAATTCGGCCATAATTCCATTCCTCGATCTGATCTGATGATACGCAAACGTTAAAGCGCAAAATATGCCAGCCCAGCCGCCCCGATGCAACCCAAAGAATCACTCCCCCAATCCCGCCGCCACAAAAAATCCCCCGCAAATACCGTTGACATCCCGCGCCGCGCCGCTACACTGACCGGACTTTTTGAATTGGAAGAGGAGTTAGAACATGCCCAACATTAAAAGCGCCGAAAAGCGCATGCGCACATCTGAAAAGGCTCGCCAGCGCAATGTCGAAGCCAAGTCGAAGCTGAAAACCTTGCGCCGGAATCTGCTGGACGGCATGGCCTCCGGCGATGCCGACCAGTCGCAAGCCGCCTACCGCGCCTACAGCTCTGGCCTGGACAAAGCCGCCAAGCGCGGCATCATTGCCAAGAACAGCGCCATTCGAAAAAAGAATCGCGCCGCCGCCCAGTTGAAGCAGCTCGCGGCGAAATAGCACGGCCTTTCGGCCCCTGTTGCCACCCCGCCCGCCCATCGGCGCGCGGGGTGTTTTGCGTCCTGCCACCGCCCCCTCCCCGCCCCCTCGCCCCCCCCTCCCCTCACCGCGCCAAACTAATCCAATGGACGCGGAACCCGTTGAGAATTTGCTGCGCCTCCTCCAGATACAGCCGCGCAATCTCGCGGTTGTTAAGCACCACCAGCAAATCGTGCGACAGCGTCGAGGTATTGTACCAATTAAAACTGCCGTCCAGCACAATCTGCTCATCAATCACACACTGTTTGGAATGCACCGGCGAATACGGCACCGCGCGCTCGTGAATGCCATACACCAACGCAATCGCCAGCCCGGCATCCCGCAACCGCCGCACCGCCGGCAACAGATTCCGCTGCGTCAGCTCCTCGTGCATGGTGCGCTCCTTCGCCGGGTCCCCCTCCCACGCCAGATGCCCGTTCAGAATCAAGCGCACATACACCCCGCGATTCTTCGCCGCAATCAACTCGTCCACCACACTCTCGCCGTGCTCACCGCGCAATTCACCAATCAGGAACAGACACAAATGAATGGAATGCCGCGCGCGCGAAATNNAAGGTATATAACAAGTTAAAAGGCGCCAGCGGGTCTATCCCGTACCGCTGAATCACCCCGCCCCGGCACGCCTGAAAGATATTATCCAGCAACCGGCACACCCCGAACGACCGGAACGTCAGCCCCGACTCCCAATTGTCGCCCCATCTGTCAAACGTGATGTTGAACGACCCCACAATGGCATCTTCGTCGCCAAAAATAATGAACTTGTTGTGCATATCCGTCGCAACTTCCGCCAGCGACTCGCGCGTGGTGCAAACCTCCCCCAGCAGCTCAATCCCCGCGCGCTTCAGCGCCAGATAATTGCCGCTGTTCGTCAGCGTCATCTTGCGCCAGTCCACAATGCACTGCACCGGCACCCCGCAGCGATGCGCATGCAGCAGGTGGCGAATGAAATCGCTGTCGTCAATGCAATCCACGCACACCTTGATGCCATGCGGCCGCGACGGCTCCGTCTGCCGCCGCCAAATCATCGTGTCAATCTGGTCGTGAATGTACCGCTTGGGGTGATACGGATGCCACGCCTGCCCCTTCGTGAANNCCGGCATCCACCTCATGCGTGCGGTACGCACTCGGCGTCGCCCATTGCTCCGTCACCGTCCGCCGAACCTCCCCCTCCTGCCGGAACTCCGCCCCATCCATGAAAATATATTCCCGCTGCGACGGAATCGAACGAAACTGATGATGCACAATGTACGAAAACTTCACGCACGTCACCCGCCCGGAATCGCGGGTCTGCGGATGAATAAACATGTCGCGCGTGGCCCGCCGGTGTCGATTCCACTCCACCTCGCACGGGTCCGTATGCACCATGTACTGCGCGCAGGTGCCATCCTCGTAATACACCTTCAGCGCCACCTTCACATTGGTATCCACGCCCCAATGCACCTGAAAATGCAACCGCCCCCACCGCAGGAAAAACAGCTCGCGGAACTCATTGCGCCGCGCGTACGTCGCGCTCAAATACGCCTCCGTCGGCGTCGCATATTGCTCGGCAAATTCCATACCCGGCCGCCTACCTCAATTCAAACTCCACCCAGTAGCCCGTATGATCCGAAACCCGCCCATACCGCTCCGGCGTAAAAATCTCCTCCGCCCGCACCGCCCGCAGCCGCGCGCCGACATTCAGCCACAAATAATCAATCCGCCCGTCGTTCGCCAGTTGCCGCAACGCGCCATCCTGCCGCCGCCGGAAAACTTGCTGAAACGCATCCGAGTTTTGAATTTTCAAAAACTGGTCCTCAAACTGCCGCGCATCCACCATGTGCCGATACGCCTCGCTCCCCACCGCCACATTAAAATCCCCGGCAATCAGCGTCGCCGCCACCTCCGGCCCCTGCCGCGCCTCCGCCCACTGCCGCAAACGCTCAAACTGCTCGTAAAACCCGCCGCTGGGCCAGCTCAAATGCACACTGAACACATTCACCGCCCCCACGTACGGCACCTTCACCTGCGCCATCACCACCTTGCGCGCGTGAATATCAAACGGATCCTCGCTCGCCGAAACATACCCCGCATCCGTAAAGACAAACGGATGCCGGCTCAAAATCGCCAGCCCCTCCCGATACCGCTCAAACCCCAAATGCGACCAATCCGCGTGCAAATGATACGGTTGCGGCAAATGGCTGTTGATGATGCGCGCCGCATTGGACTCCCAATCACCCGCGCCATCATTCCAGTTCTCGCCCACCTCCTGCAAGCACACCACATCAATCCCCAGCTCCTGAATCGCCCGCGCCACCTGCGCGAACTTCTGCGCCTGCTCCTCCTCCTGATACGTATGCAAATTCAGCGTCATCGCCCGGAACTTGCGCCGCTCCACGCGATAATTAAACCCGCTGTGGTTGTCCCAGAACGTCCCGTGCTTCGTGCGGCACTCCACCGCGAACTCCACGCGATACGCCCGCTGCACCGGCAGCCGCGTCGCCCAAATCTCCCACCCGTAGCGATTCGGATTCCGCGCGTTGCTCCCCACGCTGCGGTCCCAGTGGTCGCGCCGGAAATACGCCTGCGCCACCTGCGTGGTCGCCCAGCCATCCACGCTCCAATGCACCGCCACCGCCTCCGCCCCCATCTCCCGCCGCACCGCCACCTCCAGCGGCAGCGAAACCAACCCATCCGCCAGCCACGGCCGGCACCCCGCCACACGCGCCGCCACCGGCTCCAGCACCAGAACCCCCGAATCCGCATCCACCCGATAATTCTGCCCGAAGCGACTGTCCCAATGCCGCACCCCCCCCTGCTCCAAACACGCCGCAAACTGAATATTCCCCGGAATCGAAACCTCACGCCTCAGCGGCCAGACCGACTCCGCCACCCACACTTCCATCCCGTCCGGCAGCGCGCAACGAAACTCCGCCGGCGTCACCTGCCACACCCCGTCCTCGCCCCGCCAATGAATATCCACCCGCTTGCCGAAACCCACATTCGCCACCTGCACGGCAAACTCCAGCTCCTGGAACGTGCCATGCACCGTCCGCGCAATCACATTTTTGACATAAACAAAGCGAATGAATTCCATGCCCTTAACTTCCTAAGCCAACTCCCGCCCCGATGCAATCCGATTTGCATCCCCCCCCGCCCTCCGCTATGCTCCACCCGTAACCATCGGAGACCCCATGAACCAACCCGCCACCCCCATCCTGACCATCCTGCGCCCCCTCGCGCTCGCCGCCGTCCTGCTCACCCTCGGCGCCGGCTGCGCCACCACCGACTACGTCACCGGCAAGCGCACCCAAAACATGTACACCCTCGCCGACGAAATCCAACTCGGCCGCTCCGCCTACCTCGAAACCCGCAACACCCTCCAAAAAACCGACACCCCCATCAACCAAGACCCCGCCCGCGTCGCCCTCATCCGCGAAATCACCACCAACATCGCCGCCGTCGCCCACATCACCAACCTCACCTACGAAACCACCTTCGTCGGCGACCCCGACATCGTCAACGCCTACGCCTTCCCCGGCGGCCACATGATGGTCTTCGAAGGCCTATGGAACGAAACCAACGGCCTTGTTCAAACCGTGGACGAACTCGCCGCCGTCATTGGCCACGAAATCGCGCACGTCAACTGCCGCCACTCCACCGAAGCCATGACCCGCCAAATGCTCCCCAACCTGCTCCTCGCCGGCGGCATGATATGGGCCGAAATCGAAGAAAAAGAAGACCTCCAGCTCCTCTTTGGCGGCCTCATGGTCGTCCACAACGGCCTTGTCGTCACCAAATACTCCCGCAAAGACGAACTCGAAGCCGACCGCGTCGGCATGTTCTACATGGCCCAAGCCGGCTACGACCCCGCCGCCGCCCCCCGCGTCTGGGAGCGCCTCAGCCAAGCCCGCCCCGGCCAAGCCTCCCAACCCCTCAGCATATTCTCCACCCATCCCCGCGACACCCTCCGCGCACAAGAACTCCGCAAGCACCTGCCCGCCGCCCGCGCCCGCTACGAAGCCGCCCCCGTCAAACGCGACGGCACCCGCCGCCGATCCGACCTCCCCCCCACCACCACCCCCCAAAAAACCAAAAGCAAAACCAAACCCAAAAGCAACCCCCGGCAACTCTAGTTATTGCAATAACCCGATCTACTTATTGCAATAACCAGAATCTCCGCTCCGCCCCGCCCCTCCCCGCCACCGCGCGCCCAGTCGCCCCATAACCCGCCCCCCAAAACTTTTCCACACCGTGGAAAAAAGTTTTCCACACCATGGAAAAATTCGGACCGGCGCGGGGATTTGCGGCAGAAATTTTCCACACTGTGGAAAAAAGTTTTCCACACCGTGGAAAATCGTTAAAGTCCCCGAAATGGAGCCGAATGCCCCCAAACGAATCGCCCTCGACGCGCGCTGGGTATTCCGCGAGTTAAGCGGAATCGGGCGCTACACCCTCGAACTGCTCCGCCAGTTGGGCGAAATCGGCGGCGCCTTCCATTTCCTCGTACTCGTTGCCGACGCCGAACGCCAAACCTTCATCGCGCGCGAAGCACACCTGGCGGACAAACCCAACTTCGAATTCCTCCACCTGCCCTACAAAGTATTTTGCCCCCGCGGACAATTCGCGGCCGCCCGGCTGCTCCGCCGCCGCAACATCGCCGCCTACCACTCCCCCAACTTCATGGTCCCCCTCCCCGCCTTCCCCCGCCGCCGCCCGCACGCCATCCGCGGCATC
>MTKW01017567.1_pt1 | contig 10477 bp, 10 predicted proteins | sample 1042761 | NCBI WGS metagenome assembly MTKW01 (sample SAMN06205366, study PRJNA360243) | anaerobic digester metagenome | biome: Wastewater treatment plant; feature: Anaerobic digester sludge; material: sludge; isolation source: anaerobic digester fed with sludge from wastewater treatment plant ...
GTCTTGCCAAGTCCAAGTTTATCTAAGATTTCTCGTGTCCTGACGAAGTATATGTCTGTAGTAAGGCCGCGGCGAATCTCGTCGTGCTCAGCCGAGTAGAACCTTGTCTTCGCATCTGCAGTAACTGCCTTGGCATCAGCAAGATTCCGGATCTCATCAGAAACCGGGCAAGACGCGCACTCGTCCCCTGTCATGGAAAACGCCCCTTTCAAACTTGAGACTTGCCACATGCAATTTTGTGGAATTTCGCTCCAGATCAAGGATGATTATACCATAACTCTACAAGGACTTATACCGTGTGCCTTTACTCCAATACCGATTAGCGATTGTAGCTTATGGCCATCAGGGGCTTGCCGGCACGAATCATGAAGAGCCCCCTTCGCACCTGTAAACCAATAATGGGACGAGTCAAGCTATACCGCAGGGTATCTGGCCGATAACCGAACGACCTCCCTGCAGAACTCTTTTCCTTATTTGACATGTGTAAGGTCAACCTTGGAACCACAAGAACATGATGAAATTCCGGTCTCACTCTTTACTTGTGACTTTCGTTATCCATTTGAAAGTACCATCATGGCCCAGTTTCTCGGCGAACGTGCCAGCGATTAACTGAATAGGATAAATATCTGTTAAACCTGAAAAATACGGTTCATTATCATGGCCGTCAATATGACCTGACTCTTGAGGTAAGGAGATCTCACCTCTTCTTACCGTCACCACTTGCGCACCGCAGGTTGATAGGTCTCGCGCCAATGATATTAGGAGATTCTCTGTTTTGCCAGGAGTAATCACAACGATCGCCGCCAAATCGGAACCGGCGATCTCTAAGGGGCCATGCCTAAACTGTGCAGCTTCCATTCCCTCCGCTGGTATTTTTACCAGCTCCTTAATGGTCAAAGCCCCCTGTAATGCAGTGGCAACGCCCGGTCCCCTACCAACCAACGCAGTCGTTTTTGTCTGCAAAAATCTTGCCGCTGTCTTCTCTAAGATAGCTTTGGGTATTACTTCACTCAAGTCCAGCAGCCTCTTACGGGCCCTATCTATATTATCCTGCGCCAAGGCAAAATCACCTTCACCCAACCTATTACCTAACATTAATAGGACTGCAAGGGTCGCGGTATATGTCTTGCTGGAGGTGGTCCCTTCATCCCCTGCTAAAATTGGCAGACAAACGTCAGTGCTTTTAGCTAGAGTGCTGTTAATCTCGTTGGTTACTCCTATGGTGCGAACCGGACCGCTGAGAGATGAAAGCAACTCCTTAATCTCAACGGTCTCCCCAGACTGGGAGACCAGGATCAGGAGACAATCATTAGCAAGCATCTCCAGACCATAATGAAGGAGCTCAGATGTCTCAAGGAACCAGGCTTGACGCCCTAATGACCACAGGTAGGTTGCAGCCGCTCTGGACGCAAATAATGAGCTACCCATACCTGTCAGGATTATCGGCACACTCCGGTCTTGACCAAGCTTAATCGCATCCTGCAATAGGCTTTGACCCGACGCTTCAGAGTAGAAGTCATTGATTCTTCCCAAGACTACCGGTTGTTCCCGAACATCTTCAAGAAACACTCCCATTTCACTCATCCTCTCCCAGTTGCCGGCAAAAACTCATGGTTGGCAGTGTACGGCATTCACACCACATTGCTTGTGCAATTCATAATCAAAGCATAACTTCGACCGGCTTCCCTTCATGCAATGATCTGGCGACCGCCAGCCCAATACACAGGGCTGCACGACCGTCTTCGCCGGTTACTAATGGTTGTCTGTTGTCTGATACGCAGCTTACAAACTCCTCAAGCTGCAATCGAAAGGCTTCCCGAAACCGGTTCCCGGACGAAAGATTGGTAGAGCTTACACTTCCCTTACCGGTCATGTAGGTTGTGACATAATCCTTCCCTAGCGACCCGATAGTCGCCATCCCCTTACTACCCAGCACTTCTGTTCTCACGTCGTAGGCGTATTCAGCTGCACAGCAGGCCTCCACTGAAGCTGTAGCCCCACTCTTCATTTGCATTAGAACCGCGACCTGGTCCATCAAACCCGGCATGCTATTCAGCTTTTCCCGGTAGACCAAAGCCCCGCCTACAGCGTAGACTCTCTCCACTTCACTCTCTAACAACCAGCGGGCCAGATCGTACTCGTGAACAAGGTAGTCCAGCGCGAGCCCGCCACCTTCGTCCGCTCTCAATACCCAATCCGGTGGGAGCTTTGAACGATGAACCCCACGAATACTAAGTGGCATGCCTAATGCCCCTTGTACTATCTGGTGTCTGACGCTCCTGTATGAAGGATCAAACCTCCGCATGAAACCTATGGTCAGCAGAATCCGGTTCTTATGAGCCTCTTCTATGACCTGATCTGCATCTTCGACCCTTAAGGCAATAGGTTTCTCAAGAAAGATATGTTTCCCCTCTTGAGCAGCAGCTATCGCTAACTCAGCATGAGAAGGCGTCCGTGTACAAACCAAAACCATCTCTATGTTTTTTGATTTCAGTAGTGCCATGTGATTTTCGTAGTAGGCTATATCTAAAGCCTCAGCTAGGTCTCGCCCGGTCGAACCTGAGATCGCTGTTAGTCTTGCGCCTGGAATTCCATGAGAAAGAAAGTCAGCATATAGTCTTCCCATACGTCCGACACCCACAATACCGACGCTTATTGCCCCCATTGTCTTCAGCCTCGTTTCAAAGTCTACTGATACCTACAGTTCATCAGCGGCAACTCGCAGTTGATAACCGTGTAAATCAATATCGACTCGCGGCAGTTCTGCAGACTCTCCCACCCAAAAGTAAGGGTTTTGACCTGTTCCTGGCACGGTGATCTCATAATGCGGAGTACCGGCATAAATCGTAAAGCAGCTAAGATTTGGATCGTTAAATGGGATGATATACGCAGCAAAGTCAGAGGATTTCAGGGTGCCGCCGGCAATCTTAGCCTCAATATCCTCCCGTCTACTCAACGCAAAGACCCAAATTAGAGGTTTTGTTTCTTCGCCACGGTTGACCAGGAAAACCTCTTCATTTCCGGGATGATAATTGAGAGTCCCTTCTAATAGGTTCAGACTCACAAATAATAGCATATGCCCCCCATATTGCGAATCGGTTTTATACATAGCCTTCGCTTTGAATTCTCCTTCAGACGCCTCGAGGGTATCCGCAGGAGGAAGCAATCTGCTTACCAGGTTATGTCGTTCAAGTTCAAGCATCTCACCCTCAGTTAGTTTCCGGACTGGAATTGTTATGGTTTTCATGGCTAATCTCCTTTAGATACTGCCTTTTAGCTAAAAAGCGTGGCTAGATTTCCACCTAAGACTTTGGCTCGGTCTTTTGCGTCAGGAACAGCGGTTCTCACCGCATCCAACATTGCTTCCGAACTCAAAAAGGGGAAATCAGAACCCATGACTACACGGTCGCTACCAACATCGTGTACCGCCCTACGGATAGAAAGCACATCGGTGGCAGCTGTCTCCAACAGGATATTAGGAAGTTCCCTCGCTGCCCTGATCGCCCCAGCCAGGTGCCAGGGGCAACCCATATGGGCCATAATGAAGGTAATATCAGGGTAGCGTCGTGCCACATCGGCTACAACCTCAGGGCTGTGGAAATGATCAACCATGCCTCCGGTGGCTGCATGGACCAAAACCGGAATCCTCCTCCCTACTTCTTGCTGGAGTTCCATAATCCGATCCATAACAGCGCCTACGATTCTAGGTGCTTCATCCACACTGCCCTTACTCTCTGAGTATGCATCGTTAAAGGCATAAAAATGAACCCCGGGATGAAACTTGACTCCCTGTAATTTGAGTTCCTTGATACCTCTGTCAAGCTCTTCCAAAGCGTAGTTGCGCTGAACCAATTCACAACGCCCTTGCTTCCAACCCAAAACTGCAGTGGACTGATGCCATGGATTCATGGTGAAGAATCCAATTAAGCGATCCGCATACTTTGCCTGGACGGAACCGATATAGTCATGACCAATATAAGGATTATAATCGGGAGTGCGAAAAGTCATATTAGCGTTTTCTTGAAAGACAATTGCCCTGTCGATACCCAATCTGTCCATCTCATCAATCAACATCTCCGCTGTTAACGCCATATCCGGTCTTGCGCACAGATGATTGTGGGCATCAATGATCGGTGTTTTTGCCATCACCGTCTCCTCCAATCTTCTCAAGTTCTGAATCCCATGCTTCATAGATGAATCAATCTTGTACGCTCTTCGTAGCTAATATTCTACTTAGCCTGCATTTATATGTCCTTACGCGGAACCCATCTGGTTAGGCGAGTCTCAACCAGTTTTAGAAGCCAATTCACCAGAATCGAAAAGAAGGTGATTAAGAAAACTCCCACTAACAAAAGATCTGTCATCACAAAACGACGGCCTTCAATAATCAAGTAGCCGAACCCGGCCCTGGTACCCATGAATTCCGCAGCCACATTCATCCCGAAAGAAGTAGCTGCCGCCACTCGGATTCCTCCCATGATTCCCGGAAGAATCGCTGGGAACAATATGGTTCGAAAGATCTGAAACCCTTTTGCTCCCAAAGAACGAGCTGCGTTAATATATAGAGGATCTACATTCCGAACTGCCTCAATTGTATTGACCACCAAAATCACCCAAGCGCCAAATGATATCAAGATCAACTTCGATTTGGTGCCAATCCCAAACCACAGGATAAACAGGGGAATCAGTGCTAAAGGCGGCATTGGACGTATAAACTCCACCACTGGCTCGAAGATCTGACCCAGGACTTTGTTCCAACCGATCGGCAAGCCCATTAGAATCCCCAACGACGAACCTATAGCGAAACCTAACAGAATTCGATACATGCTATCCGCTATATGCATGGGCATATCAGCACGATATCGCACGAAACATCTGTATACCGCCTGAGGAGACGGCAGATAGAGCTCGGGGACCCAGCCCGAATTTGATAACCAATACCAGAGACAAAAAATGATTACTAATCCCAATAGGTTTAGTAATCTCTCACTTTGCTCAAGAATCCAACCTTGAACTCTCGTGATCCAACTTATGTTAGCTGTTTTCTCCGGTATCACTGCCCATCACCTCAGCAAGATGTTTTCTAAACTCTATGAATTCTGGAACTGTTCGTAGATAGGCTTCCCGTGGTCGACTGAATTCCACTGGGACGCTGGCCTTTATGGTGTTCGGATTCCGTTGCATGATTAGTATTCGGTCAGATAGGAAAGCTGCTTCTTCCAGATCATGGGTAACAAAGAAGATCGTCTTGTTTTCCAGACTCCAAATCTTAAGCAACTCTTCTTGCATCTTCTTCTTAGTCAAGTCATCCAAAGCTCCAAATGGTTCATCCATCAGTAATATCCTTGGATTATTGGCGTAAGCTCTGGCAATATCAACTCTCTTAGTCATCCCGCCCGATAGTTCTTTAGGGTAAAGGTGTTCGTACCCCTTCAAGTGTACTAATTCAACGTATTTTTCTACGATAGCCCGACGTTTGTCCTTGCTTAATCCCCGCATACGCGGCCCGTATTCGATGTTCTGCTCCACAGTCATCCAGGGAAACGCGGCGTACTGTTGAAAGACTATCCCGATCTCCGGTGAAGGACCTGTCAGTTGCTCCCCTTCCAACAGGATCTTACCTGAAGTAGGTCTGTTAATCCCACCGAGCATAGATAAGATCGTGCTTTTACCGCAACCTGACGGTCCGATAACACTGACCAACTCCGATTTATATACCTTAAAACTAACATCCTTTATCGCGTCTATCCGACCTCGACTCGTTATATAGGTTTTGGTCAGGTTCTCCACCATCAACAATACTTCCCTACTCGCCTGTTCCATCTGTTTCACCCTCTACTAGACAGTCCCGACGCCTTATGCAGACACTCTATTGGACTTCTTTCATATTCCCTGTAATGGCTGGGATGGGAGCACTGATAGTTGTTGCTCCCATCCCAGTTTCCTTACTGATCAAATCTCCCCGTGAATCTGCTCGGCTATGATGAACTCATCGAGTCTTACCGTTCCTGGCTTGACTTGCTGCTTGGTGTTTGTCCAGAAATCCAGCGAGCTTTCATAGATGCTCATCGCATTCCACTTAGCATCCGGCGCGAAGAAATACTCCATGACCTCATCTTTCAACGGCCAGTAGGTGATCTCTTTTATGATATCTTCCACATCATCTACAGTTAGACTGGTTCCTTGCCATTTGTTAGCAACCTCGGCAAACTTCTCCTTGGCCTGTTCCTTGGTGAAAAGATCGTTGAGCGCGCGGTACCAGGCCCTGCGCATCTTGACAATAGTATCCATATTATCCTTGACCCAATCGGCCCTGGCCATCTCACCGGAGAGAATAACCGAAGTCCCGCCTAGTTCTCGCGCAGAGATTAGTTTATATGCTCCCAGTTTAGTCAAACTGATCACCTGCGGGTATCCACCAAGCTCAAAATCTCCGGTTCCTTGCCAAAAAGCCAACGCGCCCTCGACATCCGGAATATCGATATATCCAATGTCATTGTCTTTCAGGTTGGCTACCTTTAGGGCCTCCTGCAATGGCAAGTTCGATCCTGTGCCGCGGTCCATTACGATGGTGCGTCCTTTAAGTTGCCTGCACGTATCTTCCACCGCTTTCTTAACCGCTTCCGACTCTGAATACTTCCCTTTGTATTCCTGGTAGAATTGCTCGTAGGTCTTAATTTCTCCTTTCGGATACACATCGTCTGGCCTTACCATTATCGCATATCCCGTAAAGCCGCAAGCCAGAGAGATTGTTCTCAACTCCGGAAACCGGGCCGCCAGTAATACTCCTGAGGCGCTGTTAGTGGATACAATATCCAGCTCTCCCGCAGCGAGCGCTTCTCCTACGGTAATGTCGTCTGGGAACTTGGTAAACTGAACATCTAGTCCCTCTTCCTCAAAGTATCCCAATTCGTCTGCTAATACCCATGGCATCCAATCCTGATACGGTAGCAATCCAAACGAGACTCTTGCCGTCTTCTTTGCTCCATAACTGGTTCCAGCAAGAAGCAGACCTAGAATCAGGATTGCGGCGATGGTTATTCCTACATGTCTCTTTCTCATCTGTTTAACCTCCTTTTAGTAAATGAGCGTTCATACAGAATCTTCTGAGGGACATGCCATTCTCACTTCTGACAACCACTCTCCTCTCTACGCGTCCTTACCATAGACACCCCTTCTATCCCAGTTGAAACCTAATCAGCTATACTTCTATGGAAGGCTCGATTTGCTAAATATCCTCATCCGATTTCACCAGAAGAAACTGAATCAGTTGATCAATAGTAGGACTGAACCCGTTCGCTACGTAAAAAGACGAGACGGAGTTCCCAAGAATCAGAGATTCCTGGAGTGAAAAACCCAGTAACCAACCAAGACCAAACCCGGCATTGAAGTTGTCACCGCCACCGGTGGAAAGTCTGGGACTTCTGACATAGAAACCAGGAACCTCCTGAATCTCCTCACCGGAAAACCCGATTGCACTCTCGGTCTCATGAATTACCAGGCACTGAATTTCCAAAGCGTCAAAGATGGCCTTCCCGATCTGATTGATGCTTCTTCCTCGTCTTTCAGGCCTTAGAACCTTAAAGACAATCTCGGCCTCTTTTTCATTCAAACCCAAAATCACGTTAGAATACGCAGAAAAGCAACTGACCCTGCTCAGGAAATGCCTTAGTTCTTCTGTTTGCCTGCGCGAAGGGTCTGCTATGTCAAAGAAGCAATACTTGCTCTTCCCGAGTCCTGATTGAACGAAAGGGAATACCTGGTTCAGAAGCCCTTCCAGGATTGAATCCATCTGGATAGTAGCACTCCAATTAGTTATCCCAATGAATTCGCTGGCTTCGACTAAACTTAAGATAGTTGGTAACCCAATAACTGCTTTAATGTGCGTCCAATCGATGTTATTAAGAGATTCAGTCTGACCAAACATTAGCTTCCCGTCATTAAACTCAAAAGCATGAGTCACATTGGGCTCACCGAGACTAGTTAGCTGACAGTTTGGTGAGACTTCTGTGAAAACCTTATGCAACTCCGGCTTGCCGAAAGTACCGATGCAGCTGACATGTGAACCTAGCTCCGCCAAGGCATTAGCGAGAATGGGAGCGTTGCCCCCGAGCTTGACTTCCTGTAAAAGGATTTCAAGGTCTGAACTCCTTCCGGAATGTTCTTGGATGTAATCCGCGAATTCTTGGATCGTTTGGAATAGCTCATACTCTGAAGTACTTCGACGACGTTTGATCACTCTGAAGATCTCATCAATGAAACCGTCGAAACCAACGAGGGAGTTGAAGCTATTTCCTCTTTCCTTGGCTGCTTCAATGAGTTTGAATGCTAGATCTCTGAGTGCTTGATTCATGAACTAAGTCATTCTCCTTGTTCCTGTTCTAGACTCCCGGTTTCCACTTACTAAAGACCAGTTCACCACAGCCTTTAAAGATCAACCTTTGGTAGTTGACGCTCTTTAAGATCGGAATCTTATGCAAATGGGGGACTATGACCCGACTTCTGACTTCCTCATCAATATGTGGATAGAGATGCTCAAATATCGCTTCCGTAATACCCCCTAGATAGACGACTTCCGGATCAAAGATATTGATCAAAATAGAAATGAGCTTTCCGAAGATCCTGCCATTTTCAGCAAGGACGGCCTGAGCAATGGTATCGCCGCTTAGCAAAGCTTTAACAAAACCATCCCAGTCCCGACTTGTACTGGAAGAGAAGATTCCTTTATCCTCCATATACTTGCGTAAGAAACCGTGCAATGCCAGTTCAGTTTCGACACAGCCGTAGTGACCGCATGTACACAGGTAATTACGTTCTCCGATCGGGATATGACTGATCTCACCGCCAAGTCCCCTGCTCCCTGTTAGGAGCTTTCCATTAGAGATAATCCCCACCCCGATACCTTCACCGACGAACAGATAAACGATATCCTTGTTATACGTCTCATCACTACGCCTAAACAATGATTCGGCCATTGCCAGCAAGTTAGACTCGTTTTCGATTTCGATAGGAAGATTAAAAGCCTTCTCCAGCATGCTCTTTAGAGGCATATTCTCAAATAGGGGGTTAGTTGAGTTGATCAGGCATTCAGTATTGCTGTATAGAATGCCGGGAGCTGCAACACCAATACCCAGTAATCTATCAGAGGAAATTTGCAGTTCTGAGAGAGTCTCCCTTGATAGGTCAACAATCGTCTCCAACAAGCGCTGTATTGAATCCGGCGATAAGCTTTTTACCCTTTTTGCTGCAACGACTTCGCTTTTTAGATTTACAACTGCCAGATCGAGTGAGCCCTTGTTCGTGAGATCTAACGCTAGAGTATACTTTGAGGAAGGATTTATCAGCAGCAACTGAGGAATTCTCCCGCCACTCGCCTTAGGAGAGAGAACATTCTCCAGAATTCCATCAGAAATCAATTGATTACAAATATTAGATACCGTGGCAAAGCACAGGCCCAAGCGGTCAGATAAGTGATTCTTGGTAGCGGAGTCATTACATCGTAGATAATCGATAATCCTCTTAGTATTGAAGCTTCTCAGTTCAGCGGTATTCTGGATCATGTCAATCTCTCAACTCCAGCAGCCGTACTCTTATCACCTGCTATACACTTGTTACAATGCTTCTGATAGGACTTCTTATAAGACTTCTAATAACTATAGACTAGTTTAGACTGCATTTGCTGCCTTGTCAAGAGTGGCCTTCTTGCCTCTTGGCAGTCGGCTTTTGCCATCATGTGGAAAATAAGTTTAAACTTGTAATCAAAATAGCTGAAAAGGTCATGCCTCAGAGCCCGGGATCATTCCTCCCATCGTCCTCTGTAGACTTCATTGTATTTCCTATAAAGGTGAAGCACGTTCTTCACGTATTCCCTGGTTTCAGGGAACGGAATACTGTTAATGTCCCCCTCTCCTCCGCTCCAGCGCCGCTCTTCAATCCACTTGCTGACATTGCCGCGCCCTGCGTTATAAGCAGCAAGAGCAGTAACCGGGTCTCCCCTGTACTCCCTCAACAAAAACGCCAAGTACCACGTGCCGACATTCAGGTTAGTCATAGGATCGTACAGCATCTCAGGGTCGAACTTTCCTATCCCCAATTCTCCTGCAATCCAGTTGCCGGTATCAGGCATGACTTGCATCAAACCTCTGGCCCCTTTGGCTGACAGGGCCTGAGGATGGAATCTGCTCTCTACGCGAATCACCGCAGTGACGAGAAAAGGGTCCACGTCGTGTTCGCGTGAGTATTGGGTGATTATGTCCTTATAATGGATTGGATACACTCGCCTCAAATACCACCTGGAATGGAATATGAGGTATGCAATAAGCATGATACCCAAAAGTGCCAATACCTGTCGCGCTACACGCCTAAGGTTAACCACAAACACACAACCACCGCCCTCTGCCTTGGGGCTGCTTCCTTTGCTCTAATACCCTTATACATCATCAGCTTATCCTATTCATCATCTGGAAATATACTGTTC
>MTKW01015079.1_pt1 | contig 10475 bp, 6 predicted proteins | sample 1042761 | NCBI WGS metagenome assembly MTKW01 (sample SAMN06205366, study PRJNA360243) | anaerobic digester metagenome | biome: Wastewater treatment plant; feature: Anaerobic digester sludge; material: sludge; isolation source: anaerobic digester fed with sludge from wastewater treatment plant ...
GCTCCGGCCCTTTCTGACCTGGCAGCAATCTCGATAGTCGTACCCTCTTGAGCCTTGATAACCCATTCAAGGTTTTTCTTTCTGGTTGAACCCTGGGTAAACCCGTATCCTCTGCCCGCTGTAGCAAGGCCATCCAGGTGGCCTATGTCCTGAGATTGTTTTCCTATAATGAACTCAATGCCTGAACCTGAAAGGCCCACTCTAACCGGCATTGCACGTCCTACTTCAATGGCCTGAACACTGGTGTTGGTAGGCTTGTATCCCTTGTTCTTAATAGATGCCGTAAGCTTATATATTCCCTGGGCAATCCTCTGGGCTGAGAAAGACTCAACTGCCAGCTCTGGCAGGCATGCAGCGTGATACAAGGTAAACAGGCAGTTCTTATGACACTCTGCTTCAAGATACTGAGGAGGCGGATTTACCAAGGTGAACTTTGAGTTCCACCCTCCTATCTCTACAGGCCCTAACTGAGGGTGGTTGAACTCATACCATGGCACAAACCCCTGGGCCGAGAGCTCCTTGTCGTTCCATTTGATTAGGTTAAGCTGGGCTTCTTCAGATACCCTTGACTGGCCAAAAAGCTTGTTCCCTGCCCGGACCGAAGCATCCCAAAGCTCAGTCGAAAAGGTGATAATGCCCATGTGCTCGTACAGCCAGTCCATGAAGACTCCCTTTAAGGCCTGGCTCTTATCAGAAGTGTATTCTTCGTAAGTAGAGACGTGGGGATACCCAGTAAGGCAGGTTCCCTTTTGGCCAATTGTCTTGTAAATGCTAACATCCAGAGGGGGCATCTTCTCGTCAGGCCTTGTACAGGACGGCCTCAGGATTGCCCCCATGGTTGTATGGTAAGCCATGGCTGCGCCGATATTCGGGTGGTTCACAATGAAGTCTGCAACAGCCCGGGTTTCAGGCTCAGACAGCGGATATGGCCCTGCCCCCCGCTGTTTTGTTTCAGGCTCCCAATTTGCCGGGTAGTTTCTGTTAATATCCAGCCCCCATTTGGGAGGAGCTACCCTAATATCGGTACCTTCCTGGTTTTCCAATTTCCCTTCTGTATATACATTGTAAAAGGGCCCCTCAGAATCCCAGGGTTCCCGCCTGATCATCAGCCTTGGATCCTTAAGAGATACCTTCCATTCACCATCGGGGTCTTTTACCCGCATCTGAAGTATAAGGCCGTTTCCATCCACATCCTCTGGAACCAGCCCTTCAAGCCTGTCATGAGGTGGATACTCTCTGGTACTGGACCTAAGCGTATAAGGGGTATGAAGGTAAACCTCAGCCCCATCTGCTGAGATTCTGGGAACGATGTAAAATGCTTTCTTGTTTAAAAGATCTGTTACAAACGAATCTGTACCAAACCTGGAGAGTAGATACCATATGGTGTAAAGGCATACCACTGAGCCTGTAACTTCGCCTGCATGTATGTTTCCGTCTATGTACATGGCAGGCTTGCTGCAAGCAGGGCCGGTTTCGGAATTGGTTATCTCTAAAAGCCATATATCTCTTTGCTCATAGGTCTTCCCTATCGAGTACATTCTTGCAAGGCCGGGCTTTGCAGCGGCCATGCCTGCGAGGAGTTCCTGTAGCTGTCCATAATCGGGATACTTAGAAAAATCAGGTTTCTCCACATCAAATCCCCCTTTACATAGTCGGGTAAACAAAGTCAGGCTGTAACGGACTCAATTAGAACTCAATGCCTTCTCTGGCCTGTACGCCTTTTGCATAGTGGTGTTTTACCTCTTTTACTTCAGAAACCATGTCAGCAATTTCCTGTATTTTCCCCGGGCAATATCTTCCGGTTAGGACAATATCCATATCTTTGGGTTTAGAAGATATCAGTTCGATAACTTTATCTGCTGAAAGGAGCCCGCATGCTACTGCTACACAGATCTCATCAAGCACCAGGAGTCCGTATTCCCCAGATTGAATGGCCACTTTAGCTCGTTCCAGCCCCTTTTGAGCAAGGGTTTTGTCAATTGAATCAGGATCTGAAAGATCAACAAACTCATCTCTGCCCCACTGTTCAATTTCAAGATCCGGCAAAAACTTGCCAGCAGCAATTCTTTCACCGTATACGTTGCCTTTCCCTTTCATGAACTGCAGAAAAAGTACTTTTCTGCCCCAGCCTATTTGTCTCAATGACAGGCCCAGGGCCGCCGTTGTCTTGCCCTTGCCATCGCCTGTGTAAACCATTACTAATCCCGTGGTTGTATTTGTCAAAGTGCTGCACCTCCAGTTCAGCATCACTTCTGCTCTTCAAAACAAATTTCCTGCCTGTACCGCCGTAAGTTGTTGTTGTCAATACAGCCAATCCCATGGTTCGTATTAGCCTGGTAGGTCAATCTTTCACTTCGAAAAAGAAGGAAATTCGACAGGCCACTAGAAATTGTACTTGAACAGGGCGTAACATAATTCGAGAATACTACTGTATATTCTTTGGAGGGCTTTCCCTTGGCTAAGAGGTATAAAATGCAAAAATCAATAAAAGATCAAGACGGCAAAAGGCCGGCAAGGTGGCCGTGGATATCAGTTTGCATGCTTGGAATACTGTTTGTTACATCTCTCGGGATATCCACATCGAAACCTACAGGCCACGGCTGGGCCCTTACATTCACCCTCTGGGTGGCAAGGAACATTGCTTCCATTGCAGGCAACCTTTCAATGTACCTGTGCTTTCTCCTTGTCCTTACTTCCCTGATTAAGATAGCAAAGCCCCAGAGCCCTCTGCCAAAGCCTGTTTGGGGATTATGGGCCGTTCTGTTGTTCGGTACAGCTCTGTGGCACGACATAAAGATTCCATGGGAAAACACATTCGCAATGGCGAAAATGGGAGCTGGCGGCGGCCTGTTAGGAGCTTCATTGGATTGGTTTCTTCGGGTGGCCTTAGGCCGCGTTGGCGCATTACTCTTGATCGGCCTTGGTTTGTGGGTTGGGCTGGCGCTTTTGCTCAACAAATCAGGATATGCCCCCTTTTCTTTTATTTGGATGCTTTGCCTATCTGCCAGCCAAAAGATAAGGGCTTTCTTTGCAGACCTATTCAAGGCCCACGGGCCCCGTGAGGAAGATATCGAGTACGAAGCCATCCAGGCCTCAGCGCCTGGGCCTCTTTCTGAAAGATTTCGTGATACACCTGGACAGACTGAAACTCAATCTGAAGGCCAGTTGAGGCAGGAATCTGAAAGCAGTCTTGACAGCCAGGAAGCCAGCCCGTTCGCGGCTGCAGTGTCAGAAATCCGTGAACGCCTATCTAAGGTAAACAGCCCGCTGGAGCAAACCGCCGTTCCCGCTGAATCCGGCAAAAACTCTGAACCTGAAGAATTCACGCCTGTTAAGATGGAGCAACCTCTGCTTACCGACGACATATTTTATGACCTGCCTCCCCTCGACATACTCGTAAAGTCTGAACCTCAGCCACGTACACGAAGTTCACAAAGAATTGAAGAACGAGCCAGGACCATAGAAAAGACCCTGCTTTCTTTCGGAGTTGCAGCCAAAGTAGTCAATGTGTCCCAGGGGCCTGCAGTAACAAGATTCGAACTACAGCCTGGCCCAGGGGTCAAAGTAGCCAGCATAGTCAATTTGTCCCAGGATTTGGCCCTTGCGCTTGCAGCTCAAGATGTTCGAATGGAGGCCCCTATTCCAGGTAGATCGGCTGTAGGTATTGAGGTGCCTAACAGAGACGTTTCAATGGTTCACTTAAGGGATCTATTTGAATCCAGAGAGTTCAAGAATACCCCTTCAACTCTAACAATTGCCCTTGGCAAAGATATTTCCGGCAAGTCTGTAGTAACCAGCCTGGACAAATGTGTTCACCTGCTCATTGCCGGGGCCACAGGCTCAGGGAAAAGTGTGTGTATTAACTCCATAATAGCCAGCATACTGTTTAAGGCCCGCCCTGACCAGGTAAAGCTGTTACTGGTTGACCCTAAGCGAGTAGAACTGTCTGCCTGGTCCCGTGTACCGCACCTGATCGCCCCTGTGGTGACTGACCCTAAGAAGGCCTCTTCTGCACTTAGGTGGGCAATCAAAGAAATGGAATCAAGGTATGAGAAGTTCACGAAAGTGGGCACCCGCGACATAGAACGGTACAATGAGATAGCCACGCCGCCTGGAAGTGTAAAACCCGCCCTGCCGTATATTGTTATCATAATTGATGAGCTTTCTGATCTTATGATGGTCGCTCCAGCAGAGGTGGAAGACTCGATTTTTAGGCTTGCCCAGATGGCAAGGGCATCAGGCATATACCTTGTGGTTGCTACCCAAAGGCCGTCTGTAGATGTGATTACAGGCACAATCAAGGCGAATATCCCCTCGAGAATCGCTTTTGCAGTTTCATCTCAAATTGACTCGAGAACAATCCTTGACATGGGCGGCGCAGAGAAACTCCTTGGCCGGGGAGACATGCTGTTCTTTCCGGTAGGAGCAGCCAAACCCTTGCGAGCCCAAGGCGCATATCTTTCAGAACGTGAGATCGATGAGATCGTATCGTTCACTTCGAACCAGGCCAAGCCGCAATTTGCCCCCGGGGTCTTGTCTGTTCCCGAATCTACTGTGCAAGAAGTAGAAATTCAGGAGGATCCACTGTTTCCTCAGGCACTTCGAATCGTAGTCGAAGCCAAGCAGGCATCGGTATCTCTTCTTCAGAGGCGGCTCCCTATAGGCTATTCAAGAGCTGCCAGGCTCGTTGACGCCATGGAACTAAAGGGCTTCGTAGGCCCGTATGAGGGGTCAAAACCCAGGGAAGTGAAACTGTCTATCAGTGACTACTTGCGCCTTTTTGATGGGCAGGCCCAGGGTACCAGTCCAGGCAGTGAAACAGTTACAGGCCAAACCGGCAAGAACGATAAACCGCCAACAGGAAACAGTGCCCACGTGCAGAATTCTACTTCAGGCAAACCTTAGTCGCCCATGAGCCTGGCGATATACCCGGTAGGGCTGACTAATCTCAACTCGCCATAGAAAGGGGTAGCCGAATCCCACAAGGCCTGGAACAGTTCTTGTTCTGTTGCATCTGGCTTTACTTGAAGGCCGAGGGCAGCAAGTCCGGCCATATAGGCTGTGGACCAACTAAGCCCTCCTGCACCGTAGTAAGTATATTGTCCAGGGCCTGAAACAGTGGGAACCGTAATGTAATCTGCAGGTATCGCAATAGCCTGGCCTGAACCGGCAAGAGTCACCTTGAGCCATTCTTCGAAATTCACATAATCTTTATACAAGTAGCCGGTGTATACAAATGTGTTTATTGCCTCAGCCTGAAGTGAATCCAACCCTGTTTCTTCAGTGAGAAATGCGTTCAGAAGCTTTCCTGCATCATCCCATGTGCTTGCGCCCTGTGTTTGCAGTTTCTCTGCAACTTGCCGTTTGGCCCTTGACCAGGACCAGAGTTCATAGTTTGCCGGGTCATCCCGGTCCTTCTCAGGCGGGCATCCTGTTGCGGTAAAGGCCAGGCCAGGCATACCCGGGTATATTACGATAATACCTTCTTGCCTTGCCCTATCTATTGCTTGAGACCAATCTTTTGCCCCGCCTGTATTAGCTGCTACATCTGATTGGTCCAGCCCGTGGGCAACGGCCACAATCCGTATTTTGCCCTCTTTTGGAAGAGTGTTCTGAAGTTCAAGTATTTGGCCCATAGCCTCTGCATACCTTGCATAAGGCTCCATATCGTCAGGTACTGCAAAGTAATAAAGATTTGCTTCAGGAGCGACCCCGTTTTTGCCGGCTAGTATTCCTGCAACAGCTGCCCCAAGGAAATGGGTGTTGCCCATTTTGGCATGTTCCGGCGACACTTCGATGTAGTTAAGGTTGCCCTGAAATGCTTCATGTTCCCTTAGAATTGGCTTATCTATTACGGCCACAGATATCCCTTTGCCTGTTATGCCCTTCTCTGAAAGCAAGCTCAATCCGAGCCCCATGTACTTGCCCTTTTCTAGAATACGTGCAGGCAAATCCGTATCGGGCATTCTGTCTCCCTGTGGCCATTTGGTAGCCATATCGAAGGTGAAAGTGTAGAATACACCTTCTTGATCCTTGAAGTTCTGCTGTAATAGGTCCGCCCCTCTGAAGTCGGCAAAACGGTTTGATCTGATAACAGGCGCTGGAACGTCTGCAAAAGGATCATTTTGCCCTGGAACCCCAATGCCTGCATAGATGAGAATACCAACCAGAGAGCCAAGAACCATAGCAGCCACAAGCAGCAGTATTACAAATTTTCTCAAGGATATACCCCCGGACGAAAGTATAACATCATTTTCACTTGGCCGGAACCTGAAAACTAAGGCATTATGCCGCCCCGGCCCTCCAGGCTATTTTACTATGCAGGTACTGCTAATTAAAGGAATTATGCAGTAATACATAGAACTCTGGAGCATCGAAGGGAGGCGGAAATTTGGCAAAAACCATGGGAGATAGAATTAGAGCAGCCCTAAAGCAGTCGTCAGCAGAGTATTGCGAAATACGGGTCGAAGAAACCCTGGAAACCTCTATCTCTTTCCGCGGCAGGAACATAGACAGAGTGTCCCAGAGTGTGGTACTTGGCGGAAATGTAAGGGCCCTCAAAAACGGGGGTTGGGGATTTGTCTCCTTCAACAGCCTCCAAGGCCTGGAGAAAAAGGTTGAAGAAGCGTCAGCTCAAGCACACATGCTAGGCGACAGACTTAAGAAGGAAATCAAGCTGTACCCTGTCGCCCCTGTTGAAGACTGTGTTGAAAGCGATTTCAAGAATCCTGCATTCAGTGTTCCGCTTGCGCGCAAAGTAGGCATTCTTGAGGCCTACAATAGGCTGGTGCTTGAGTCACCTGAGATTACTTCATCGTTTGTTCGGTATTTCGACAGGCAGACTAGGGCCTATTTTGCCAATTCAGAAGGCACATACATAACCCAGGAGAAAATGGACCTAGGCGGCGGTATTACGGCTATTGCCGCAAAAAACGGGCTAACTACCCAGGACAGCGTATTCTTTGGATCTAACAATGATTTTGATATTGCACTGAACAAAGAGGACAAGGTGCGTCAGGCAGCAGCGAGAGCCAGAGAACTCTTGTATGCCCCTGTAATTAGGGCCGGGGAGTATACGGTAATACTGGATCCTGATATGGCAGGCCTTTTTGCCCATGAAGCCTTTGGACACCTTAGCGAATCTGATGACCTCGACGAAGACGAGCGGATGAAGGACTTGATGAAAATCGGAACCCGCTACGGCAGCCAAGAACTTAACATCTTTGACAGTGGAATCGAAGGAGGAAACCGTGGCGAAGCAAAATACGATGACGAAGGCGTTCCTATGGGCAAAACTTACCTTATTAAGGACGGTGTTATTGCGGGACACCTCCATTCAAGGGAAAGCGCCTGGAAGATGCAAGAGAAACCAACAGGAAACGCCCGGGCCCTAAACTATGCCTTCCCCCCTATCGTCAGAATGCGAACTACATGTATAGGCCCGGGAAAGCACAGCCTTGGCCAAATGATGAAAGATATTTCCCTTGGTGTATACGTCAAAGGCGGATACGGAGGCCAAACCAACGGCGAGATGTTCACTTTTGCAGCTTCATGCGGTTACATGATCCGGCAAGGAGCCATTGCTGAACCGGTAAGAGATGTTAACCTAACCGGTAATGTATTTACCACTCTGCGAAACATAGACATGATAGGTAATGACTTTAGTTACCAGAATTCGCCGGGAGGCTGCGGAAAGGGCGGGCAGAGCCCTCTTCCGACAGCCGGGGGAAGCCCCCATATAAGAGTGCAGAAGGTCATTGTCGGAGGTGACAAATGATGATAATTTCACAGAGCCTGACGAAAGGGCTAGAAGCATGCCTGATTACCAGATGGTCGGAGTCTACTGAAGTCTCATTCAGGTTCAACAGGCTAAGGAACATTGCCAACACCGAGAACGTATCCCATACACTTCAGGTAATCAAAGACGGCAAAACCGGAGTGCTGAACATTGCTGGATTTGAACCTGCCCAAGAGCATCTGGATAAGGTCGTGGAACTATCGGAATTTGGATCCCCTGTTAACTATTCATTTCCTCAACCTGAGCAACCTCCAAATCCTGAAATGTACCATCAAGACGTGGTTGACCTGGGGCTTGATACTATGATCGATCGCGGTTCAGAACTTGTAGAATTCTTAAGGGCCCTTGACCCTGCAATCAACGCAAGCTGCTCAATTGCCAAGAGCCATTACAAGAAAGCTATACATAACACAAAAGGGCTTTCAGCATCCTGGAGCAAGACAGTTGTCGAAACCGTAGTAGGAGTTGAACTGGCACAAGGCCAGAACCTGATAAGCATATACGATTGGTATGTCTCAACCGGGCTCGATTGCAATCTTGACCAGATGAAGGCGGGTATTGAAAGAGATTTCAATCTTTCGAAAAAACCGGTGGACATTGAGCCAGGCAGCTATCATGTGGTATTCACACCAAGCGCATTTGCCGACCTTATACACCCTATAGTTGCGTGCCTTGACGGCAAGTCAGTGGTAAGGGGAATTAGCCCCTTAAGAGGCCGCCTAGGAGAAAAAGTGTTCTCCGATAAACTCACCATAGTCGAAGATGGTACTCTGAAAAACGGTGTGGGCAGCGCCCTATACGATGACCAGGGCGTAAGGTGTCAGAGGACCTTCTTAGTCAATGCAGGTGTTCTCAGCGAATACCTCCTGGACCTGGAATCGGCAAAGGCCCTTAATAGAAGGCCCACCGGTACAGGAAGAATATCTTCTATCTCCCCTAATAACTTGCTCGTCCTTCCTGGAGATACGCCCTCCTCCAAGATGGTAAGCGGCATGGAGAAAGGAATCATCATAAAAGAAACAATGGGGGCATGGGCCGGAAACCCGTACAGCGGCCAGGTTACAGGCAACATCTCCCTTGGTTTCCTTGTTGAAAACGGAAAGCCTGTAGGCAGAATAAAAGACTGCATGTTCTCGGTAAACATATTCAGGGATCTTCAACACAACCTATTAGGCTTAAGCCAGGAAACCCAATCTAAGGGGTATATACTGCCCTATGCCCTACTGTCAGATGTGTCAATATCAACCAAACACTAGCAATCAAAGGCCCCTGCCCACGCCGATCACCTGGTGGCCAAGGGGCCTTTGTCAATAACGTCACCTGATTCTGCCAGCCTCATTGCGGCCTTCAAGGGATACCTTGCCCGGGGGTTCTTCCTGTACTGGTAGCCACCGTAGTCTCCTTGAATATCTACCGGTGTACCCAGAACCACAAGGGGATATATAACCTCCACATCAGCATTGTGCATTCTGATGCATCCGTTGGAGACATAGTGGCCAATACTCCAGGGAGCATTGGTACCATGAATCCCATAAGTCCCCCACGGCACGTCAAGCCCCATCCATCTCGAGCCAAGAACTTCCCACCAGGGATTAGGGTCTTTCTCAACAACATGCCAATTCCCGGCAGGAGTCGGAGTAGATGGTTTTCCAAGCCCTAATGGGTAAGGGCCGTACACCCGGCCCGAGTAGTAGAACGTAAGAAGCCTAGATGGTATGTCGATGACTATTCTCCCCAGATTGGGAGCGTATGACCAAGTCTGCGGACGATACATTGCTCTCCCCCAAACGGCGTTAATAACGCACGGATTTGTCTCCTTCCATGCTATGCCCAGGGGCCGGCCACTGGTTACACATGTGGAGGCCAGATAGTATCTAGGGCCGGAGCAAGTAAATCAGCGATACTACCCCTACTGCCCAGCAGTAATAAGAGAACTTTGACAATTCTCCTTTACGTACAGTCTTAAACAAGAAACTCAATGCGAAAAGCCCTGTTAGAAACGAAACCCCCGCCCCTATCAGGCCGATTACCGAGATTGGAGAAACATGGGCAGCAAGGGCAGACCTGACATCTAAGAGCCCTGCGCCTAACACAGCCGGCAAAGACAGCAAGAAAGAAAACCGGGCAGCATCTTCTCGGGACATGCCTGATAAAAGCCCTGAAGTTATAGTCGTCCCAGATCGTGATATACCGGGAATAATTGCAATCGCCTGGGAAATGCCTACTACCATAGACCTTGGAAAGGTCACAGTATCAAGGGCAGGCTGTGCGGATTTAGGGCCTTGTGAGGTATTACGGCTCTGAAACCCTTTGGCTGCCTTGGGCCTTGAAAACTGAAGGAAGCAACCTGTTATGATCAATCCTATGGACGCAACTATACCGGAAGAGAACGAAGCCTCAATCTTCTTTTCAAACAGCACCCCAATTACTCCTGCAGGAACCGAAGCAGCAATAACATAGCCGGCAATGGCCAGGGACCTTCGCCTGTCTTCTGGCGATGCTGGGGCAAATACCCCTTTTACAAGCCAGAAAATCTCTTTATGCAGCATTGCGATAGTTGCCATTGCAGTTCCCATGTGAACCCATATGCTAAATGCCAGTCCTGGGCTTGGTAATCCCAGAAATTTCGCCCCAAGGGTCAAATGGCCTGAACTGGAAACCGGCAGAAACTCGGTAA
>MTKW01001303.1_pt1 | contig 10471 bp, 9 predicted proteins | sample 1042761 | NCBI WGS metagenome assembly MTKW01 (sample SAMN06205366, study PRJNA360243) | anaerobic digester metagenome | biome: Wastewater treatment plant; feature: Anaerobic digester sludge; material: sludge; isolation source: anaerobic digester fed with sludge from wastewater treatment plant ...
ATACACTCGAGGAAATGAAGACACTCATTACGAAGAGGTTCGCTCATCTTAAGTTTCGGAATATAAACATCGCCATAAGTAAAGGTATATTGAAACTCGGAGAAGCCGTTGAGTGCCTCCAGGCCGTTGGAGGCATCTCCCCCGTTTTCTGTGCCATTGCCAAGAGCTTTTGAGTTTTCGCGTTTTCTTATCAGATCCCGCTTGGAGTTCACACCCTTACTGTACACCTTAACCTTCTCGAGGGCTTCTCCATCATCAAACACAATCATTTTCTTTTCCCCGATGATCGTGGTCTTACTTGCCTTACACGGGTCTAACCAACTGACGTGGATATTCGCGATTATGCCGGAGGCGAAGCGCACTGTGACAAACACTACATCCTCCACGCCGTCATTAACGAAAGCTTGGCCTGTGGCAGCGACGCTCACGGGCTCTTCGTCAAGAAGGTAAAGCAGGCTCGCGATATCGTGAGGGGCTTTGTCCCACAAGACACTTACGTCTTCCCGTACAATACCAAGGCTTGTCCGAGTAGAATGCAGATAAAAAATCTTCCCGAGTTCGCCTGATTGGATGTACTTCTTCACCAAGCGCATACCTGGATGATAATCCATGATATGCCCCACCATGAGGACCTTACCCGTTTTTTCAGCTATGTCCACAAGCTGATAACCTTCTTCAGATGAGAGGGTGAAGGGTTTTTCCACAAGGACATGTTTCCCTCGCAGTAAACACGCACGGGCAATAGCGTAATGATTGCCCGGAGGGGTAGCGATCACGACTGCGTCTATCTTAGGATCAGAAGCAATATCCCGGTAATTCTTTGTCAACTTAACCAGAGGATATCTCTCACGAATAGAAAGAAGCGTCTTATGATTAATGTCGCAACATGTCACAAGTCTTGCTGCGGAAATTTGCGCGAAATTGCGAACATAATTTCTTCCCCAGTTGCCACACCCGATAATTCCAACATTTATCACTTCATCTATGTCCTCCTGCACACCATGCCCTAAGGATGCTAAAAACCAGCTAACTCCGGCATAGGCGCTTCGGTAATCAAGTCAGAGTTTACCAAACCACGCCTAGTGCTATTTCTACACGNNTCCACTTTATCCAACTTCTCCCAAGGAACATCTTCTTCAGGTAGGTCAGTCCGACCAAAATGGCCATAAGCAGCCAGAGGACTGTATATGGGCCTCTCAAGTTGAAAATGATCAATAATGGCTGCAGGCCTCAAATCGAAGTGCTTTTTGACAAGTCTCAGTATTTCCTCATCACCGATTTTTCCGGTCCCGAAAGTCTCTACGTCAATTGATATTGGCTGCGCCCTTCCAATGACATAGGACGCCTGAACCTCACATGTATCTGCAATACCTGCAGCCACCAGGTTCTTCGCCACCCATCGGAGGGCATAAGCTGCAGTTCTGTCCACCTTGGTAGGGTCCTTGCCTGAGAAAGACCCACCACCGTGACGAGCCGCACCGCCGTATGTGTCCACAATGATCTTGCGCCCGGTCAGGCCCGAATCACCCTGTGGCCCGCCTATCACAAACCTTCCGGTGGGGTTCACAAAGATATTCGTGCGTTCGTCCATGAAACGTGCAGGAATAACCGGACGAATCACATGCTCCACCATGTCCTCCATGAGTCTTTCGTACTCAACATCAGGATCATGCTGAGCTGCTATGACCACGCCTTCTATCCTCTTAGGGACATCGCCGTCGTACTCAATAGTAACCAAAGATTTCCCGTCAGGCCTCAAATACTCCAGCGTTCCGTCTTTACGGACCTCTGCAAGCCTTTTTACAAGCTTGTGAGCGATAACTATGGGCATTGGCATGAGCTCAGGGGTCTCGCGGGTGGCAAAACCATACATAAGACCTTGATCTCCTGCGCCCAGCCGGCTGAACCCCGAGTTATTGACCTCGCCGGCTGCCTCAAGCTGCCGTGCCTCAAGAGACTTGTTGACACCTTGAGCAATATCGCCTGACTGTCCGTTAATGGAAGTGATTACCCCGCATGTTTCTGCGTCAAGCCCGTACTTCGCCCTCGAATACCCAATATCCAGCACTGTCTCGCGGACAGTATCAGCTACTCTGGCCATAGTGTGCCAACATGGCGTGGATATCTCACCCATTACCATGACAAGGCCGGTGGTTACCGCAACTTCACAAGCCACTCGAGCGCCGGGGTCCTCTTGAAGGATAGAGTCGAGTATTGAGTCTGCTACTTTGTCACAGAGCTTGTCCGGGTGGCCTTCAGTAACTGATTCTGACGTCACCAGCCGTCTGTACTTAACTTGATTCTTGCCTGGTTGTCTCTCCACAGCATGAACCCCCTTTTCAGCAACGACATATAAAAAAGCCCCTCCCGTGTCGGGAAGAGCAAATCCGTCTCTCATCTCCCAGAACGGAAGTTCTGCAGGACTTGGCACCGTACAGGCTGACAGAGCGTCTGCCGGTTGCCGGGTTTCATCGGGCCTGCCCCTCCACCACTCTTGATAAGAGCTGTCCTTATAGTATTCATCTTTTTGGAGCGCTGTTGATATTATACTACCCAGCTAATGGGAACGCAACCGTGACCTGTGCAAGGCGACCTGCCGCACCTGCAGCTTCCCGCGAAGATTCCCGGGAAGCGCGCCTTATGTCCCCATAACCAAAACCAGGGGCTTTACGGCGAATGCGGTAGACTGTCTTGTCGCTGTGGCAGTTGCTGAAACTTGTGCGGCCTTGGCGGTTCTGACACTTTTCTCCGAGAGGTTATTTCCCGGATCCAACTTACAAAGGCCTTTCCTCCTTCATCGTCGTCCTCTGCGAACTCACGGCATCTATCGAGAAATCTCCGGACATTGTCGTCAAGCAGAGGCTCCCCTTTGGCCATAAATATCCGCTGGTGAACAGTGGCAATAGTCCCTTCTTCTGCGGTAAGGAGTTCTTCAACTATTTTCTCACCCGGACGTATACCGGAAAATACAATCTCAATATCGTAATCAGGGTCAAGGCCTGAAAGCCTGACCAGGTCTCGGGCAAGATCNNACCATGTCAGGGTGAGTCACGGTAATGGGGCCGCCTCTCTTGATTTGCCGCTTGAACAGCGGGATGACACTGCCTCTGCTTCCAAGCACGTTCCCGAACCGAACAGCCATGAACTTGGTCTTGCTACGCTTCGCCAATGCCTGGATCAANNGGATCGCCTCTTCAGGGTTGGACTCCATCAAAGGAACATGTTTATGCGCAGCTGCATGAAATACCACATCAGGCTTGTACGATGAGAAGACCCAGTCAATTCTCTCGCTGTTTCTGATATCTGCGATTACCGGGACCGTATGGATCTCAGAGAAGGTTTCATGAAGCTCAATATTAACTTCAAATATGTCGTTCTCTCCATGTCCGAGGAGTATGAGGCTTTTCGGATTAAACGCGGCGACTTGTCTTGAGAGTTCCGTGCCGATAGACCCTCCGGCGCCTGTGACAAGCACTGTTTTACCTGACAGGTACCTGCCTATCTCCTCCAGGTCTGCTTTCACTTCTTCTCTTCGTAAGAGGTCCTGTATCTCTATAGCCCGAATTCGGCTGACATCCAACTTACCGTTAAGGAGCTCATATACGCCAGGTATAGTCAGGACTTTCACGCCCAATCCATCGCACGAACGGACTACTTGTCGCACGACCGTTCCCGGAACGGAAGGCATGGCTATTATGATCTCTTCTACACCATGGGACGCGACAAGATCAGGAATACTCTCTGTAGTGCCCAGCACTCGATAACCTGCGACAATGTATCCCTGTTTGGACTGGTCATCATCGACAAACCCGACAATCTCCTGGCCTACCTCAGGATGAGACCTCAGCTCCCTCGCCACAATAACCCCGGCTTCACCTGCGCCTACTATTAGGATCTTGCGAGCCTTTGCAGATGCAGCTTGCTCCAGGCCTGCTCTGGCCATTTGATTAGCTGCAGTGACATAGTTGGCCCACTCTCGCCTCACTCTCATGAAAAGGCGGATACCGCCTGTTAAGAATATGTTCAAAGACCAGGCCATGAATATGATGCTCCGAGGGAAACCTGTGGGCTGTAGTGTGTGAAGGAGCAGATAGTCAAGAACTGACGCGACAGTCCCTGCAAGGGCAATCACCAATGCCTCCCTGACACTTGCGAACTGCCAGAGACGGCTATACAGTCCGAATATGTAATAGATGAAAAGTCGAATGATCAAAAGACCGGGCAGCCTCCCTATTACAGTGTGCGAATAAGGAAGCGCCCGAGACATGCTGAATTCAAAGCGAAGGAGCAATGCCAAAGCAAAGCTTATCAACATACATGCTACGTCACCAAGGACAAGGCCGTACTTCTTAATCTTGTAACCCACCCGGCGTTTCGCCTCCACAGGTTGTCGAATTTTGTCAGGAAGTTGACGGTTCAGCGACACGACAATGTGACCGGTATGTGAGACTGTAATTCGCCACATGCGCGCTAAACTCCTTCATCCTCCTCCGTAAGGGAGTTCACATCAGATTATCCCAATTAATTCCCCACTTAGTTGCTTCATGGCAGGAATATGGATGGAATTGGTGAAGATATGTGGTATAGTTTGCCGAATTGCGCCATTTTGTACTTCCTTAGAATGAGAGGATAAGTTATGTGTCGAAAAATACTGCCCGTGATTTGGGTTCTAGTTTTTGTGATGATCTTGTTACCAATTGGCGACCGCCTATGTCTTGCAGAAACTGACAACCCTACATATTCTGCAAGCTATGAATACATCGTAACATCCGGGGACGTGCTGGAAATCGCTGTTTGGGGTCATCAGGACTTATCGGGCACAGTTACAGTTAACGAACACGGGAATATATCATTGGCAGGGCTTCCCGAAGAGATCCACGTTCTGGGCATGACGGTCTCAGAAGTTCAAGCAAGCCTTACTGAGATGCTTGCCTATTACTTAAGGAATCCAATAATCTCCGTAACACTCAGGGAGACCAGAGTGATACGAATCACTGTTATAGGATCTGTACGTTCACCCGGAGTGTATTCTTTTCGCTCAAAACCCACTCTTATCGGTGCCCTTGCCTCAGCCGGCGGGTACATATCCGAGGCGGACCTAACACGGGTAAGGATTACCAGAATGGGCACAATGGCTTCAACTTCCAATACCCGGTCCGAATCGATAATCGTCGACATAGACAAAGTACTGACCGGCGAGAAAGAGATACCATCCGAGTATGGCTTCGTCCTTAACGACGGAGACATTGTCTATGTTCCTGAAAGAGCCAGAACCGTATCCGTCCTCGGCGAGGTCCAGAGGCCCGGGGTGTACACTGTGGACACCAAAGGAGAAGGGACAAGCGTATTTGACATTATCGCAGCTGCAGGCGGCCCCGGCATTAACGCTGACACCGGTTGTGTCAGAGTTACGAGAAGCAAGGACCAAACAGCGTGCACCACAGAGATAGACCTGGACACATACGACGGCACATTCAGACTGGTGCCGGGTGACGTAATTTATGTGCCTCGAGCAATCAGAGTTCAAGTGCTGGGGCAAGTGAAGAGTCCCGGAAGCNNGGCACGCTGGATTCAGCGGACACCGCCTGTATTTCACTGCATAGAGCAGGAGGCGAAGAAGGGGGAGTTTTTGTCTTTGACCTTGACCTTGCCCTCAGCGGCAAACTGCCTAGGGAGAAATTGATCCTTGAGGATCAGGATACAATTATCATTCCTGAGCTTGTCCGGGAAGTCTCAGTCCTCGGAGCTGTGAACCGGCCCGGGGTCTATAGAATTCATAAGGATGCCCGTATCCTGCAAGTCTTAGCCCAAGCAGGAGGAATATCCGAAGACGGGGATGGCGCGTCAGCAGTTCTCACCCGTAGACTCCAGTCCGGAGAGACTGAGCGCCTTAGGATCGATTTGGAAGAGCTTCAAAGCGCAGCAGGGGAAAAAGAGAACCTTCTTGTCCATAGCGGTGACATTATTTATATTCCCCGGGCTGTAACCGTGATGGTGCTTGGTAAGGTAAAGGGTCCTGGGACATACGCTCTCGGATCAACAGGCAGACTCATGGACGCCCTGTCCCGGGCAGGAGGAATCTTACCTGACGGAGATCAAAGAAACGTAACACTGACACGCAACGGAAACGGCAGGCAAGAAGTAAGAGAATTCGATATCAGAGCAATCATGGCAGGCGCAAGCGAGCTCAATATAGGCCTTCTGGACGGGGATATCATTTTCGTGCCTGACCTTGTCCGTGAAGTCTCTGTCATGGGAGAAGTCGCACGTCCCGGGGTCTATGGAATAAGGGATGACACCACCCTTCTAGAGTGTCTGGCGCAAGCAGGTGGAATTACTGAAATGGGGGATGCCACCGCTGTTCGCATCACAAGACACGATGAAGACGGAACCCCTACCACATACACGATTAATACGGACCATATTAATGCCGAGACTGATACGGCACTCCGGCCTGTGGTGCCGGGAGATATCATTTACGTGCCCCGGGCCATAGCCGTGCAGGTACTGGGAGAAGTGGCAAAACCCGGCCTGTACCGCATGAAAGCAGGTAGTCGCCTGTCAGATGCTGTAGCTCTTGCAGGCGGACTCAAAGACGACGCCGACGGTGAGCGGGTTGTAATCACAAGCAGGTCTCCGTCTGCCGATATGGCACACGCAAGTACCGGCCATGACACACTTGCCGGTAAAGACACAAGCGCTTACGTAAACGACGCAGTGCGCACTGTGGACATAACCCAAGTTCTTATGGGCAGCAACCTTTCAGACAATATCTGTCTTCTTGATCAGGACACTGTCTTCGTTCCGAAGCTCAGCCGAGAAGTGGTTGTTGTCGGCGAAGTACTACGGCCGGGCCTCTACAGGCTTCCGAGAGGCGCGAAACTGACGGATGCTTTGGCTGTAGCAGGAGGGCCCACAAAGCGTGCTGCATTAGAGGCTGTATGCATATTTAGAGAAGGTCGAGTTACCGATGGCCAGCAAGTAATCCTCGGCCACGATAATCTGTTTTTCACAGGCAAGGCAGAAGATAACCCTCCTGTGCAGGGACAAGACATCGTATACGTGCCCTCCACAACGAAACTTGAATGGGAGCGGATATTTTCGTTCCTGTCCGGCCTTAAGCTGATTAAGGACTTGTTCCTAAGGTAGGAGAGATAAGCTGGAAATGGATGAGATGGATTACGAAATTGATCTCATGGAAATGCTGCGAGTATTGGCGAGAAGAGGATGGCAGATTGCGGCTTTTGTGGTAATCTGCATGGTAGTAGCCTACTTCGTGAGTTCCAACATGACCAAGATCTATAGGGTTACTACGGTGATTATGGTAAGAAGCGACTCTGCGGTGATGTCTATCCCATTTCTTCAGGATGCGGCAGGCCCTTCATCAGGGGATATGCGAAACTATGTCGAGTCTCTGAAGAGCCGTACGCTTACAGAAGCTACCTTAAGCCGCTTAGGGTGGCTGGAATCGTCGGAAGAGCAAAAGGTGAGAGCATGGCAGAACAGCCTGTCAGTTCAACAGGTTCAAGGGACTGACATAGCCAGGCTGTCAGTGGAAAGCAATAATCCAGAGAAAGCAGCTGTCTTCCTTAACACGCTGGTAGAAGAGTTTCAAGAACGTACTCAGCAAATGAATCAGGAGTCTGCCAAAGCGGCGAGAGACTTTATTGGGCAGCAACTGGTAATCTCCGAAGAACGCTTGAAAGAATCTGAAAATGCGCTTCTTGGTTACAAAGAGACAGAGGGAGTAGTAGAACCGTCAGCTGAAACCAAAGCCAGGATTGAAAGACTCGCTGGCATAGAGCAGCTTTTGTCCCAAACTGAAGTAGAACTCCAAGCGGCTGATTCTGAACAGCAAAAGCTCCATGAGATTGCAAGGGAAATCGATCCCACACTTATTACGTCCACGACTATAGTCAACAACCCCTTGGTTCAACAACAGAAATCAATACTGGCCCAACTCGAGATAGATTTGGCTGCTGCACTTGAGCAGTATACGGAGAATCACCCTACTGTAATCGGGCTTCGAGCTCAAATCGCAGAGGTCTCCGATAAGCTCGCGAAAGAAGTCGAGAGAATAGTCGGGTCGGAGACTATGACCCTTAACCCGATATACCAGGATCTCACAAGAGGACTCGTGTCTGCGCAAGCTGCGATAGTCGGGCTTCAGGCAAAAATGGAGGCACTCATGAACTCACGCAATGCCATCGAGGCTGAACTTGCCTCCATTCCTGAGAAGGAGATTGCTATCGCAAGACTCGAAAGAAATCGCCGGGTGAATGAGGAGATATATGTCATGCTTCGTTCAAAGTATGAAGAGATGAGAATCTCAGAGGCGATGAAAGTCTCCGGCATTCACGTGGTTGACGAAGCTATTATCCCTACTGTTCCTGTCAAACCGAGAAAGCTCCTTAATACGGCTATAGCAGGTATTCTCGGATTTTTCGTAGCAGTAGGCATTACCTTCATACTGGAACAGATGGATACAACACTTAAGACTGTCGAGGATGTTGAGCGGGTCGTATCTGCACCCATACTGGGGACTATCCCCACCTTCACTCTGACACAGAAGAAGCGAAAGAAGAGAATCGGCAAACAGCAAGACCGTAAAAGGCTGTATTAGATACTACGAATTAAGCCATGTCGAGAGGACGGATATGGATTTGGCGAGACAAGACAAGAGCAACAACGGATTTTCAGATCTTATCATGTATTATGATCCCAGATCTCCGATATCTGAAGCGTTTCGCACCCTCAGAACTAATTTGGAGTTCGTTTCACCTGGGGCGCAGTTGAAATCTGTTTTGGTAAGCAGCCCCGGACCTGAAGAAGGGAAAAGCACAGTTGCTGCAAACTTGGCAATATCATTAGCTCAAACAGGCAAGCAAGTGATTCTTGTCGATGCGGATATGCGCAAACCCACGCAACACAAACTGTTCTCTTTGCCAAATAGGGCGGGGCTTACCACACTGCTTGTGAAGGATGCAGAGCAAGATGTTAGGCAAGAGACACAAATCCCAGGCCTAAGCATCATTACCAGTGGTCCCATACCGCCTAACCCTTCAGAACTGCTTACGTCAGCCAGTATGGACACTGTGATAGATTCCCTGGCTGATAATGCAGACATCGTCATATACGATTCGCCTCCCATGGCTGTAGTGACTGACGCAATAATCCTCGGCCCCAGACTAGACGGAACGCTTGTGGTAGTGAGATTGGGCGTCACATCCAGGGAAGCTGCTAAGAGGGCACGAGGACTCTTGAAGACATCCCGCTCAAGAGTTTTGGGAGTAGTAGTCAATGAGGTGACGCATAGACACGGGTACGGCAATTACTACTATTACTACTATTACGACAAAAGTGAGGATGAAAGCGACTCTGATTCCGGATGAATTCAGTAATTACAAGCGGTGACAGTAGTCTGAGCACAGAAGGCTTTATGGATATCCATGTTCATATCCTCCCCGGGTTAGACGACGGCGCAAAAACCGAACGCGATGCAATAGCCATGGCGAATATTGCCGCCAAGTGTGGTACAGCAGGAGTAGTGGCGACGCCTCACGTCGATCCCTCGTGTCTCCCGCCTGGCTGCTCACAAGTTGAAGCAGTCAGAAGAGCAGTTGCCTCCCTTCAGGAGTCCATTGATTCGTACGGCATTTCCATCCAAGTCATGCCCGGTACNNGGCTGGTGCATTAGCGCATGTTAACGCCGGCAGCCTCGTGGGAAGAGAAGGACAGAGGCCTCAGCAGACTGCAGAAATTCTTCTTGGACACGGTCTGGCCCACATCATAGCAAGTGATGGACACTCCGCCACATCCCGGCAACCCAGACTGGACCGGGCTTTTGAGATTGCATCACGCCTCGTAGGGGAAGACGAAGCACTGAAGATGGTCAGAGACATTCCCCGCGCAATTACCCTTGGCGAAGATGTGCATGTTAGTGAACCTGAGGTGTACAAGGCCCGTCGTAAGTGGTGGCATTTCCGGAGGAAAGAAAGCTCATGATGCTCTGTGAGAAAAGTCCGGGCAAGCCCATACACACATGGGCCTTATGTATAATATGGATCGTGATATCGTTCGGGGCATCCCTCTTGTCACTTACGTGCGAGGCAGCGCCGGCCCATATCCGGATCCAGCCCGGCGGCGTGATTCAGGCCGGCATGATCCTCCCCGGCGGCGTGATTCAGGCCGGCATGATCCTGCCCTGCGTGGAAAACGCGTGCGTAGAAGGAGTCTTGTACGCTCCGCTCTTCGTGCAAGACCGGCAATACCCTGAACTGTCCCTCAGCACACTACAGGTAAGCTTTTCCCTGCCTTCATTGGCATCACCTTGGGGGCATATTCTGACAACCGGCATGACGGTGGGAAGGCAACGAATCCAGTGGGGGCCGGGCACAACAGGAGGACTCCTTCTTTCAGACCAGGCATCCCTTGACGGACTCACGTTTCAACTGGACCTGGATGAATTCCA
>MTKW01004665.1_pt1 | contig 10464 bp, 6 predicted proteins | sample 1042761 | NCBI WGS metagenome assembly MTKW01 (sample SAMN06205366, study PRJNA360243) | anaerobic digester metagenome | biome: Wastewater treatment plant; feature: Anaerobic digester sludge; material: sludge; isolation source: anaerobic digester fed with sludge from wastewater treatment plant ...
ATTTGTAATCAGCAGGTTACCGGTTCAAGTCCGGTCGTCGGCTCCAGCTATTTAAGGGTTTCGGCAAGTGAATGCGTTCTCTGTACAGGCAAACGTACAGGCTAAGTACCTAAAAACGTACCCCGGGGTGAATGTCTCCGGGGTTCTTCATTTTCACAACTCCATATTGCGCTATTGAGATTCAATGCGCCGAAACGAGCCATAAAGCGTCAAGATATGTCTTTTCACGTGCAGGATAGTAAAGGAAAGTGTAGTAAATATTGTATGATAGGGTTACTCGGGTAGTTCGCATATTAAATCCTCATCGTAAGTTAGTGGTGAGGGTTTACGAAAGGATTGAGTTAGATCTGGAAAAATGGGTGAAGCCCCGATTACAGCACCTCAACGAAGGCAATACAGTTGCTCCGGTACGTGAATTTCGCAACCCTGGTGATTTTGCCTATACATGGGATCCCACCAGGTTCTCGTGGATATCGTCTTGTGTGGGATTTCGAAGGCGTTTATGCCAGGAAAACATGAGGGGGAGAAGTGATTGAGAAGTCTCACTAACCTAAGATTACAGAGAAATTGGAAAGAAGCGCTTATCTTTTATCTTGCCTATACTTTGCTCGGTCTGCTTATCTCAACTTTAATGGGTGGCATTCTTGGCATGATTAACGCAGGCGCAATTGACCCGGAAGACGCATATGCTGTAAATCTAATGGCAGCCAAGGCCTGGGGGATCATTGGCCCAATCTATTGCATGGGATTGTATTTCGGTATTTACTATCGGAAGAGACTGAATTCCTTTTTGCTTATTCTAGTTGGAATAGCCGCTGGCGTGGTTCAAATATTTTGCGATCTCTTGTTCTCAATGGTTCTTGTGACTTTCCTTACTACCCGGCCTACTCTAGCATGCAAAACGTCCAATAGCGTTGTCATAAATGACTCTAGGGCAAACGAGATACAACCGAAGCTATAACTAAGGTTATTGTTCACCACAGCCCCACCTGCTCACACGGAAACTTGACGACTGTGCCGGCAATAGCAACAGTAGCGTAATTCCCCGACACGCGAAGCAGAGTTCTCCTTCCTTGAGATATCGCTACCGGGGGGAATCATTTATGCGTATAAGGTAGCGCAGTTGCCTATGTCTGTGCCCATCGCTCCCTTGCCTGTTTCCATGATTCGGGCGATACCCTGAGATCAGTACCAATCGGAAGCCTCTTTAAGCAGAAGCAGGAAAATCCAACGTGACCAGGAAATAGACATTAAGAATACCGGGAAAGAACAATGATGAAATTATTATTCTAGCGAATTGCCGGAAGAAACCAATTCGATTTCTTATATGGATTTTGTTGAAAGGGGAGTTTACGTGAGCCTGCATCTGACCAAGTTTCAACAGCTTCTACGTGAGCTTTTCCAGTTTGACTGTGCTGACCTGGATTTTGGCATCTATCGTATCATGAATTACAAGCGGGACATAATTGAACGTTTCATTGCACAAGATCTGCCTCAAGCCATGTCCAAAGAACTAGAACGGGGCGCTTTGGCGAAACAGGCGCGGGCAGCTGGTGAGCTGGAGGCCGCCAAAAAGAAGGTACTGGAGATAAACGATGACGCTATTGACCCGTCGGGTACTTTAGTCAAATACCACGACACGAAGCCTGGCAAAGAGTACCTGGCTGCCCAGGAGAGAGCAAGATCCGCCAGAGACCATGAAGCGATGGGAATCGCTGTTTATAATCACCTATATGCCTTTTTCAATCGTTATTGGCAGGATGGCGACTTTATCTCCAAGCGCCGCTACTCCAAACATGTACGTTACGCTATCCCTTACAATGGCGAGGAAGTGATGCTGTACTGGGCTAACCACGACCAATACTATATCAAGACTGGCGAATACTTTACTGACTATACTTGGAAAGCGCAGAACGGCGTAACAGTGCATTTCAAGCTGACCGATGCCGACGTGGAGCAGAATAACGTCAAGGGTGAGAAGCGCTTCTTTCTGCCAAGGCTAGATGAGATTGTCTGGAACGAGACTGTTAAGAGTCTGACTATCCCCTTTGAATTCCGGCCTTTAGATGAACAGGAAACTGCTGTCTACGGCAGTAGAAATCAGCAGGAAGCGATCGTCGCCAAGGCGGTAGAGAACGTCCCCAAGCATCACTCTGTAAAAACCGCGCTGTTGGCTCTGGCTGCATTGGAAGCAGAGATACTCTATGCGGGTGATGGCAAAACCGTCACCCACCTGGAACACCACCTGCGCCAGTATACCCGACGTAACACCAGTGACTTTTTCATCCACAAAGACCTAAAAGGATTCCTCTCCCGCGAACTGGATTTCTACCTGAAGAACGAAGTACTCAACCTGGAGGAGATAGAAGCCGCCGGTGAGGGCTTATCCGAGGGCTGGTTCCAGATAATGTGCCTGATCAAGAAGGTGGGCGGACACATCATCGAGTTTCTGGCGCAGATCGAGGAGTTCCAGAAGATGCTCTGGGAGAAGCGCAAATTTATAACCGAGACCTTTTACTGCATCACTGTGGGCAATATCCCGGAGGAGTTTTACCCGGAGATTGCCGACTGTGAGGCCCAATGGGAGGATTGGAAGGCGCTATTCCACGTTAGCGGGGAAGAAGCTAACCTGTTTACCGCCAGTAAGGGGAAAAGAGACTGGCGGTTGGAGTTCTTAAGATTCCATCCTACGCTGGTGCTGGACACGCGTAGTTTTTCGGCAGACTTCACTGACCGACTGCTGGCGAGCTTTGATGACCTGGACGAATCCATCGATGGCTTGCTGGTGCACAGTGAAAACTGGCAGGCGTTGAACTTATTAGCCAAGAAATATCGGGAACAGGTGAAGTGTATCTACATTGATCCACCGTATAATACAGATGCTTCTGCGATACTGTATAAAAACGATTATAAGGACTCATCTTGGTTAGCTCTGATGTTTGATAGGTTATATATGGCCAGGAAAACACTTAAGACAAATGGTATGCTTTGTGCGGCAATTGATGACGAAGAGGCTTCAAATCTGAAGATTGTTCTTTCGACTCTTTTTGAAAGAGAACTTGGCGTAGTTTCTGTTCGTTCTAATCCAGCAGGTCGCAAAACAAAAGGGAAATTCGCACCAGCTCACGAGTATGCAATGTTCTATGGTGTGTCCGTTGATTCTGTGCCCTCAAGTCTAGATATTACTGAAAAAAGACTTGCGCGTTATCCGCTGCAAGATGAAAAAGGTCGTTTTGCCTGGGCAAATTTCATAAGATCTGGTAGTAACGATAGAAGAGAAGATCGCCCTAAGTTATATTATCCAATTTGCGTATCGAAGAACAATGAGATTCGCATTCCTTCCCTTAAATGGGACGAAGGTTCCAATTCTTATAAACTGCTTGAGAATCTACTTGATGATGAGGAGACTATTTACCCAATCGTAATACAAAATGGTAAAAAGATCGAGAAGAACTGGCAACGTGGTCATAAACGTGTGGCGCAAGAGCTAGATGAATATCGTATTCGCCGAACAGCCACTGGAGAGATCAATATCGACTTCAAAACTCGGATGGATGAAGATTCCTTGCCCACTACTTGGTGGGACGCCAAAGAATATGCATCCGCAAACTATGGTGCAGCAGAGCTCAAAGAGATATTTGGTGAAAAAACATTTGATTTCGCAAAATCACTAAGTCTGGTTAGGGATTGTATCATTGCGTCTGGAGGTAGGTTGTTGAGGTCTCTAATATTAGACTTCTTCGCTGGCTCTGGCACCACTGGTCATGCGGTTATCAACCTGAACCGCGAGGACGGTGGGCAACGGAAGTTCATTTTGGTGGAGATGGCGCAGTACTTCGATACTGTACTCCTGCCTCGCATCAAAAAGGTGACCTTCTCACCGGAGTGGAAGGATGGTAAGCCTAAGCGCATGGCAACATCGGAGGAAGCCGAGCGTAGTCCGCGTATTGTTAAGGTCATCCGGATGGAATCTTACGAAGATGCCCTGAACAACATCACCTTTGACGAGACTTCCGGTCAGCAGGCCCTGCAGTTTGAAGACTACCTGCTCCAATACATGCTCCAGTGGGAGACTCGGGGTAGTGAAACCTTACTCAACGTGCAGAAGCTTACCAAGCCTTTCTCGTATCAACTGCACATTCACAGTGATCTTCCGGCCGGCCAGACAGACGGTGAAACGCCCGTACATACCGTGGACCTGGCGGAGACCTTTGCCTATCTATTGGGTCTATCGGTTAAGAAGAGGCAAGTATTTAACGATCATGATCGGCGTTATCTAGTCTATAGAGGCGCTACTCGCGATGGGCTCAAGACAGTGGTCATTTGGCGCGAAACGGAAGGCTGGACAGTGGATGACTACAAGCGCGACAAAGATTTTGTGCGTAAGAATAACCTGACTGAGGATATGGACGACATATACGTTAACGGCGATTCACATATCCCTGGTGCACAGGCATTGGAGAAGCTTTTCAAAGAGCGAATGTTCGCCCCGGTGGAGGTGTAAACCATGTCTCGTGCAAGACAGCACATCGCGGCAACCAGAAATAATCCTGCCGGTTTTACTCAGTATGTTAAACTGGAGAATCGGCTTGTTTTGCTTGCTTGGCTCAATAGCCTTTTGGGCTACAAGTGTAATAAAGACCTGCTGGCAGATACTAAAAACGTTGCTGAGGGCTTTGATGGCTCGGGACGAAGTTTTCTTCATTACCATCTTATCGGCCGTGGCAGTAAGGTTAAGATTCAAAACGAAGACCTGGAGCGTTACGATGAGAATATTTGCACGCACCTGGCGGCCATCAACCGCGGTCGTGCTGAACAGATCATGTTACGTTACTTCCAGTATTTAGCTGCATTTTACACAGAAATCTTCTTGGATCGCTATTTTAACCATCGTCTTCAAATGCTTGCTGACTTGAACGCTTTTGTACACAAACGAAACGCCAACAAAGTGTTCAGTGAACCTTTGGATGAAGAATTCACCGAATCTGACTTGAGTAAATTAGCCTTTTGGATGGCGACCGGTAGTGGTAAGACGTTGGTATTTCACCTCAACTACCATCAGTTTCTACACTACACCCCCGAGAAGCCGGATAACATTCTGCTGATCACACCCAACGAAGGACTAAGTGAACAGCATCTAGCAGAACTGACCGCTTCTGGCATACCGGCCCGACGCTTTAACCTGAATTCCAGTGGACTGTTTGCTGGAGGTAGTAACACCGTGCAGGTTATCGAGATCACCAAATTGGTGGAAGAAAAGCGTGGCGGCGGCGTAAGCGTACCTGTGGAGGCATTTGAGGGCGGTAATTTGATCTTTGTGGACGAGGGACACAAAGGCTCCGGTGGTGAGGTTTGGCGAGGATACCGTGAAGCGCTAGGTGAGACCGGATTCACCTTTGAATACAGCGCCACCTTCGGACAGGCATTAAGCGCCGCCCGCAACGACCCGCTTACCGTGGAATATGGCAAGTCTATCGTCTTTGATTATTCTTACTGCTATTTCTACGGCGATGGCTACGGTAAGGATTTTCGCATCCTTAATTTACAGGAAGATAGCCGTGAAGAACAAACCGAAATTCTTCTCTTGGGCAATCTACTTTCCTTCTATGAGCAACAGCGTGTCTTTGAAGAACAGGCTGAAGACTTGCGCCCCTATAATCTAGAAAAGCCATTGTGGGTCTTTGTAGGCTCAACCGTGAATGCTGTTTATACCAGGAATAAGAAGAAACGTAGCGATGTGCTGACCGTGGTGTATTTTCTTCATCGTGTGTTGGAAAACAAGGACGACTGGGTGCGAAAAGGGATCGAAAGACTGATTGAGGGCAAAAGCGGACTGGTTACACCGAATGGTGTGGACATCTTCGCCGGGCGCTTTGAGTCCCTGCGAGGGACCGATCTTTCTGCACAAGCCTTGTATGCTGACATTCTCGCGCGAATTTTTCATTCCCCGGTAGGCGGCGGCTTACATCTTTGCGACATTCGTGGTAGTGGTGGGGAATTGGGGTTGAAAGCCAGCGGTGCCGATGACTATTTCGGACTCATTTATATCGGTGATACGCCCGAGTTTAAGAGGCTCGTGGAAAGCGACCAGTCTGGCATTGTTCTGGAAGAAGACGTTATTTCCGATTCTCTCTTTGAAGAGATTAACCAGCGGGATTCTCAAATTAATATTTTGGTTGGCGCGAAGAAGTTTATGGAGGGTTGGAACTCCTGGCGTGTCTCTAACATGGGTTTGCTGAATATCGGCAGAAGGGAAGGTTCACAGATCATTCAGCTTTTCGGCCGTGGCGTGCGGTTGCGCGGTAAGGACCGTTCGCTCAAGCGTAGTGCGGCGATAGACGGAGTGCATCCACCAGGGGTGCGGCTACTGGAAATGTTGAACATTTTTGCTGTGCGCGCCAACTACATGGCACAGTTTCGTGACTATCTGGAACGAGAAGGGGTGGATACCGAAGAAGCGATTGAGTTGCCTTTGTTCGTCTCAACTAATGAGCAGTTCTTAAGGCGAGGATTGGTCGTGCCGCGACTGCAAGGGGGGCGTGATTTTACACAGGAGGCGGATCTTTTACTCGAAGTTGATCCCCATGTGCGAGCGGCTGTGGACATGTCGGTTAAGGTACAGACCACAGAAAGTAGTGCCAAGGGGTTACAGACGGTGGATGTGCGCAGTGGGTCTCTTCACGCCATTCCACCTAAGAGCCTTGCATTGGTGGATTGGGAACAGGCCTACCTAAATTTGGTGGCTTATAAGGAACGTAAAGGACTGAAAAATCTTGTTGTTCGCCCTGAGGTGCTGCGAAACATCATCGAAAAGGGAAGCTATACCTTGGTAGCTGACGAGGCAGTTGTTAAGCCTCGTTCATTTGAAGAGCGCGCTCTACTTCAAAAGGCTGTGATCCGCATTTTATGTAAATATGCTGATAATTTCTATCGACACAGGCGCGAGAGATGGGAAAAACAACACCTTGTGTACAAGACTCTCGATAAAGACGATTCGAACCTGGCTTTTAACCGCCAGGTGGTAAGGGATGGGACGGGGGGAACCTATATCATTAAAGTACGACAGTCCGAGGTGAGACTGATCGCAGCCCTAGAAAAACTTCGTGAAGATGTGGACCGCTTGTATAAGCAGGAAACGAATGAACTACCACGTCTCCATTTTGATCGCCACCTGTATCTGCCGCTCCTGCTAAAAAGAAGCAATAAGCTGACCTTTGTCCCATCGGGACTTGAAGAAAGTGAAACGCAATTCGTGGGCGATCTTAAGGACTACTGGGAAAATGAAAAAGATAAATCCCTGAAGGGGAAAGAGGTCTTTCTTCTTCGTAATCTCGACCGTGGTAAAGGGGTGGGTTTCTTTGAAAACAGCGGATTCTATCCTGACTTTATCTTGTGGGTGATAGATAAGACAGGCCAGCGGATAGTCTTCATTGAACCACATGGCATGTTGTATGCCAAAGCCTATATTCATGACGAAAAAGCTCAACTTCACGAACGTCTTCCGAGACTGGCAAAAGAAATAGGGAAGCGAAGCAAGAAGAAGGATATCAGTCTTGATTCGTTCATTATCTCTGCGACACCATATGATGAGTTACATAAGCATTATGATGATGGTACTTGGGATAGGGCGAAATTTGCCCAAAAGCATATTCTATTTCCGGAGCGTAACGACAAATACGATTATATAAAGATAATACTTGCAGTTGTCTAACAAAGATATGAATACATAGGGAGTGGGTATCTGCGGAATGTAGCAGAATTACTATGATTGCCTCCGTTTATGTCAAGTTGTACATATCGCCTATACAGAGTATCAAGGGATGAGAGAGCGTTCTAAGGAATCGCTATATTAAGGCACTGCTGATATTATCTCCCCACGTGGCTGATGATGATAATGTGACAAACGGGCAGTATAAGAAAAAGTGTATTTGCACAAAATCTCACACTTGCCTGCTAGGAGGGTATGAATTGATAATCAGCAGACTTGATTATGTTAATCTCAGAGAGATATGGGAGAATGAAGCGTCTGACTTCACTACGTGGTTGGCCGAGAATATTAACTTCATAAATGAGCATCTAGGATTTACCTTGACTGTTTTGGAGACAGAGAAACAAATAGGTTCGTTCAATGTAGACATATTCTGCGAGGACGAACAAGGAAATCCTGTTGTTATTGAAAACCAGCTTGAAAGGACAGATCATAGTCACCTTGGCCAAATACTTACGTACGCAGTCGGGGTTGGCGCTAAGACTGTTATTTGGATCAGTCCGGATCCTCGCTTGGAGCATGTTGAAGTAATTGAATGGCTTAACGAGGTTACACCTGTTGATATGGGTTGGTATATCTTAAAAATCGAGGCAGTAAGAATAGGTGATTCTCCCGTAGCACCCTTGTTCAGCGTAATTGCAGGTCCTAGTCAGGAGAGAAAAGCAACTGGGGAAGTAAAGAAAGATTTAGCGGAACGGCACCAAAAACGCATTCAATTCTGGGAGGGACTCCTCCCGGCATTGAATGAAAAGACAACCTTTTTTAGACGAATCAGTCCGTCCAAGGATAACTGGTTGGCAGCAGGGACAGGAATTGGCGGGATTTATTATCAAATCATTATCAGAATGGAGAGTGCTTCTATACAACTCAACATTGAGAAAGACAAAACCGGAGAAATGAACAAGAAGGTCTTTGATTTTCTCTATGAGAGAAAAGAAAAGATCGAAGAGGCATTCGGAGGCCAAGTTATTTGGAGAAGAATGGATGACCAAATCTCCAGCAGAATCCAGCACAACATATATGATTGCGGGTTAAATGATGCTTCTACCTGGGCTCAAGGGTACGAAGCAATAGCCAACAGTCTGGTTAAGTGGGACGAATCTTTTAGGCCATACCTCGATAAAATACGTAATTTATAGTATATTCAAACATATAAGGCGTTACTGGATATGGCAAAGCAAGTTTGAAAAACAATCTTTCGGTGTCTTTTGTGGGTACAGCAGGAGAACGCCATCGGCCTGCTAGTGTAAGGCCGAAGTGACAGGGAGATTGCCGAAACATAACGTGGGGCTAGGCAGGCGGTGACCACCTGGCGCAACAGCGACGCAGATTTCGTGGCGGAATCCAACCGAAGGCGTCAAAGATTAACACCGGAGTTGTACGGGAGTCACATGCGGAGAACATGCGAATACCCCTGAATGCAATCGTACGTGTGTGGGATTAAACAGACACATCAAGCGGATCGGAGTGACCTAGACGACCTAGCCGAAGCCCGGACGTTCGATGCTAGAAATAGAGACTCTAGGGTACGATTTAAGCGCCTAATACATAGCATTAGGTGGTACAGCGTAGCCAAGGATTGACCCAAAAACGGGACAATAGGACACTATAAAAAAAGGGATTTCACAAGATACGACATCCTAAAAAGAGAAGACAGAAAAAATGGGACACCCTAGAAAAGGCTGAACCTCTATTCTTACGTTTTCTTGCGAATATCACTCTAAAAAGGCGATCCTACCGCTACCACAACCCCACTTGTTCACAGGGAAACCTGACGGTCGTGTCGGCAACTGCAACGATAGCGTAATTATCAGATACGTGAAATAAAGTGCCCCGGCCCTCTGGTGTCGCCACAGCTCCTCCTACGGCTTGCTGAAGGCGTTGTGCATGCCCTGGGTCAGCTTTCGATACTGGTGTCTTTGGTATGTCGGGTTTACGCTTGGGTTTACGCTCATGTTGTCTGCGCCGGTAGGCTCGCATATATTCTCGGTATTTCTCCGGGTCTTTGTACGGCATAAATCTTCCTCCTTTGCCAATGTGACAATGTGACACCTAAAAAAAGACTATCAGCCCAGAAGACGCACAAATGCACAGTATAAAAAAGGCTGTGATTGCCAATCGGACACTATAAAAAAAGCGCCTGCTGATTTTTCACCTGAATTCCTTCTTCGCGACTTTCTCAAATCACTTCGTCTACCCGGCTACGCTTGTCAGATAGGGAGTGTTTTCTCTTGTCATCCTTGTCACTTTCGTCATAAACAGCCTTCACGCTGGACATACGATGTGACAATGTTTGTGATAAGGGGGCGTGTTTCGCGTCGACCTTGTCATGCCTGTTGTCGTGTTTGGAAATGCCTTCTAGCTGGGTGTGCACACCCTCCTGTGACAAGGTGACGTTTGTGACAAGCGTTTTCCGTTCTATTCTGACGAGCCGTTTCTTGCTCTTGCGGTCTCGCTCAATTTCAATTCCTGTCTGCCTCATAAGGGGTGCTATCCTTGTCAGGCGGTTCCCAAAAGCGCGGGCGTTTTGAGGCCAGGCCTTGCTTTTCCGAACTTTTTCGGACACATGCTCTTCTAATTCGCCAAGTAGCTTAGTGGCGGTTCCCTCGAAGGAATCTTGATGTTCTAAGAACTCCTTTATTGCCATAGCTACACAGTCTGATTCGAGCGTGAGATTCACCGCCTCAGCCCTATTG
>MTKW01053114.1_pt1 | contig 10460 bp, 12 predicted proteins | sample 1042761 | NCBI WGS metagenome assembly MTKW01 (sample SAMN06205366, study PRJNA360243) | anaerobic digester metagenome | biome: Wastewater treatment plant; feature: Anaerobic digester sludge; material: sludge; isolation source: anaerobic digester fed with sludge from wastewater treatment plant ...
GACTAAGCAGAAGAAGACGGGCGGTGTAGACTATTGCCTACGTGTTGGTCCGCATCCGGTCTACATGACAGGATTCCGCGTACCGGAGGGGGTTGTAGTTCCCGATGCGATCGTGGACCCCCATTACGACAAGATCATCAAACTGATTAAAGGGAAGTAACATGCTTGTACTAGCAAGGAAGCGGAATGAATCAATCGTAATCGGAGAACCTGGGAAGGAGATTACCGTCATGGTAGTCGAAATCCGTGGAGGGATTGTTCGATTAGGAATTGAGGCACCACGGGAGGTTGCAATTGTTCGTTCGGAGATATCTACGCGGGGCAATACGAAGAACCCCGGTAAGATATAATAGGCTTAGAGGTTTCTAACTATCTACAGGAGCATAGCCAATGGCTAAAACGAAAGCGAATCCGTTGAAGGGAAGACTCGACAAAGCAATCCAGCGTCACGCCGCCGACGAGACCGATTGGGGACAGGACTTCAGCAGCCCGCCGCCGGGCATTAGCGGGGGTGTCGCCAAGCTGGTAGATGCGAAGATTGGCGAGTACAAATCGGGGAACTACCAGGGCCAGAAGTACCTCTATTTGGCGGGCGTGATTGTTAGCCCGAAGCGTCATACATTCTTACCCAGGTACATCGACAACGGGAAGCTCACGGTCGGCCAACCCACAACGGTTGAGACGGCTGGAATGCGAACGTCGATCATGGTTCCTCTCTGTGATACAGTAAACAACAAGGGGGAAACTACGAGCGATGACGAGAACGTCGAGCGAGCCTTGAATGAACTCCGCAAGCTAGGAGCTGATACGTCAGAACTTGCGACCGAGGAAGACCTGCTTGGGCTGCTGGAGGATTTGAAGTCATCCGGTCAGTTCTTCAAGTTCTCTACGTCGGCATCAGACCCAACCCTTCAGTTCCCCATGCCGCGCGTCTGGGAGAATTGGCTTGGAAATCGCGGCTTGGAGGACTATGAGGAAGAGGAAGTCCAGGATGAGGTAGAGGAGGAAGAAGAGGAGACTGAAGAAGCGGATGCTGAGGAGTTTGAGCCTGGGGAAACCTTTGAGGAAGAACCGGAAGAGGAAGAATATGAGCGGGACACGATGCAGCTGGCTGCTGATGCGGATAAGGGAGACGAAGAGGCAGCAGTGATTGTAGCCGAACGGGCGCAGGGATGCGGTCTCGATCCGGAAGAGTATAAGACGTGGGTCGATTGCGCCCGTGCGATCGAGGGCGGTGGGAAGTCCTTGAAGAATAAAAAGACCAAGCCTGTTAAACAGGAAGAGCCAGAGGAAGAAGAGGCCGAAGAAGAGGAGACCGAAGAAGAGGCCGAAGAGAGCTACACGCCCGAGAAGGGTGATGTGGCGATGTTTCGTCCGAAGGGTGCTCGGAAGGATGTTGAGGTTGAGGTGACGGCCGTGTTCGCGGGAAAGCAAACCTGCAATCTGAAACGGCTCGATGATGGCAAGGTCTACAAAGGCATCCCCTGGGATCGGTTGAGTTTGTAGAAGACTAAGCCCCTGGGTCGGGGCGTGGAGATTCGCTGGACTCTATTCCTATCTCAGGGCATTCCAGTGAGTGTCCCGCCCCGGCCTCTTCTTGGATAATCCTATGCCTCCTATCCCTAAACCCCGATGCCGCGCGTGCGGCGGTTCTGGAGTTAGCAGCCGTGGCACCACGTGTATCTGTAAACTCGCGTCCAAGAAAAAGTCCACGACCAAGACCGCTAAGGGTAATCAGTCTAGACACTGAGACGACCGGATTAGATATCCGTCACGGGGCTCGTCCGTTTCTGGTTACCACGGCCGATGATTCCGGATTGAATACCTACTGGGAGTGGGATGTCGATCCGATGACCCGCAGGGTAAAGGTCCGCGAGGATGAATTGGATGAGATTCAAGAGGTAATCGACACGGCCGATATTCTTGTCCTCCAGAACTCAAAGTTTGACGCGGCCGGGTTGTATTATCTCTTCCAGGATCATGGACGGAAACTCCGATGGAACTGGAGTAAGGTTCACGACACCCTACTAGCCGGGCATCTTATCAAGAGTAACGGCCGACATGACCTAACCTCGATGGTTCTGGAGTATCTTGGAATCGACATTCAACCCTACGAGGATCAGATTCGACAAGCCACGATTGAGTGTCGTCGATTGGCGCAGGGCCGGAATCCACGTTACTCATGGAGGATCGCCAACGCGGGTCTTCCGGAGATGCCTAGTGCGAAGGGCACGTCGTGGAAGTACGATATGTGGCTACCCAGGTATGTGGCGAATCTGGAGGATAGAGATAAGAAGGATTTCTATTGGACGGCCTGTAGTTCCTATGCTAACAGCGATAGTACGTCCACCCTATCTTTGTACCATAAGCTAATTGAATCTATCCGTTCTAAGGGATTGGAACGTATCTACCGGGAGCGGTTGAAACTATTGCCCGTGATTTTCAAGATGGAGGAACGGGGGATAACCGTGTCGGGTAATCGTCTCCGTGAGGTTCAGCAGAGGTACAAGGAAGAGGCAGAGCAGGCCGGAAAGGTCTGCGTAGGGATTGCCAAACGTTTCGACACGGAACTAGTGCTTCCTAAATCGGGTAATAACAAGTCACTGCTAGACTTCGTGCCGGTACTCCTGCGGAAGATTCGGCCGGACCAAGGGGCTGCACTACCCTACACGCCTAAAGGGAACCTATCCCTCAATAAATACGTAATTGAGAACCTAGTAGATAGCCTTCCTGAGAGAAGTATCCAACGGTTGTTCTTCCGGAGACTCCTGGATAAACGGAAACGAGACACGGCGGTTAATTACCTGGAGAGTTATCAACGGTTCTGGATTCCCCTCAGACAGAATAGCAGCTGGTACCGACTTCATCCTTCACTGAATCCTACTGGGTCTGATACCTTGAGATTCTCCTCCTCGAATCCCAACGAGCAGAACATTAGTAAGCAGGAGGGTTTCAATCTACGCTATGCCTTTGGTCCATCGCCTGGAAGGGAATGGTGGGTGCGGGATGCCCAGAATATTGAACTTCGTCTACCAGCTTACGAGAGCGAAGAAGAGGAACTGATTGATCTCTATGAACATCCCAATGATCCTCCCTACTATGGAAGCGCGCATCTATTGAACTTTCATACAGTGTATCCAGAGATTTGGGAGAAGGAACTCCGTGAAGTAGGGATTGAGAAAGTAGGGCCTCACTGTAAGAAGAAGTATGCCAGTACGTGGTACCAGTGGTGTAAGAACGGAGGATTTGCGATCCAATACGGGGCCGTGGAATCTTCGGATGGTTGGGGGACGGCCGACAAAGCCTTTCATCAGCGCGGGTCGCATACAAAACTCAAAGCACGATTCAAGAAGCTATCCAAGCTAAATCAGAAATGGACTGCCTTTGCTGAGAAGCATGGCTACGTTGAAACTATCCCAGATCGGACTGTCGATCCTAACCGGGGTTATCCTCTCTACTGTACACGGAGCGAATGGGGGAAGATTCTGCCGACGGTTCCCTTGAACTACCATATCCAATCTAGTGCGATGTGGTGGATGATGAAGGCAATGATCCGCTGCCAGGATTATCTCGACGAGATCAACCGGAAACGTCCGGGCGGATTCTACATGGTGATGCAGATCCACGATGAGCTTGTATTCGATTTCCCGAAGGGTCAAGGAGATGAGCCCTGGAAGACGCATTGGCCGATTGTGAAGAGAATCGGAGAATTAATGGAAGAAGGGGGAAAGGACTATGGGATTCCAACGCCCGTGTCTTGTGAGTATTGCGATGTATCCTGGGATTCTGGGAGGAGTATAGGATGACTCTAGATGAAGTTAGATTTATCTACTGGATAACCGAACGAGAGAATATCCGCCTGAATCGTTTGAATGGGCTACCCAAGCCTTGGACTAAAGACCCTATTCTCCAACAGTACCGATTCTGTAACGTGCGGAGGATGGATGATCGAGTCAGTCAGTGGCTCAATGGGAATTGGTATCTTCCGAATCTCGGTGATCGGAATATGCTGCTAGCTTGTGCTTTGGCTAGGTTCATTAATCGCCCGGATTCGTTGGAGGTTATTGGCTACCCTCATCGGTTTGATCCGAAAAGCATCAAACGTAAATTACGAGAATATCGAGACCGAGGGAATCCGGTATTTAACGGAGCGTACATGGTCCGCGGAGATGAGGGAATGGACAAAATCAAATACGTCGTGGACTATTGTGTCTCTCCTCTCAAACGTCTTCTCAAGAAGATAGATCCATCGAGCATGCGGGCTACTTGGGAAGTTCTGAAGGAATCCTATGGAATGGGTTCCTTTATGGCTGGTCAGATCGTGGCTGACTTACGTTGGGGACTCCCTGGAGAATGGTCTGATCGAGAGACTTGGGCACCGCTAGGGCCTGGCTCTCTTCGAGGCATGAATCGGTTGTTGGGAAATCCGATCAAGACTCCAATGACACAAGTACAATTTGAGAACAATCTACTCGAATTGATTAACCGTTGCTATGAGACTTTACCTAAATGGATAACTGATAGACTAGAAGCTATTGATTATCAAAACTGCCTGTGCGAGTTTGATAAGTATCAACGGGTAAGTCTGGGCGAGGGGAAACCAAAGCAGAGATACAAGGGAGTTTGATGATTATGAGAAAGTGTACCAAAAACAAGGAAGAAAGAAAAGGACATTCCGCGGCACTTAACTCTACAATAATTCTTGTCCCTTCATACCATCGAGCAAACAAGCAGATAACTTACGATAGATTGCCTCAATCTCTACAGCAACAAGCATTAGTGGTTTGCTCTAAAGAGGAAGAAACAGAGCATAAGAAGCGCGGGAGAAGTACATTAGTAAGTCCATACCAAGGCCAAGGAATGGCAATATTACGTCAGTGGTGTTTAGAATGGGCGGCAAACTATCCCTATGATAAATTGATCATGTTAGATGATGATCTTACCCTTTGCGTTAGAACACAAGAAGGAAGAATACTAGTCTCTTCCGAATGGGGAAAGGCTGTACAATGGCTATCTACTTGTTTAGAAAGTTATGTTCATGCCGCATGGGCTTCTCGAAGTTACGCCTGGCGATCAAGGAAGAATCATCTTATAAATTGTAAAGGAATTCAAGCTGTAGCTTATCGTCCACAAAGAATTATCAATCTAGGGGCTAGATTTGATCTTGAAGTGGATCCTTGGTTCTTTATGGAAGACTATCATATGACCTTACAATTGTTAGAGAAAGGATACTCAAACATAGTAAGTTTAGTGTATAGGTATAATTGCAGTCCTTTCAATTCTTCAGGCGGGGTGTCTAAATTTAGGAATAATAAGTCTATGGAGATTGTGGCAAAGACTTTAGAAAAATTACATCCAAAAACTGTTAAGGCTATCCAAAAATCTTACAAACAATCAAGCAGGTGGGATGTATCTATAAAGTGGAATCAAATATAGGAATTGTAAAATGAGAATTGCCTGTATCTATTGGTATACTTCTTCAGTTGGCGGGATCGCTACTCATTTGAATAGTCTTCGAACAGCTGCGATTCGAGAGGGAGACCAATTTGATATTCTTCATACTCGCCCGTGGAAAACAAAAAGACCTCAGGTATTCAAGACCCGTCAATGGGTTCGAGGAGGAGATACACGTATCTGGATTGATGGGGAGTTCTCTCATGATCCTTCTAGGGTACAAGAATCTATCAAGTGGCTAGAACAAAACTATGACGCTATCTTATTTGGATTCATTTGTCCTCACAAGAGGAAAGACTATCCTAAGCCTCTATTCCTCCCGATCTATGACGTAGATTTGCCTAAAGCCGCATGGGTAATGGATGGCTATTGGCATGCGTATAGCGAGTGGGCAGAGCCTCTACTAGGTAGATTGTCTGGAGTTCTTTGCCCTCAAGAAAGCTATGCATCACCTCTCAGAGAATTAGGTTACAAGAAGCTAGTTATCAGTCCATTTCCATTTGTCCCATTTTTGGGGAAACGACTACCAAAAGATGAAACTCCTCTATTGGCGTGGACAAACCAATGGAAAGATATAAAAGGGATCGGTCACTTTTTGAAGATTGTTCCAAAGATTCCTCCAAGAGTACAAATTGAAATGTACTCCAATGGGATTCGATACTACCAATTCCGTACTGAGGATTTCTGGAGAAGGGCAGTTAGAGAAGATAAGTTTCAAGGATATAATGGCACAGGTCGGGCTACATTCTTTGGGAACGTAGATCTACCAGAAATCATTCGAGTCTATCAGCGAGCATGGTTTACATGTAATCTACAAGGAATGACGGCTAGGAATAGTACATACAAGCTCGGCAGCTATAACAATACAGAAGTAGAAGCTCTATATTATGGAGCTTGTCCGATCTTGCATTCTAGCAGTCGTCTTACAGCTATTCCGAAAGAAGTGTATCAATCTGTAGATTCCGCAGACGAGATACCAGACACTATTTGCCGATCCTTAAAGTCCGGATTTGCTTTGGATGAAGAACGTAGAGAGAAGGCGCGAGAGTTTGTAATCAGAAAGCATCTAGCCTCGTCTCGCTATAAAGATGTAAGAGAGTTGTTGCAATGAAGATTATTGTTATTGAGCCTCACCCAGATGATGCGTTCTTATCTGTAGGTTGGCATCTAGAGAAAGTTTGGAAAGACGACGAAAGAACCATTCTAACTGTCTATGCGAACGCTCGTCGAGGTAAAGAGGCCGAACAATATGCTAAGTCTATAGGGGCGCGTAGTATCGTACTAGGGCTAGAAGAAAGTCTATTGTGGAGTTCCGGCCCGATACGTATAGTTGAACCTCTACGGATGATGCTAGATGGGCTAGAATGGGATACTATCGTATTCCCGATAGGGTTGCAGCATCCAGATCATCGACGTGTATCAGCTACACGGCCGTCCGGTAGTCTTTTGTATCTTGACACGCCATACCAATCGAAACTAAAAAACAACGAGTGTCTTAATCGTCGGATAGATGGAAGAACTATTCACTCGATTGTGTTTCCTCCAAAACAAAAATGGAAGAGGATAGAGGTATTCAAGAGCCAAGCCAAGTTCTTTTATTTCAATCCTTTTCATTCGTGGAAATTACCCGAAGTGATCCTAGCCTAGAAGATGGGAGGCTATTGTATGCCGCGATTGTTGAAGAGACGGCCACTACTGATAGTGGCCTGTGGTAGGAGTGGAACTTTGTATGTGTGCCGTCTATTTCACAAAATTGGAATAGACTTAGGCCATGAACACGTCGGGAAGTTTGGTTGTTGTTCGATGTACTTTGTCCCTAATAACTCCGACTTCTCCATAGTAAATCATGGTCAAAAGGTTCCGATCCATCGAGGAGAATCAAAACAAGATTTTAAGTTTGAGCACATCTGGCATCAAGTACGTCACCCCCTACCTACAATTGATTCACTAGCCAAAGTCTTCACACATAAGGTTAGACTCTGGACACACGAGGCGATCGGAGTACCATTACCGGGAACTTCCGGAAAACGGCGTTGCGAAATGGAAGACAAGATTCACTGGGCAATGCACTACTGGGTAATCAATAACCAATTATGTAAAGCCCAATCAGAGTGGACTTACCGACTAGAAGATATTCCTTGGGAACAAATGCTTGATAGAATCGGAATAGAGCAAACACCTATCCCAAACGTGAGTACAACTACAAATCACTCTCTTAGATTTGCCATGCGCTCAAAGACTCAAATTGAAGAAATCAAAAAGCACATGTACGACACCCAATGGCATACCCTGCGCCAAATAAATCGGGATTTGGCTGAAGAGATCAAAGAGATGGCAGTTGCTTATGGCTACAAAAATTAAGCCCCACGTTTCCGCGGGGCTTAATGTACGTTCCGGGAGATATCGGATGGGGCTACTTACCGACCGACATCCCCTTAGCAGTCAAATAGTAGCACAGTCTCTTTTGATCTTCAATCTTGGCAATCCCAACGTATCCCTCAACCACCAGCTGTTGCTTATGGTAGCAGTAATGCTTGATCTCCTTCTCCTCCATCCCGCAAACACCGGCGATATCAGCAGCTGTCCGAGCGGCTGTCGGGGATGTGGCACGAATCTTCTTCATGCCGCGTATGATCGTCAGCCTCTTCTCGCTCCACTTCACTCCTCCCCCTTTCTCAGCCGCCGGGGCAGACTTCTTCACGGGGGCCTTCTTCGCCGGGGTCTTGGCGGCCTTCTTTGCCGGGGTCTTGGCGGCCTTCTTGGCGGCCTTCTTCGGGGCCTCGGTCGTCTTCTTCGCGGCCGTCTTCTCCACGGACTTCTTCGGGGCCTGGGTCTCAACCGCCACGTCGTTGTTCTCAACCGTACTCATCTCGCTCGCTCCTTCCCCTCTCGGGGATTTTCGGGATTTTCTCATCGGCCGGAACCCCCAGCCGACAACCGTATTCTACAACCGTATTCTATCCCATTGTATCGTCCGCGTAAAGCCTGATTCAGGAGAAATTCCCAAGAATTTAGAATACGGTTTATAATACCTTACGGGACAACAACTTACGCTGAGTAGATTCTTGGAGAAATTCTATGGAATTCGTGTTTCGGAACGTAAATGAAGCCTTTCGGGGGCTGGTTGATGGGGTTGCATCGGGAAGGATTCCAACCCGAAGGGAGACAAGCCGGGCTGGGGATGTACTGAGGATTCCGGAGCCTGTTCTAGTGGCCTACGAACGGCCCTGGGAACGGGTATTGTTCAACCCGGCCCGTGACTGCAATCCGTTCTTCCATCTGTTGGAATCCTTCTGGATGCTGCGCGGGGCGCGGGATGTAAGAACCGTAGCCTGGGCGAATAGCCGGATGCGAGAGTTCAGCGACGATGGGAATGTATTCCATGGAGCTTATGGCTACCGATGGAGGAACCATTTCGGATTTGATCAGCTAGCAGACATCATCGATGAGCTTCGGGCTGATCCAGGCAGCCGGCGAGTAGTTCTCCAGATTTGGGATTGCCGATGCGATCTGGGTCGTAGGATCGTCAGCCGGGACAAACCGTGCAACACCCAAGCCTACTTTGCGATTGATAATGGGCGGCTAGTGATGACGGTTTGTAACCGTAGCAACGACATGATTTGGGGGATGCTCGGAGCTAACGTAGTTCACTTCTCCTTCCTCCAGGAATACATCGCCCAACAAGTCGGAGTCCCGATGGGGAGATACTACCAGTTCACGAACAACCTCCATGTCTATACCGAACGCTGGAAACCCGAAGTATGGGAACCATTCCATCGTGACTATTATACATCAACAATTGAGACGGTTCCGATGGGGGAAACTTTCAATCGTGATGTTGTCTTTCCGATGCTGATGGCGTTCGGTTGGCATAAGCGACGTGACTATGATCGGGCTCTGGATCGAATTGAAAGGGTAGAAGCGGATGACTGGAGACTTGCTGGAACAACCTGGCTTTGTAAACGAAGGGATATGTATGCATCCAGAACCAGTACTAAACAAGACTGACTTCGTGCGTCGCTATGCTGCTGGCGAGTTTGGTAATGCTTCCCCTACGTGGAACAATCCGACAGAGTTTCTCGCCGAAAGCAACTATGCGGGTCTTGTCCATATTCGGAACCGAGTAGCTGGAGCCGAGACGTGGTACAACGTGCGGCCGGATCGGGTATTATCTATCTGGTGTTTGGCGTTGAGTAAAGGCTACCGAAACGACCAGCTCTACATCAGTGCTATGGCCCCCACCGAATTGACGATTCTTCAAGGAGAGGTTCAGGAGGGTGTTTGGGGACTCGAATTAACCTATACAAAAGTCAAGAAGCCAATGCGTGAGGCTTTGGCTGAGGATTGTCGGCATACGCGCGGGCTATCGGCGACGATTCTACTAGAGTCAGTTATGAATGATCTGAGCTTCCAATGGCTTAGGCATTTATTGAACTCCTATCCAGATCACGTTGTGGAGTTCTCGGTTTACGGAAAATGTTGGGGAACAATCCCCGGTCATAACACGGTCTTTTGGGAGGTTAGAAGATACTAATATGGATCCTTCAAAGTATCAACAGTTAGCCGGACGGACAGAGTGTAACCAATGGGAAAGCCGTGATCGGATGATGTGTTACCGTCCCTATGATGTACACGATTCTCGCTCTGAGGATCGTCTCCAGCCGATTCGGATCAACCATGCGATCATCGGAATGACCGGAGAGATTGGGGAACTGGCCGGGGCGCTGGAACGGTGGATCTATTACGGACAACCGATGGACCTAACAAATCTCAAGGAGGAGATTGGCGACGTGCTCTGGTATCTTGCTTTGCTTTGTAATGCTACAGGGTTGGATTTGTCCGAAGTCATGGAGGCTAACCTACGAAAACTGGCCGTGCGTTATCCGGAAAGGTATAATCGAGAATTGGCCGTCGAAGAGAATCGCGACCGGGAATCTGAGAGGAATAGCATCAATGCCTAAACCGCCCGAGAATGACGAACAATGGAAGAAGAATGTAGAACCTTA
>MTKW01025937.1_pt1 | contig 10458 bp, 2 predicted proteins | sample 1042761 | NCBI WGS metagenome assembly MTKW01 (sample SAMN06205366, study PRJNA360243) | anaerobic digester metagenome | biome: Wastewater treatment plant; feature: Anaerobic digester sludge; material: sludge; isolation source: anaerobic digester fed with sludge from wastewater treatment plant ...
CCCCCGGTCGCCCGGTATAGATCTGCTTACGGCACAGTCTAAGTAGGCTTATTGCATATACTCCAACATATTAAGCTGTAATTATACACCAATTGTGGATTATCTACTAGGATCTACAGGAATTACGACAGTGCTTGTTGAATACTACCAATTAAACAAAAACATGATCATTTGGCAAACTACCAGGTGAACAAACGATGTCATCACAGGCGGCAATCAGCAAGAAGGTTATCAGCACAATATATGCCGATTCCTGCATGGGGGCCAAAGGCAAAACATGCTGGGATGGCAGTATATTCATAAAAAATCTGGGGCGGTTTGTTCTCGATCAATTTGAAGGCATCCGTCTGATTGGTGAAATCGAGCAGAATGAGGGCTGGGAAACCTACAAAAGCCTGCGCGATGTGTTGCATAAAGCCTTTTCTGGATCGTTTGTTGATCCCAGACATATCTGCCAGGACAGTACCAGAGCGACACGAGCTGTTCTTAGTCTCTACATCGTTTGGACAGGCATGTTCTGTTATGGCAAAGAATCGGGGAACGATCTCTGGCCTGCTGTGATGAGCGGTCTTGGTTTTAAGGATGGAGAAAACCAGTCTTCCTTCTTTGGCCGGTTGTTCAAGCAATGCCTTAAAGAAAACAAGCTAGAGGAATTTGTAAACATTGGCGGCCTTACGTACATAACCCCTATCCTATTGCATGGTTTAATCCCGCAAAAGCATATAAACCGTTTTATAGAAGATCTGCTCGGGATGGAGTTGCAAAGCCATGTTGGGCTTTATGCAACCGGTGCGCACCTTGTTAACAAGTGGAAATACAACAGGAACATTCGCTACTTTCCCAAACCCGTCGAATGTTTCATAAAATATGGTTACCCAATTAACGCCCATATGGTTGAGCGCTTTCTGGACATGGCAAAACGCTGGAAAGAGGAAGATCCCTCGTTTTGGCGTCAATGGGGACTTCCAAAATACATGGTAGACGCTTTCAGGGCTTTTGTTAAAGGCGGACAGGGTTCCATTGCCAAAAAATCATGGACTGCTGTAACAGAGCGGCCTTATCTGTTTTTTGACTTAAGGCAGTCTGATACCCCAGTCCTGCACATACCCGCCCAGAAAACCAGGAAAATCCTTGGTTTTTACTTGGAATGGCGGGACCCCCGGGGTGGCGGCCATAAGCAAGCCATACATATGAACTTTACACCAATAGGGGGCGTCCTTCAAACCAACACACAGGATCTTGATGTAGGGCCAACCCTTGATAGCTGGAAACTTACAACTACTGATAGAGACAAAAAACCTTCAGACCGGCACACTGTTGAAGCCCATCTGCCTGGAAGTGACAGCGGCGAAAAAGTGCCTCTCTTTGTCTTTAGCCGAACTACGGGCAAACTGGTGGACATGAGTCGCCGGAATCCCTTGCAGGAAGAATTACTGCTTGTCTATCCGAAAGACTCTGCCGTGGAAATTCAAGGGGGCTGTCTGGCCAGCGAGCCGGAAAGTCTTACAGGCCTGTGGTTCGAATGGCAGTTTGCCCTCTGTGTCATTGAGGAGAGCGGCACATTTTGCTACCGGGGACTGGGTGCAGACTTCGGAAAAAATATTTTGGCAAAAATACAATTCGTTTTTAACCGCCTAGAAGACAGACCTGTTTTGGGAGGTGCGGGACAGGCCCCACCCTGGCTGCGCTGCCTGGAGGAGTACCCCATCTTTACAGATACAAAAGATATCGCCATTACGTATCCAGGGTGGAGCTACACCATTTGGCGGCGCGCCTTTGTTAAACTGACCAGACGAAATCAGGATGGTTTCATCAAGCAATTGGATCTGGAACCCAGTAGTGATGGACAAATGTACGCAGCCTCAATCAATTTCCCCAAAAACTGGGGACCGGGTGTCTATGAACTTTCGCTGCGCGGGCCACTTGGTTACGACGATATTGTTCTGCCCTTTGTCTACCTTCCCCTTAAGAAGCTCGAGCAGGCGTTTGAACCTGGTACGGGACTGGCTTATGAGTTCCGCTTCACTAACGCTAAGGGAATCAGCATGGAGCCATTGAATTCCACTGTTATACGAAACCTAGGTCAAATGACTTTCCTCTCATCGACAGATGATGACAGAGCATTACTCGGCGTCAAAACTTTTGTGCAGAGCAGCTGTCCAGTGATCCTGCTCTTTGCACGAAGCAACCTGCGCTGGTCCCGCCGGAGCGAAAGAGGGCTCTTTCTATGGGAGGAGTGGCGGTGCAAACCCGAAGAAATACCGGTACAGAAGGTGGAGGAAATTGTTGATGCCCTGGTTGCTGTGCAGCTGGACGGTACCGGGGAAATATTTAACCGCGGAGATAAACTCAAGCTATTATTGAAAACCCCGCTGGAGGAAGGCGGAGAGGAAAGAACCCTTTTTAGCTACGATGCCTTTACCCTCCGCCGAAACATTCACGACACCTGGGTTTTTAACCTGAGAAAATTCGCGGAAATGGTCAAATCGCTCCGTTCCGTAGAGACAGCGACCATAACCGTTTACTCCCCGGATGACAGACGTGAATTGCTCCTGTTCACCATGAGAAAACACCCTATCTTTAAAGATTTTAAGGTGGAGACCACCTGCAGGGCCGGCATGGGGGAAAGGCTGAAGATATCTTGGAAACCTCAAAAAAACGACCCACAGACGCACCGGGTTATACACATCTACCCAATAGATGAACCACGGGGCGTTAAAGTAAACAAAATCGTTGACGGCGCTTTGCCCCCCTTCGAAATGGAACTAAGCCCTGTCCAAAGGCCGGGGCTATGGTGCCTCAAGCCCGTTGTGCAGCATTCGCGTTTCAGTACCTCATGTACAGTCACCGGCACGGGCCCTTCGTTCAGGTGGTTTCGTGCACCTCAGAATTGGTCCGATTGGCTCGAATGGCCCGAATTGCGGCCTGCTGATATCTATGAGAAAGTTGGCCATTTACAAAAAGTAAAAAAGAAAACTATCCAACGGTCCCTGATCTGGACTAGTTTCCTGAATTCCTTTCATTATGAGCGGGGTGATTGCGCCCTCTCGATGATGCGATCCCTTTTGGGGGATGGCAACCTTTTAAAAATGCTGCCATACGCCCAGGATAATGTTTGGGAGGTCAAATCCATAACAGGTAGATGCTTTTCGCTGCGGGTCACAGACACCTTCCTTGAGAAAATTCCGATTGCCTCTCTCCTTTCAGACAGTAGGCCCGCCGAATGGTTCAAAATCCCTGGAAAAATCGTACTTGAACTCAGGCTGCTGGATTCACACCGATACCTTGGTGAGGCCGGTACAATATGGCATCTTGAATGCGGAGAAGAAGATACAGAGCCTTTTTTGCATTCCGCCAATCATGGCCAACTGGATTTGAACTATTGGTTGGAGGATGCCATCACGCCCGACAAAACAGGATGTCTAAAGGCACTGTTCCCCCTTACAGCCCTATGGGACACTCCTCCCAACCTGCCTGTTTTAAGGAAAACAAGGGTCAAGGATTTTCTACTTACAGATGCCGGGCATTATTCTCTATCCCAGGGGTATGAGGAGCCTAACAGGGAACCCCAAAAAGGCCTGGCTACATTGGCAGATCTTCTAGAGAGCGGGGTTCGGGACAACCCTGCCGGCAGCCATTTCTGCGACGGCGGGCAGAAGGCGGAGGCAGGGCGCCTTCTTAAGCGATGGCAGAACTGGGCAAAACGTACTGATATAAATCCCCTGCTCGCTAGGATTGTAAAAGGCCGTCTGGACCGATTTGGAATGAATGGCCTTTCTGGAGCAACCGCAATCATCGCCAGGCTGCACTGCCTCGATGATGCCTCCGAAAGCTGTACCCGCGGGGCCAATGCTGAAAGCAAGGAGGTCCTGGATAATATTTATCGGGACACGCTGGAGTTTGTCCGCCGCAATCAACAGGCTTCCTTCCTGAGAGATCTCATAATCAGCGAGATAATTGTTTCCTGGTATTGGAATCAATCCCTGGCTGAGTTGCGGCAAGGCCTTCTCAGAAATAATTTTCTAAAACCCTGAAGGAGGGGTGGTATGGCTGCGCAAAGGATTAACCCTATCGATACCAGTGAAAAGCTGCGTGAGACCTACCTGCGATACCTAACCACAATCTTCGGCCTGAAAAATCCTGAACTGGCTCGCCAGTTTCATGATTTGGCCAAAAAGTCGGAGGGACTCTTTAAAGGCCCCATCCTGGAAGCAACGCCAAAATATCGCAAGGACAAATCGCTCCTTGAAATGCTCACCGTAGAACACTCAGTTCTCAGTGATCAATTCCTGGACTATGCTCCCGATTTGCCTGAAAATATAGTCGACAAAGCCCTGGACCTGGAACGGAAACTTTACACCCACCAGGGCAGGGCTATCCGTAAAGTAGTCGGACAAAACAGGAATATCGTTGTGGCCACTGGAACCGGTTCGGGTAAGACTGAGTGCTTTCTGCTGCCGATCATTGATCACCTTTTAAAAGAAAGGGCGGCCAAACGCCTAGGGCCTGGAGTTCGCGCCCTTCTGGTCTATCCAATGAATGCTCTGGCCAATGATCAGGTAGATAGGTTGCGCCGGCTGCTGCCTCCCGAAACGGGGCTCACCTTCGGCCGCTACACAGGGCAGACCATGCAGACGTACGGGCAAGGGCTAAGTGCATATCAACAGGAATACGGCCACAGCCCTCAAGCCAACGAGCTGTTCTGCCGGGATCAGATTCTTGGAAGAGAACCGCAAGACCAAAGATATTGGCCACATCCGGATCATCCTATTAAAGTTGGACCGCCCCACATACTGCTGACCAATTTTGCAATGCTAGAATACCTGCTTATGCGGCCGGACGACTCGGCTTTATTTGACGGAGGCAACGGTGAAACCTGGCGTTTCCTTGTCCTTGATGAGGCTCATGTATATACCGGCGCCCAGGGTACCGAAATCGCCTACCTGATGAGGCGCCTCAAAGATCGGGTTTGCCGATCAAAACCGGGCAAACTTCTATGCATTGCCACAAGCGCAACTGTTGGGGCAAGTGATGAAAGCAACAAGGAAAAGGTGGCTGCATCTTTCGGAAATTTGTTCGGTGAGAATTTTGAGCCTAAGGATGTGATCACCAGTGATGTGGTCCCCTTGCAGGATTTCGTTGCCGGGCATGAAATTTGGGGCATAGGCAAAGCCGAATTTTATCGCAGCTTACTTCGTGTGGTTGATGCAGACTACGCTACTCAAGAAGATTTTATAAATGACTTCGCGAAGCTGCTCACCGATAATCCTGGTAAGAACGGATGGCCCGACAATGAAACCTGGGCGAAAGCCACCGCAGCCATAAAATCAACAGAAAATATTACACAGGCAATCGAGCTTGCGCTCTTTAACCTACTTACAGGTGACCTGTACATCCGCGAACTGGTGAAGCTGGTCGAAAAGGGACCTGTTGACCTGAGCCTTGCCGCAGGGAAACTGCGAGATGTCACCGGCGGCAACGAGGACACTGAGGCTGCAAAGAGAACCCTTATCGATGCAGTTGAACTGGCCTCGCGGGCACGGCCCGAAGGGGATAGCGCAGCCCTCCTCACAGCGCGCTATCACTTTTTTGTACGCAGCCTGGACGGGCTGTCAATTACTTTTGCGGGATCTGCCGCGCAGGGTGATAAACTTCTCAGACCGCGATTGCTCTTCGGCAAGCACAACGTGGTGCCTGACACCCCGGGCGGCCCCGCTGTTGCTTTCGAATTGCAGGCATGTGGACGATGCGGCCAGCCTTTTTTGAGAGGCCACCTGACCCCTGATGGGCGATTTGTCTCATTTCCCCGCCGTCTTAAACTGGGGGAACTGCAGGGGATAAGTAATTACTTCTCTATTGATCTGGAGGACGTCGTCGAGTCATCAGAAGACGAAGATCCGCTGCGCGACGAGGAACCGCCCTTCTCCGATTTTGAGGGCGAAGGAGGAACAAAAACCAAACCGGCGAAGACAGCAGGCACAAAATTGGGCGATCCCCAATTTATCTGTGCCCGCTGCGGGTCAGTTTCCAATGACAAAAACCTGGCCTGCGATTTCTGCCGTAAAATTGCCGGCAGAATATCGCATGAATGGATTCCTGTGCGGAGCGTCATCCCAACTGGGGGCAAAACGATCACTACCTGCCCGGCCTGTGGTGGGAAAAAGTACCACGGCGGTTCAATCATCCGCGCTTTTTCACCGGGTGACGACGCCGCCGGCGCCGTTCTGGCACAATGCCTGCTTTCAAATATCCCGGTGACCACTGAAGCAACACCGGCCAGACAGAAAGAGGTAGATGATCTAAAACCGAAAAGCAGATTTTCCCAAACCCTAAGGGTCAACCCGGTGAAAAAGATGCATGTGGGCAAGCGGCGCCTGCTGGCATTCAGCGATTCGCGCCAGGACGCAGCCTACTTTGCATCCTACATGAACCGCACAGGCAACCAGATCCTTCACCGCCAACTAATCGTCAAGGCAGCTGAAAAAATCCTCGCAGGAACGCCCGATAGGGTACATTTTGATGTCAATGATCTGATCGGCCCCTTGATCAACGTGGGTCAGGATACAGGCCTATTTGACGTGAAAGACACCGAGCTGACCAGACATCAAGAAGCCTGCAAATGGCTGAACGCCGAGCTGGCCAACATACAGAGGCGACAGTGCCTTGAGGGTGTCGGCCTGATCACCTGGGATCTTAAATGCAGCGACGGGTTGCAAGAAATCGTCCAGGATTGTGGGAAAGGCCTGAAGGATGATTACGGTATCGGCGCCCGAGAATTTATACTTCTCCTTAAAATCATGCTTGGCGAACTGCGGCGGCAAAATGTACTCCAGCAGGTTAAAAATGTAAACATACGTGATCAATACTTCTGGCCCCGCAACCGGCCCTATACCATTCGTAAGGACGGAGTAAACAGCAAACTCTCCATCGCCTCCTGGCTGCCGCAAGCGGCTTCGGGCAATAGCCGCTCCGATCTTGTTCGGCGCCTCTTCGCCAGGCTTGGCATTCAAGCGGACAAAGGGCTGATCTATGACCTGCTGAGCGAACTCTGGGAACTATCCATGCAGGATGGTCTATATATTTGGGAAAAGGTCCCTTCAGTAGTAAGGCTTTGGGGGGGTAGGAGCAACGACGAGGTTGCATGGCGTCTGCACTGGGATGCCTGGCATGGCTCCCTGAGTAAAGCCGATGACATCTTGTACAAATGCCCCCTCTGCGGAAACATCAGCCAGTACAATCTGAAAGGAATTTGCCCCACCTACAGGTGCCTGGGGACTCTCGTTGAAATGCGCCCTGCAACTGAGTTTGCCGAAAACCATTACCGCTACATTTACAACGCGATGCAACCCATTTCTTTGTTGGCCCTGGAACATACCGCCCAGATCACCACCAGGGAGGGCGCTGAGAGACAAAACAATTTTACGGATGATGAGCACCCGTTAAATGTACTCTCCTGTTCAACCACTTTTGAACTCGGCGTTGATGTGGGGCAACTCCATTCAGTATTCCTGCGCAACGTCCCCCCAGGTATCGCCAACTACGTCCAGCGGGCGGGCAGAGCCGGTAGACGCCGCAGTGCGGCTGCGTATGTTCTGACGTTCTGTCGCAGCCGCCCTCATGATCTTGGCTATTTTGCCGATGTGGATAAACTCATTTCCGGTAAAGTGCAACCACCGCGGATCCAAATCGACGGCAATATGCGCATCGCCAGGAGGCACCTGCATGCTGTAGCGCTGTCCCATTTTTGGCGGTTTCACCACCCTGAACTATTTAATGGCCCTGAGGGCAAAGGTCGCGGTATCGTTAAATGGCTTTTCTTCAACGAACATCAACGCGGAGCCCAGCGAATTTACAACTGGCTCTGTGAAAAACCGGCAGGACTTCTAGAACAATTGCGCAGGATTTTCCCGTCATCTATTGCCCATGATCTAGGTTTTTCCAGATGGGCCTGGGTGTCCGAATTGGCCCACCCCCCTGCGAAAGAACCACCGGATGCCTGGGAGGGATGCCTAGGTCTGGCCCAATCCGAACTGCATTCCGAGCATAGCGCATATGAAAAACTGCAAACAGACAATCCGAAACGTTATGCCTATGCCGAGAGACAGATGAAAAGACTCAAGGAAAAACAGCTCCTCGGCTTTCTGGCCTCCCGGAATGTCCTGCCCAAGTATGGTTTTCCTGTCGATGTGGTCTCTTTAAAAGTGGAAAGCAATGACGAATGGGCGCAGCGCATTGAACTTGACCGTGACCTGAGAATCGCCCTGAGCGAATATGCCCCGGGCTGTACCCTTGTGGCCAACGGGAGGGTCATAAAAAGTTACGCCCTGGAAAAGGTCGCCGGAAAGCAGTGGCCAGAATACAGATTTTCAGTGTGCAGCCAATGCGGCAAATTTATGAGGAGCGAAACTTCTGATGATGCAGTAGACAGCAAGTGTGAATGCGGAAACCTGCTTCATGGCCCAAACGGTGCTGAACTGCAAGGAACAATTATCCAGCCTATTTTTGGCTTCCGGACCCTGCTGGACAGAGACGGCCAGGAACCGGTAGAAGTAAGGCCGAAGCGGACTTTTACATCAAGGGTGTATTTTTCACATTACCGCGTACAACCCTCTGAGGCATTCATACAGGAAGGCGAACCGGGTCCGCTTTCCAACGTGCAGATTCAAAAAAGATACTCCAGGTACGGCGTGCTAACGGTAATCAATCCTGGAATTCAGAATCGCGGTTTTTGGATCTGCCCTCTCTGCGGCTACGGTGACACCTTCGCCGGCAAACCGGAAAAACACAAGACCCCATGGGGTTCACCCTGCCCGGGAATGCCCAGACGTGCCTGCCTTGGGCACGAATTTCACAGTGATGTCCTCGAACTTCGTTTCAGCGGCGGCCTGGCAGAACAAACAGAACAGGGTTTCTGGCTTTCGCTGACTGCTGCGCTTCTGGCAGGCGCAGCCAAAGCCTTGGATATTGAAAGAGATGATATCGATGGGACTGTTCTGCGCTATGGAGGCCGAGGTTACAGGTCCATTGTACTCTTTGATAATGTGCCCGGGGGTGCAGGCTACGTCAAGAGGATCGCCAACGCGCTCCAAGCTGTCATGAAGGCGGCCTTTGAAATCGCAGACAGCTGTAGTGATTGCTCCAGGGACCAGGCTTGCAACTCCTGTATCCAAAATTACCAAAACCAGTACGCCCATGATCTTCTGTCAAGAGGACCGGTGGCAGACTTTTTACGAAAAGCATTGATGGCTCTTTACCATGAGGACAGTGACGGCTACATCCCTTTGGGAGTAACTGACGCCCAGCAGTGGCTGAACCGGCAGATCAGAAAAGCCAGAAAACTGGAGCTGTATGTTGAGACCGTCCCCATGATCGGAGACGAGTCGCTTGGGGCTAAAGAATTTTACAAGTCGCTGCATGACATCTCCTTAAAGGAAATACCGATTCGGCTGATTGTGCCAAATTTATTAAAATCACAGCCTGGTGGCAGCCCCCACTTAAAAATCACGCTCCACTGGCTGGCTGCCCTGGGCGAACTGCCCAATGTACAGGTGATGCTTTTTGAAGGACACCCGCCGGTTGAGGCGCCCATGTTTCTCGAAACAGACGATAATGATGTATTCGCGATCCGCTGGACCCCAGGAAAAACTGATCACTTCAGGATGGCAGGTGAGGTTGAGCTATCCACCAAAGCAGAAACAATAAACAAAGTGAGGAAATCATTTTCTACAGCTATCAACCTTCCGAATACCAGGACATGGTGTTTATCTGAACTGGGGAAACTGCTGCAGGGGACAAAAGTAATTCGCCTGGCCAAAGGTGAGAGGAAAGGTTGGAAAAATATATTGGGCGGGCATCTCCCTCCATCTATCAGGGAAGTCGAGATCTACGACCGCTACCTGCGCAATGATTTTCAGTTACGCAGTTTAACCATGTTCATAGATGCCCTGGCTGAAAGGGCGTCCGAAGACGGCATGATAGTCAGTATAGTGACAACAAGCCCGCAGCCCGTACTCGCCAGGGACAAATTCAAGAGCTTGCAGGATAAGTATGCGGGGATTAATATTAAACTAAAATACACCATTCATGATGAAAGCGAGATTCTTCCACACTACCGGAGGGTGATGGTCAATTCAAAGAATAAAAAAATCACCATTTGGCTGGACAAGGGACTGGACATTTTCAGATTCGAAGGGCGCAACAGGTCTAGATATTCTACCATAGACAGTTACCTGGTTATCGAAGGGTAGGTAGTCTTGATGTCAAATTCAACCGGGCCGCTACGAATCTTCAACACCCTGTGATCCAGCGGCAGCATCTGCCGGCGGAATAAGTTGGGGCACCGGGTCGGTATACTCGTCTTTCTCAAAGTAAAAATTGTGTCCGGCGTAACAAGCATCTCTATATACCCGGTCATGACCTGTTTAGCCTAGCCTTGGATGCTAGCGAAAAAGATTATCT
>MTKW01001538.1_pt1 | contig 10457 bp, 7 predicted proteins | sample 1042761 | NCBI WGS metagenome assembly MTKW01 (sample SAMN06205366, study PRJNA360243) | anaerobic digester metagenome | biome: Wastewater treatment plant; feature: Anaerobic digester sludge; material: sludge; isolation source: anaerobic digester fed with sludge from wastewater treatment plant ...
AATTTTGACTCCTCGAACAAGGATATTTCGTCGATCGAAGCGAATGGTGCTTTGTAGACGACGGGTGATAAGACATTTTTGTTATGAAAGGAGTATCCCCAAATGTTGGAATTACTCATAAAAGGCGGATTGGTCATTGATGGAACGGGCCAGGCTGGATATCTGGCTGACATCGGCATCGAAAGCGGGAAGATCGCCGTCATTGATCGCAGCGGGAATCTCAATGCTGAAGCACAAAAAGTCATTGATGCAAAGGGCATGGTGGTATGTCCTGGCTTTATTGATATCCACTCGCATAGCGACAGATCCGTGGTAAGGGATCCTGGGTCGGGATCATCCCTTGTTCAGGGGATTACTACAGAGATAACCGGTATGTGCGGGGGCTCTTCTGCTCCCATTTCAGACAAGGCCGCTGAATCGTATAAGCATATGGCAAGGGAATACAGTGATACTGAAGTCGACATTCCATGGCGTAGCGTGGGGCAGTACCTTGATTATGTGAATCAACTGGGACCGGGTACAAATCAGTGTTTGATGATCGGCCAAGGAACAGTTCGGAGCAATGTGATGGGTCGCGAGTCTAGATACCCTACCGAAGAAGAACTCATTGCGATGAGTGATATGGTCAGACAGGGTCTGGAGGAAGGAGCATTCGGCATAACTACGGGTCGGGCCTATGTTCCCGGCTGTTATGCTTCCATCAAGGAGATAACAGACATCTGTGCGGTGGTAGCTGAATATGACGGATTGCATTCTAGCCACATCCAGGATCAGTGGTCGAATGTGGACTGGGCAACTAAAGAGATAGTTGACGTGAGCGCTCGTTCAGGGGTCAAAGGACAAGTCGCACATCAGAAGGTTGTAGGAAAGGATAACTGGGGAAGGGCAGATGAAGTTCTCTCGATACTNNTATACCTATTCCCAGGTCATGCTTTTGAGAAGCGAACTCCCTAGGGATATTCGACGGTTAGAAGACAGTGAACTGATAAAGACTCTAAGGTCCCCTGAGTTTGTTGAACGATTCAGATCTTACTTTGCTGAAAGCGCGGGATACACTTCTTCAAGACTATACCAGTACGGGATAGTACACTGTGGCAAAACCAAAGAATTTGAGTGGATGGATATTGGCGAAGCAGCTGATGCCATGGGGCTCGATATACCTGCGGCAGTGGTAAAACTTCTTCTTGACAATGACCTCCAAGTCAAAATTGCGGGTATNNATAGTTGCACACCCGCTTGTCATGATAGGAACCGATTCAAGCTCAGGCAATCCTGCCAAGGACATGGAGGATGCGAAGAGATATGGATCTTTGCATCCAAGACAGTATGGAACGCACCCACGAGTATTGGGAAAGTACGTAAGGCAAGAAAGGATACTTACGTTAGAGCAGGCAATTATGAAAATGACTTCTATGCCTGCAAGAAGGTGTAATATCCTTGATCGGGGGCGTATCTCCAGGGGCTACTGGGCAGATATCGTCATATTTGACCCCAACACGATTCGCGATACTGCAACGGTTGAGAATCCGGCAAGCCTGCCTGAAGGTATCGGCTACGTTGTCGTTAACGGCAAAGTCTCAGTGGAGAACGGAGTTCTCACTGGTGCGAAAGGGGGAAAGGCATTACTAGATAGTCATCACAAAATGGTGTATTGAGTTGTGTGCGCCTTGGTGATCTTCGTGCTTTGCGATTCGCGAAGAAAAGGCGCCTGTGACCAAAAAGGAAAAGAGTCAGGAGGTGCAGTTATTTTTGAAGGAACTAAGCAATATGGCTCTGGATAAGGCGAGAGATCTGGGAGCTAGTTATGCGGATATCAGGATAGTTACGAACAAAGGGGAATCCATAAGGACCAAGAACGGCAATGTTGATTCGATGGGTTCTTCGGTAAGCAAAGGATTTGGCGTGAGAGTTCTATACGACGGTGCCTGGGGGTTTGCGTCTAGTTCGCTGGTAAATGAGGAAGAAGTGGGTGCAATAACCGAAGAGGCGGTATCTATAGCCAAGGCTTCAGCTACTCTGAAAAGAGGCAAAGGTGTCGAGTTGGCCCCAGTGGAGCCCGTTACTGCGCGATGGGAATCGAAGTTTAAGATCGATCCGTTTGAGGTAAAGGCAGAAGATAAAATTTCCCTTCTTCTAGAGGCAGATGCTCTTATGCGGAAGAATCCTCAAGTAAGGATTGCGTCAGGAAGCATGTGGTGTATGCGTGAGGATAAGGTTTTCGCATCAACTGAGGGCAGCTACATAGAACAGGTCAAAACTGAAACGGGAGCAGGAATAGAGGCGATGGCCACCGATGGCAGAGAGATGCAAAGGCGCTCATATCCAAATTCAGCGGGGGGAGATTGTGGTTCGCTTGGGTACGAGTTGGTTTTGGATCTAGACCTTGCAGACCACGCTGAACGCATAGCTTCTGAGGCTTGCGCCCTTCTTTCGGCAAAGCAATGCCCGAGCCTAGACACAACTCTTATCTTGGATAGTTCACAATTAACGCTGCAAGTGCACGAATCATGCGGGCATCCAATTGAACTGGACCGCGTCTTTGGACAAGAAGCTAGTTATGCCGGTACTAGTTTTTTGACTCCTGAAAAGCAGGGGACATTTAGGTACGGCTCAGAGCAGGTTAATATAGTCGCGGATGCTACCTTACCCGGAGGGTTAGGTTCTTTCGGTTATGATGATGAGGGCGTCCCCGGTCAACGGATTTCCGTAATAGACGAGGGGATATTTAAAAATTACCTGTCTTCAAGGGAGACCGCTTCCGAATTGGGGCAACTATCGACAGGGGCTATGAGAGCTGACGGATGGAACAGGATACCAATTATACGCATGACTAACGTTAACTTGGAGCCCGGCGATTGGACTCTAGATGAGATGATCAAAGATACTGATGAAGGCATCTATATGGAGACAAACAAGTCGTGGTCCATAGACGACAAACGTCTAAACTTCCAATTCGGAACTGAAGTAGCGTATGAGATAAAAGACGGTTCTTTGGGCGCCATGCTTAAGAATCCAAATTACACAGGGATAACTTATGAATTTTGGCGTTCGTGTGACGCAGTAGGCAATGAGGACGAATGGCGTCTGTGGGGCCTTGCCAACTGCGGTAAGGGCGAGCCAGGCCAGGTTGCCCATGTTGGACATGGAGCTGCTCCGGCAAGATTCAGAAATGTGAAGGTAGGTGTCGGAGAATGGAGATAAACGTCTCTAAAGGTGGAGATCTCAGACCGTCTCTTTTAGGCAAAGATAAGATCCTTGGTATTGCAGAAAACATTATAAAGCAGTCTCCTGGTGATTTGACTCAGGTACTTCTGACTACCGGAGCGTCTCGTTTGACTAGGTTTACCGAGAATTATATACATCAAAACGTGGCTGAAGTAGACCGCAATGTTTCTGTCAAAGTTATCTTCGGAAAAAGGGTTGGGGTAGCGTCAACAAATTCCCTAGATGAAGACTCTCTAAAAGAAGTTGTGCGGGCAGCTGCGGAAATAGCGAAGCTGCAGAAACCAAACGAGGACTTCGAAGGTATTCCTGGGCCAGAGCCCATTCAGGAAGTAGATACTTTTTCAGAGAGAACCTACAACTTTTCCGCAATCGAAAGAGCGAAAGCCGTCAAGGAGGTTGTTGACGAAGCCGATCGGAGAGGCTTCAGAGCTGCCGGCGCTTTTTCTACAGGCGGCAGAGAATTATGCGTGGCCAATTCACTGGGTGTTCGTGCATATCACGCGTCTACGTCAGCTTCTTTGAACACGGTGGTTACATCTGAGACCAGTTCTGGGTATGCACAGGCCAGGGCCATAGATGTTGATGATATCTCGGCTGCCGAATTAGGACGCACAGCTGCTGAAAAGTGTGCTATGGGAGAAAATCCAGTTGCCATAGAACCGGGCGAGTACGAGGTTATTTTAGAACCTTTGGCTGTTGCGGATATGCTCGGCTATCTTGCAGCCATGGGGTTTTCTGCGCAGGCAGTAAGGGAAGGGAGGAGCTTTCTGACCGGGAAACTTGGTCAGAAGCTCTTTAGCGACTTGTTCACTATGTGGGACGATGGGCTTGATAGAAGAGGGTTTCCTATGCCTTTCGATCTGGAGGGCGTACCCAAATCAAAGGTGATCATGGTCGAAAATGGTGTCGCAAAGGAATTGGTGTATGACTTCAAAAATGCCAAGAAAGAAGGCAAGAAATCAACTGGGCATGGCGGGTTTGGTGGATGGGGGCCCATGCCTACAAATCTCTTCATGGCTGGAGGCCTTAGCTCTTTAGGCGACATGATCAAAGGCACTCGCAGAGGAGTTTTGGTAACGCGATTCCATTATACTAATCTGGCTCATCCCATGAAGATGCTGATCACGGGTATGACTCGGGATGGGACATTTTTGATCGAAGATGGAGAGATAGTGAAACCTATCAAGAACATGAGGTTTACCGAAAGTGCTCTTAGGGTTTTTGGTAGCATGGATATGGTAAGCCAAGACCTGGTTAGGACAGGAAGAGCAGTTGTCCCCGCGATTAGAGTGCCTGCTTTTTCTTTTACAGGTACAACTGAATTCTAAAATCGCACGTTAGTTGAAGTTATGGGGAGGCATACCTTCGAAAAGGGGTATGAAGGTGTGCCTCCTTTGTTTTGGGGGAGTTCGACATAAGGCGCATCTATGAAGATTAACGCAGGAGATTGAAGTCAGTTTTGTATTTGCTACTTTAGTGATAATATGGTTCGGAAGTGTCTTTGTTAGGGAGAGAGCCGCCGGATGGAAAGGACTGACGATTTGAGTAATGGTTTGACCACGGCAGAGGATAGCGATGTGCTCCTCACTGCCCACTTGAAATATCCCTTGGCTGACCTTCTTCGGTTCTACCTGCCTTTGGCAGCGACCTCTGTATTGATGATGGTGACCCATTCTGTAGTATCGGGCGCAATAGCCAGGACTATGTACCCTACCATTGCCTTGGCTGCGTACTCTGTCTCTTACAGCGTTGGGCAGGTATTTGAGTCCCCCTGTTACGCAATGCAGCGTATATGTCTTACATTTACTACCGGGAAAAGAACTTTTCGAAAAGCTGCTCAGGTAACTTTGATAATACTTGGGGCTTTAGTTTTTCTGCAGTCGTTGGTTACCTGGACACCGCTTTCCAGATATGTTTTCATGAATCTTCTGGGAGTCTCAGACGAAGTTTACCACGTGGCCTTGGCCTCGCTGAAAGTGCTTATATTGTGGCCCATATCTTCTGCTCTGCGGTCTATATTTCAGACTCCTATCGTCGTAAAGAAACAGACTCACTTCATGACGATAAACATGCTTATACGCGTGCTTTTAATGTTTGTTGCCGCTGCGGTCTTGCCTACGATTTGGCCTAACGGTCCGGTAGGCGCGTCCATACTCATGCTTGGATTATCTACGGAAGCGGTTTTAGCATTTGTTGTCTCNNTTTGCTTCGGTAGTTCAGACTTTGGGTAGGCCCATTATTGCAGCGGCGTTGTCTCGAACTGTAAATCCTGATGTCTCACTGGCAGGATACCAAGTGGCGTTGAGTTATTCTTTTATCTTTACCGCTCTTACTTACAACATATATCATCTTGTTATTATTTTCGTAAAAGGTAAGGCCTCTTTCAAACAAGCCAAGCGTTTCTCAAGTGCTCTTGGGATAGTCGGTTTAGTGTGCTTGCTTCTAAGCAGTTTGCCGTTTATTGGGAATTGGGTCTTTGGCACTATGATCGGTGCTCCTTTGGATACTTTACCTGAAACCCTTAAGACATTAGCGTTCGTATCTTTCATGCCACTTATGGCTTGTTTTGCAGAGTTTTATGGCGGAATGCTCATCATGAAGCGACATACTTCGTGGGTAACTGTAGCAAAATGCGCTAATGTAGTCATCACCGCGGCTTTGGCGATGGCGGGGGCTCGATTATTTCCCGGCATGGGTGGTGCGATTGGTACGCTAGCAATGGCAGCAGGGAGCGGGGCAGAAGCCCTGACCTGTTATATCATGTTCAACAGGTTCCCTGAGTGCCGCGTGTACGCTTCGTAGGTTGCGGTACGGACTCTTAAAGCAAGTCGCGCAACGGCTCAGACGTTTTTGGCCAAGAACTCCTCGATTTTGGGAATTGCGTCTAACCATGTGTTCCGATGGCGAAAAACATGTTTCTCGTCGGGATAGTAGATAGCCTCATGACGTTTCCTACGCTGCAAACAGTCTTTGACGATTCTGTCGAGCTGTGCGAAATCGACGTTCGCGTCTTGAGTTCCATGGAGACTCATGAGAGGATCTTTGAGATGATCGGCGAAGGTTGCGGGAGAGGCTTGCGAATACAGATCTGTTGAATCCTCAGGTTCCCCTTCCAAAAACGCTTCAAAAAACCACATCCCTTTTCCATATCGCTTCTCGGCCCACTTGGTGTATTGAGCAAAGTCCCAGATACCGGCAATGTTTACTCCTGCCTTGAACTCGCCGGGGTATTGGGTCAGGCTGTGTAACGTCATGTAACCTCCGTAGCTAAGACCCCATACTGCAATTCGATTAGGATCGACGTAGGGAAGTGTTTTGAGGAACCTTCCGGCGTTTACCACGTCTGCTACGTCGTCTACTCCCATCTTGCGGTGAAGAGATTCTCGGAAATCCCGTCCGTAACCTATTCCGCCCCGGAAGTTCACCGATAGAACCACGTATCCTCTATGGACGAAGTACTGGTTCAGTCCATGGAAGAGAGCGTAGCTCTGTAGAGGATGCCAACCCGGTCGCATCTGTCTCACAGGTCCACCATGTACCCATACCAGGCCAGGTAATTTGGCCCCTTGGGGAATATCCCTGGGTTTCATCAGATATCCGTAGATGGTCAACCCTCCAGCGCTCTTAAACGATACTTCTTCCGGTACAAACTGACGCTCTTCGGTTAGCGCTTTGGGCATAGAAAATGTGATTTGAGTGGGATTTTCGCCGTCTGAACCGCATACCCAGATATCCATGTTTCGGTAGACATCACAGTGCACAAACGCCATCCTGCCGGTTGAAGAGAACTTGACTCTCGAGTTAGTTCCTGGAAGCGCAATGATCTCTATGTCTGTTCCGTTCGCCAAGCAATGCTCGTATATTTGTCTTTCTCCTTGCGATCGTCGGTTAGAAGAATACACAAAGCTCGAGGAATCCTCACGCCATACTGCGTAGTCATCAGCATGGGCAAAATCTTCGCATTCTCCGAAGGTTACTTGCTCTACTTCTCCGTTTCTCCTATTAAACATGTAGTAATGAGCGAAACCGGTGTCTTCCAGAAGGAAGAGAACCTTTGTTCCATCAGGTGAAGGTATGGAGGTCGTGGAAAGCAAAGGACCTTTGCCCGAACCTTTGAGATGCATAATGGTTTTGATATCGGTGTGAGCGTCGGAGATGTCAAGCAACATGAGGTCGGCTTCTTTGCCGTATTCCCGGTGCTTTGCAAAATAAAGACTGTTTTCATCAAACCATGAAAAGTCTCTTGAAGATGCTTGGTAGTGGGATTTCCAAATAAGATCNNAATGGCTGGTCTGGCTCAAAAGACCGGGCATTTCCAACTGCTTGACAGCACAGGATGCCACATCATAAAGATGAATCTTGCCACCCAGGCCAAATGCCAGCGTGGTACCCAAAGGAGAACACGAAATGCCTGTTATCTGGTCTGTAGCTCGGTAGATCAGACTGGGTTCGCTAATGGGTGAGACACCCATCTTGTATATCGCGTTGTCCATAACGAAAAACATCTCCGATGTTCTTGGCAACCACTCCAGATCGGACACTCCCTTTTGAGCTGAGGTGAGTTTCTGAGGAAGGGACACTCCCGGCGCAACCAGCCATAGATCGTTTGTGCCGCCATCGTCCCATATGAAGGCTATGAACTCGCCATTTGGGCTCCATTCGTATTTTCCTAGGTACTTTATGTTCAAAAACTCCTCTAGCAATGACACATCACTCATGTCCTCACGCTCCTCAATATGAGTATATTATACGTTGTTACGTTTTTCCTGCTTTCCATCCAAAGCATGTTCCGTCGTTGGGCCTCTTTATAGTTGGATTTTGTCCCTTTTTGATATAGGCTTGATAGTGAAGGCGTTTCATATAGCGACCTTGTCTATCAATCTTGTGGGAGGTGTGTCATATGCTAGTGCAAGAAGTCTTGCGTAAAGCGGTGGACATGGAAGAAAAGGGATATCAACTCTATGCCCGGGAAGCCCAAAAAGCTAAGAATCCCTTGGTTAAGGGGCTTTTCGAAGAACTGGCTTCAGATGAAATGATCCATGCAGAAAAGTTCCGCAGCCTTCTAAAGACCCTCGAAGACTCAGGAGAACTACAGTTCTCCTATGAAGAACTTCCCCCGATTGAGGAACGCATGAAAGACATGTTTGAGAAGATAGGTGAAGTTTCTGTACATGAGGAAGACGAACCGTATATTGATGCCCTAAAAGCGGCCTTGGAGTTGGAGCAAGAAAGCTATCGAATATATAACGACCTGTTCCGACGGTCTAGCGATCCCAAAGAGAAAGAGTACTTTGATATACTTCGTAAAGAAGAGTACGAGCATATAACCTCTTTGGCAAATGTTTTGGCATATCTAACAAAGAGTGGTATGTGGTTTGACGTGGAAGAGAGCAAGCGTTGGAACTGGATGAACATCTAGGCCTGGAGACCGGAGTTTTTGAAAGCCTAGTTGGGAGAAAAAGGCTGGGTGGTCTATTACCGCCCAGCCTTTTAAATTGTCTTACTCCTCGATATCCTCTTTCTTTTTACCCGATGATGCAAGTTTCGTTAACAGATCTATTAGTTGTTCTAGATCTTCTTGATCTATGTCGACCTTTTGGATGCCTTCTTTGCTTGGAGTTGCCTCAGTCATTCCTGTTGCCTCAGCGTCTACGGTGGGTTGAGGTACCTGTTTGGTCTCGCGTGTTTCTAATTCCACGGATACAGGTGCGCTTTTGACCGGTTTATATCCGGCAAATATGCTGTATACTACAGGAATTACAAAGAGAGTAAAAAATGTACCTGAACTGAGGCCGCCCATTATGCTCAATGCCATGGGCGCGGCCAACTCTCCGCCTTCGCCAATTCCGAGAGCCATAGGTACAAGGCCGAGGATAGTTGTAAGGCTTGTCATAAGNNTAGCCGGAGATATAAAGAGCTATTACAACTCCTATTGCCCCGAGTGGCATCGTAAACAGGATAACAAAGGGTGAAGACAAGGACTCAAACGAAGCGGCCATTACCATGTATACTAGGATAATCGAAAGGATGAGCGCAAGTTTGAGGGCGTCGAAACCCTCTTCCATTAGTTCTGACATACCACCCATGCTTATCTTGTAGCCGTCAGGGATATCGATTTCAGAAACCGCATCGTTGATCTTTGCGGTGATTTCTCCCAGAGTGATATCTGAATATTTTGCGTTTATTCTCGCACTAAGTCTCTGGTTGAGGCGGTTTATGGTTATTGGTCCCTCGCCTTCTACGACCTGTGCAATGTCTTTGAGAGCAACGGTCCCAAGAGCGCCGGTTAGGCGTAGAGACTCAATATCTTCAACTGTCTCAACGGCGCTTTTGTCGTAGCTGACGACGATATCGAAGGTAGTGGTGCCTTTTTCTAATCTTGAAACTGTCTGTCCCGTGACTGCTCTGGACAATGCAGTTCCTATCTGCGCAGGTGTAAGGCCATAGGCAATTGCTTTGTCTTTATCGACCACGATGTGAATCTCAGGTTTCCGTTCTGTGAGCGTAGACGTGACTTCCTTCACATTATCTAGATCTTTGATTTTCTCAATGACCTCATCGTTGAGTCTGGATACTTCGACTATGTCCGGACCGGTTACCGACACTTGGACGGAACCCGACATGCCTCCGGCCATCAACGCTATGGAAGATTGGGGAGTGAATGAGACCTTTGCGCTATCGCGGATCTCGTCTACCTCTTTTTCAATTTCCTCCATTACCTTTGTGGTCTCTTTCTTATCAAGTACCTCTTGGGTGACCACAGCTGTAATGTTCGCTGTCGTACCGCCTTCTGAAGTGGTAAGGGAGGTCAAGCTTCCTCCACCTGTACTTATAGAAACAGTATATAATTCGATAGAACGGTTTTTATCGAGTATCTGTTCGATTTCCGATACCAGGCTGTCGAGTTTCTCTATGGGTGTGCCTTCCGGCATGGTTACCGCAATCGTAAACCCGCCTTCATCTGCGGTTGGTATGAACTCGGTACCTATCTTGGAACCTAGGTACACTGTACCTGCAACCAGTGCCGCAACAACTACAAGAACGACTAACCGGTTTTGGAGAGCCCAGTTGACCATGTTGTAGTACTTGCCTTTGTCTTTCTGCGCTCCGGATTGACGGCTGCTCTCGGTCTGGGAAGCATAGTCGGTCGACCGTTTTTTCTTCCTTACGAACCATACGGATGCGAGCATTGGCACGACAGTCAGTGCGACCAAAAGAGATGCGAGCAACGA
>MTKW01040804.1_pt1 | contig 10457 bp, 9 predicted proteins | sample 1042761 | NCBI WGS metagenome assembly MTKW01 (sample SAMN06205366, study PRJNA360243) | anaerobic digester metagenome | biome: Wastewater treatment plant; feature: Anaerobic digester sludge; material: sludge; isolation source: anaerobic digester fed with sludge from wastewater treatment plant ...
CGTCCGACGCCGGTACCGACGTACAACGCCGGGGATGACACCGACTATGACGATGATGGTGGGGACGATACCGATTTCGACGACGAATGGGACGATACGGACTACGATTAAAAAAAAAGTTTTTTGCCAGACCCCGGTTTTGCCGGAGACGGTACGTATCCTTGAATATAACGATGAGAACCTGCGAAGGTAGGGGAGGAAAGAAATGAAACAAGGTAAAACAAAAACGATCGCTCTTTTGATGGCGATTCTGATGATCTTCGGACTGGTGGCCGGATGCGCCAATCAAGGCGACAAACCAGCAGCACAAGGAGGCGGCTCGATCCTTCTCCGCGTGAACCCGGAAATATCGGTTCGCTATGACCAGCAAGGCAATGTGACGTCGCTCAAAGCGAAAAACAAGGATGCCAGTGAAATAGTCAGCGGCATCAGTGGGTTTGCCGGACGTCCGAGCAGCGAAGTGATCTCTGAGCTGGTTGGCAAGATCCATGAAGCCGGTTATCTGGTCGAAGAAATCGAAGGCGAGCGTCGCCAGATCACGATCGAGATTGAAAAAGGATCAAAGATGCCGAATGAAGAATTCATGGATGGCATTATCAAGGCGGTACAGGCGTATCTCGGTTCGAATCAACTGGGAAGCAAGCTCGAAATCGAAGGTGAAAGTGAATTTGGCCTCGATCCATACGATCTGACGGATTATGATGTCGCCGATTTTGATGACGACACGAACTACGACGATACGGATTACACCGACGATACGAAAGACTCGGATGATACCAATTATGACGACACGGATATCGATTTGACCGACGACACGACGGACTACGATGACGACACGGATTTTGACGATAAGAACGATGACGATGACGACACCGATTACAATAAACCGGTCGCTACGAGTGGCGTAAGACGTCCATTCCCTTCCAGGACGGTTAAATACGACGACACCGATTACGACGATACGGATTATGACGATACGGACGACGACACGGATTATGATGATGACACCGATTATAAAGCGCCGGTCGTGACGCAGAAGCCGACACCGAAACCGACGGCTGCTCCGACACCGAAACCGACGGCAGCCCCGACACCGAAACCGACCGCTGCTCCGACGCCGAAACCGACGTCCGCACCGACGCCGAAGCCGACTGCAGCGCCGACGTACGATGACACCGATTACGATGATACCGACTACGACGATACGGATTACGATGATACCGACTACGACGATACGGATTACGATGACACCGATTACGACTAATAACTAGGATCGCTATGCGGCACGAGATTAAACACAGACTCAATCCGCAAGACGACTTCATCTTGACAAGTCGGTTGCAAACACTCTTCAGTCATGATGAACATGCTGGCTCACACGGTTCCTACCGTGTGAGCAGCTTGTATTTCGACTCCCCTTACGACAAAGCAGTGAAAGACAAACTCGCAGGCGTAAATGAACGCTTTAAGATCCGTCTTCGCTACTATGGAGACGAACCGACATTTATCCGTCTTGAAAACAAGATGAAGATCGGTCAGCTGACCAACAAGATCAGCATAAAGGTCACGCTGGCCGAAGCGACCGAACTCATCGCCGGCGATCCGACGTGTTTGCTCTCGGCCAACGATCCGGCTCGAACGTTTTTCTACACGCATTTTCGTAATGGACTGTTGCGTCCCGTCGTCCAGGTCATTTATGAGCGTGAAGCATTCACCTATTTGCCGGGTAACGTCAGAGTGACACTCGACCGTCACTTGAAAACAAAAGCCGGTCCTGAAGGCTTTTTTCATGCGGATACGCCTCGTCTCGACGTGTCAGACGGCTTGACCGTCTTGGAAGTGAAGTACGATGCGTTTCTGCCAGAGATCGTTAAACTGGCGGTTCAGACGCCGAACCGGCGCCACGAAGCCGTCTCAAAATACATCGAAGCCCGCCGCTACGAATAAGCGAAAGGGCAGAGGAGAATACTATGCGTGTGTTGTTGCAGGTAACATTCAGTGACATTTTTAAGTCGAGTTTCATCGAGCGTGTCAATGCGGTCAGCTTGATCGATACGGCGATCGCCTTGATACTCGCTTTTTGTATCGGCTTGTTCATTTTCTTCATCTACAAGAAGAGCTATACGGGGCTCATGTATTCGCCGGGATTCGGTATCACCTTGATTGCCCTCACCATGATCTCAACGCTCGTCATTTTGGCTGTGACGAGTAATATCGTCTTATCGCTCGGTATGGTCGGAGCGCTCTCTATCGTGCGGTTTAGAACGGCGATCAAGGAACCGATGGATATCGCCTTTTTATTCTGGAGCATCGCTGTCGGCATCGTGATCGCTGCCGGGTTGATCCCGCTCGCACTCGCAGGCAGTCTGTTTATCGGCGCTATCCTCGTTCTGTTTTCTTCGCGTTCGACCTTTATCCGTCCCTATATTCTCGTCGTACGGGTAGTCGATCAGGCGGCAGAACAACGGGTGCTCGACCTCGTGAAAGCGGAAGTCAAAAAGAGCAGCTTAAAGAGCAAGTCAGTGATCGCCGGAGAGATTGAAATCAATCTGGAAGTTCGCTTAAAAGAAGAAGACACCGGTTTTATCAACGAACTAGCCGCTCTGGACGGTGTGTTGCACACGGCGATGGTGTCTTATAACGGCGACTACATGGTCTAAGCATGCTCGAGTCGAAACACATAGGAAAGATCGTCCTCGTCGCCATATTGCTCGCGTCTTTACTGACCGTTGGGCTTTTTGTCGGTGACTCGTTAGGGCTTTACCGGGCATCTTTATACCCGGCTTATGTGAAGCGGCTCTTTGACGATTCGAGAGTCCATACGATCGACATCTCGATGGAAGATTTTGAAGGTTTCATTGACGATGCCGGGCGTGAGCACTATCGCGAGGCGACGTTCACGATTGACGGCGATGTGATGCGCAATGTTGGAGTCAGAGTCAAAGGCAACAGCTCGCGACGACTGACGAGAAAATACGGGCATCGCCGTTTTTCTTTCAAAGTAAAAATGGATCACTACGTCGATGGTCAGTACTATCATGGTCTCGATGAGTTTTCCCTCGACGCGTCATTTCAGGATAACAGCTATCTGAAGACATATCTTGTCTATGACCTGATGAATCATCTCGGTGTACCGGCGCCCCGTACGAGTTTTGCCTGGCTGACGGTCGATGGAGAACCGTATGGCTTGTATCTGATCATTGAAGAGCCTAATGAGTCGTTTATCCGCCGCCACTTTGGCGACGATTACGGACAGCTCTACAAGCCGGACTATAAGACGCTGCAGGCTGAAAACAAGGATGTGTGGCTCGTGTACCATGGTGATGATCCGGCGCTTTACGAGAACATCTTCCGCAAAGCGCGCTTCAAACCGAACGAGGCCGACAAAGCACGCCTGATTAATTCCCTAAAGGTGCTCTGGTCGAAAGAAAATCTCGAAACGGTCGTCAATATCGATCTGGTGATGCGTTATTTTGCTGTACATAATTTCGTGGTCAACTTGGATGGATACCTTGGCCATACGGCACACAACTACTTTCTTTATGAAAAAGACGGTGTGCTCAGTATGTTGCCGTGGGACTACAATCTGGCTTTTGGTACGTACGCACTCGGCATGCCCAACCCGATCAACGACGCCCGCTTTTTCATCAACCACCCGATCAATACGCCCGGCACATTCGAGGTCGTCAGTCAGAGGCCGATGTTTCACCATCTGATGCAGGTTAAAGAAAACAGAGATCTTTATCATCAGCATTTGGACGAGCTGGTGAAGAGCTATTTTGAAAGCGGACTGTACCGGCTTAAGCTGGACGGCATGCTCCGCCTGATCGCGCCATACGTGCGCCGTGACCCGACAGCCTTTATTTCTTATGACGATCACGTAGTCGGAGCTGACACGTTGCTCGAATTCTGTCGTCTACGGGCAGAGAGCGTCAGAGGCCAGCTCGACGGCACGATACCGAAGACGACGCGTGGACAGAGAGAGAATCCTGAAACGTTGATCGACCCGGGTGAGTTGTGGATTCCCGATATGGGCGAGATCGCCGACTTAAAGGACGGACCGCACTAGTAAAAAGTAGAGTATTAAAGAAACACTTGGTTAAAGCGAAATCCCCACAATCCTGATCGATTGTGGGGATTTCTCTGGTGGGCACTAGTGGGCTCGAACCACCGACCCCCTGCGTGTGAAGCAGGTACTCTAACCAGCTGAGCTAAGTGCCCAAAGCTTGGTGACCCGTACGGGAATCGAACCCGTGACTTCGCCGTGAAAGGGCGATGTCTTGACCTCTTGACCAACGGGCCATGTTGGTAGCGGCGGTCGGATTTGAACCAACGACACTTCGGGTATGAACCGAATGCTCTGACCAACTGAGCTACGCCGCCATGGCATTCGCCGAAGCGCTACATGATGATACTAGAAGCTTCGAAGTGTGTCAAACACTCTTTTGAAATTGTCGCTGAAGACAGCAAACAGGCCTCTCAGCAGGACTTTTCAGCGTCGGAAAGTTTCTTTATCCGAGGGATTGCCGACCGCAAGGTTTAATGCCCAGAATGGAGTAGTCTGGTGCCAGCGCCGTGATGGTGAGCGATGATACGCGATATTGGTTAAGTTGTGTAACCATGAAACGATTATGGGAAAAAATCCTTGTCTATCATGTATACTCATAATATCAAGATCACAAAAAAGGAGACAAAACATGAGACACCTAAAAAAGACAGCAGTGCTGATTGTAGTCGCGTTACTACTCGGCCTGTTCACCATTGCGGCCACCCCGGTACAAACCGCTGTTGGCTTCGACGAGATCAACAAGTATCTGAATGAAGACCTCGATCTCGGTGAAGGCAGTAAAGCGAACCCAGTCGCGGTCATCCCGATCCAGCACGTGGACGGTCCGCTCGATGAGTCGGATTTCGCCGCTTTTGTTAACTTCAAGTATGTCGCAAGAGATTTTGTTAAGTATCAAGTGACGTATATCTCTTGTACATGTCGCCAGGCGGCCGATAACTACTGGACGACCGTTTACTTTGAACTGACCCTGCCTGAGTCCGGCTTGCTTGACGACGCCGTATTGCAGACTATTTCGTATGAACGCGATCCGGCAGACAAATACACCGTCGGTTTCTGGGGCGATAGTGACCCGATTCCTTCCGGCATGACGTATGAGCAGATCAGGGACGAGTATCTGCCCTGGTTTGTCGGCAAGACCTACGGTGAGTTGAAAGACCTTCGCTTCATTACCGATATCGATCCCGTTTCCTACGCCGATGGCGAGGGAAGAGACGAACTGACCGTTGATGTATTCAGCGGCGCCACTGTGTCGACCAACAACGTGATCCGCGTCGTCAATGCGATCTTCAAGTATCACGGAACGGACGAACACTTTGAAGACGATCCGTCGCTGGCCGTCGTCGATGAAGAACCGGCCGATACGGACACACCTGATGAAGAACCGGACGATGAGGACGAAGATGAAGGGGAGGCAGTGACGCGTGCCGCCTTGCCGGCACCGAGAGATCTGTCGAAGACGTTTAAACCATCGAGTGACTCCGATGAAGAAGAACCTTGCGTCGAAGACTGTTATCTGCTTGCCTGTTCCTCGATCGATGCCGACAACCTGATCGACTATCTCGGTCGTGACGATGTCCTCTATATCGACGTGAGAAACTACGAAGACTATCTCGTGAAGCATTTCCGAAACTTTGAAGTCATTCCTTACTTCGCGCTGATCTTTGACGCCGAAGCTCATACGGATGAAAACAAGATTCAGCTCTACGGCGGAACACCGCAAGAACCGGTACCCGTTTACGAAGAGTCGGATAAGATGCTCGAGTATCTCTTCCCGAAAGATCAAACGATCTTCCTACTCTGTCAGAGTGGCGGCCGTGTTACGATGCTGATGGAGATTTTGGCGGCCCGTGGCTGGGATATGTCAAAGATCTACAATATCGGCGGCATGGCTCAGTACACAGGCAGAGAGTATCGCCCGTACATCGTCGATACGATGGAGTTCGGCTTGATTCCGGAATACACGGTCCAGGGGCTGAATAGAGTCGCACCCTAATCTCTCACGTTAATCGTTAGAAACATTGAGGCCTGCGCATCTGTCGCAGGCCTCGTCAATTAAAAAAGCCGCCCCATGTGGAGCGGCAATATTCTAGGTTTCCGAATTACTATTTTGCTTCTTTGTAGAGCTCGTCGACCTTATCCCAGTTCACGACATTCCAGAATGCCTTGATGTAATCGGGACGACGGTTCTGATAGTTCAGGTAGTACGCATGCTCCCAGACGTCGAGGCCGAGTACCGGTTTCGCACCGTCCGAAATAGGCGTATCCTGATTCGCCGTGGACGTAATCTCGAGTTCACCGTTTTTCACGACGAGCCACGCCCAGCCGCTACCGAAACGACCGGCGGCCGCTTTGCCGAATTCCTCTTTAAAATTGTCGAAGCTTTCGAATTTGTCTTCGATGGCTTTCAGCAACTCGCCTTCCGGTTTGCCGCCTTTATCCGGTCCCATCAGCTTCCAGAAGAGCGTATGGTTCCAGGCACCACCGCCGTTGTTTCTGACGGCTGTCTTAATGTTCTCAGGTACGCTATCGAGATCTTTCAATACTTCTTCCAGATCTTTGTTCTCAAGATCCGTATCTTTAACGGCCTTGTTGTAGTTGTCGACATAAGCGTTGTGATGCTTGGTGTGATGGATTTCCATCGTCTTCGCATCGATATGGGGTTCAAGAGCGTCATACGCATAATCAAGTTCCGGTAGTTTGTAAGCCATGTTAAGCCTCCTATTTAGTGACGTGTATCGAATCGATCGTTACGATTGATACCGTTTTGAAATCTGTCACCATTGTAGAAAGAGGCTCGAGTCGTCAACGTGACTTGAGTTACATCTAAAGCATCTAAAAACGCCAAAACGCCCATGGTTAGGGCGTTTTGGCAGTCTTATCAGTCTCTGCGTCAATTAACACAGGATACAGATTCGTCTTATTTAGACCTCGTCGCCGGCTTTTTCGCTCGCTTTTCTTCGCTCGAGCTTCAGCTTGATGTACGGACATTCCGGAATCAGCTTCAGATCTTTTTCTTCGACAAAGACCATCAGCGCATCGAAGAGATAATCGCCGAGGCTTTGTCCTCGATACTCCACCGGAATATACGTGTGGGTTGCGCGGATCGTTTTTTCATCGTCCCAGACGTATTCCAGTCTGCCGATTTCGCTGTCACCGCGCACCAACGTAAAGGTGCCTTCCTTTTGTCCCAGATCATGTGATACGACGAAGTCGCTCATGGTGTTATTTTCCTTCCATCTCTTTCAGGACACCGGTCTTCTCGTTGAAGTCTTCGATCAGGCGATCCATCTCTTCGACCTGTTTATGGACCGTATCCCAGTACGTGTCGTCATACCACTGGTCGTTCAGTTCGTTGACGTCGCGTTCCTGCTGCTCAACCCAGGTGTAGTACTTGAGGTTGTGCACGCGTTTTCTGTCATAGTAGTTCAGCTCGGCCATGTTGTCCGTCTTAATGGCTACCAGATGCTGATGGAAATCGCGACATGCCGTCTGTTCCGTGTACTCGCCTTGCTCTTCGTTCAGTTCTTCGACGCGCGACACGTACATCTCGTAGGAGTCCGTGGCGACCGTGCCGAGGATATCTTTTTCGGTCAGTTCATAGTACTTGGCCATCTTGATGCAGCCGAGCACGTTCGAGATACCGGAGATGCCGAGGAACGACAGATCCTGAATCTGCTTGTCGGAAAGTCCAACTTTGTCTTTCAGATACTTCTGACCGACTTCCGTGTTGAAGAGGCGGAGCAGGTTCACCGAGTCATTATCGTCGATCGCGGCGACCATGTCGGTATTCTTGACGTTATGCACCCACGGCACGTGTTTGTCACCGATACCTTCGATGCGGTGCGAACCGTAGCCGTTGTTCAGAATCGTCGGGCACTGCAGTGCTTCACCGACACAGACTTTGACGTTACGGTAATTGTTTTTCAGGTAGGAACCGGCATTGATCGAGCCGCCGCTACCGGATGTGAAGAAGACACCCGCCAGACGCTCATCTTCATTTTTCAGGTTCTCAAAGGCTTCAGCCAGAGCTGGGCCGGTGACGTTGTAATGCCACACGACGTTACCCATCTCTTCAAACTGGTTGAAGATGACACAGTCGGGACGCGTTTTTCTGATTTCCCAGGTCTTGTCGAAGATCTCTTTGACGTCACTTTCCGTACCGGGGGTCGAGATCGTCTCGGAAGCAATCTCTTTCAGCCAGTCGAAGCGTTCGCGGCTCATGCCTTCCGGCAAAATGGCGACGGAGTAGCAGTCGAGGAGGGCAGAGTTGAATGCACCACCGCGGCAGTAGTTGCCGGTCGACGGCCAGACCGCTTTATGGTAGGTCGGATCGAATTGACCGGTGACGAGACGCGGCACGAGGCAGCCGAAAGAAGCACCGACTTTATGACAGCCGGTCGGCATCCATTTACCGATCATGACAAAAATTCTGGCTTTGACACCGGTCAGCTCGCTCGGAATCTCGATGGTGTTGACGGGACCGTAGGTTCCGCCTTGCATCTTCGGCTCGTTGTGCCAGCCGATTCTAAACAGGTTGATCGGGTTGATATCCCACATACCGACGTCTTTCAATTTTTCTTTGATGACATCGGGGATCAGGGACGGATCGCGCTGCTGGGCGAAAGTCGGGATCACAATCTTTTGCTCTCTGGCACGCTCGATAGCGCGGTCAAGGGCTTCCTGGTTAACAGTTAGGTCAATCATTCTACTCTCCTTAAATTAAGATGTTATTGGCGAATTGCAACTGCTCTCAGTTTCGCCTTCTCAGGCCTATTTGTCTATGGTACTAATCCCAGTAAGATTCGCTAAAAAAGGCAGCTTCCCGGAAGGCGATTGCAATAACTCACAAACGGCAATCGGCGAAACGCTTTCGGGGCGCAATGACTTTACGTTTAGTCACAAACAAATATGGTGAAAGTTGACGCATAATAGGTAGTAACAATAGCGTTTAGGAGTCTTATTATGCGTAATCAAGTAGCCCCGTTAAGAGAAAGGGTGACCGGCTCAACCTGCACCCTCTGTCAAAAGCATTTCGCTGAACTCGATCTATTGACGTGTCCGGAGTGCGGTGAAAAAGGCATTCTCGACATCGAGTTTAACTACGATGTGATCAAGAAGGATCTGACGAAAGAATCGCTCGCCGCCAATGATGAGCGATCAATCTGGCGCTATCTTCCACTTTTGCCGGTCGAAGGCAAAGACATCGAGCATACGTTGCGCGTGGGAAACACTCCACTTTACGAGTCTGAACGACTCGGCAAGGAGTGGGGACTTGGCAAACTCTATATCAAGGATGACGGTGTCAATCCGACCGGATCGTTGAAAGATCGGGCCAGCGCCGTGGCAGTCATTCGAGCGAAAGAACTCGGTTACGAGACGATCTCTTGTTCGTCGACCGGAAATGCCGCTTCGTCTTGTGCCGGCAATGCAGCCAGACTGGGATTGAAGACGGTTATCTTTGTACCGGAGCGCGCTCCTGAAGGGAAGCTGGCGCAGCTGCTAATCTTTGGTGCGAAAGTCGTTTCGGTGATCGGCGATTACAAAGCGACGTTCGATCTGTCGAAAGCAGCGATCAGCCATTACGGCTGGTATAACCGAAATGCCGGAATCAATCCGGTGATGAGTGAAGGGAAAAAGACCGTGTCGCTCGAAATCGCTGAACAACTCAATTTTGAGCCAACAGACTGGGTTGCCTGCTCAGTAGGCGACGGTTGTACGATCGGTGGCGTCTACACCGGCTTTAAGGACTTGTACGAACTCGGCCTGATCAAGAAGATCCCGCGGATCCTCGGTGTCCAATCGACCGGTTGTAAACCGTTTGTCGATGCGGCTGCATTGCCGCAACCGGTTCTTGTCCCGGCGGAAGAAAACACACTGGCCGACTCGATCGCCGTCGGTATTCCGAGAAATCCAAATAAAGCGCTACGTGCCGTTAGAGAATCGAATGGAAAATGGATTGCCGTTTCAGACGACGACATCCTCGACATGATGCGGGTGCTCGGCAGAAACGAAGGTGTATTCGGTGAGCCGGCCGGAGTGACAGCGACCGCAGGTGTTCTCGCAGCCGTTAAACAGGGAATCATTAAGCAAGGCGAGACGGTGACCACTATCTCGACCGGTTCCGGTTTGAAAGACGTGAAAAACGCCTTATTGGCCGCCGGAAAATCGACGAGACTCGAGCCATCTCTCGAAGCACTGGAAGCGAGCGGACTACTAGACAAATAACGCATAATGAGTGCATCATAGCGGTGCGAATCGGCAGTTGACGAAACGAAAAGCCTTTGCTAATATGGCTAAGCGCCGGCAGGCCGTGCCAATTCGTGTCGCACGCGGGATTAACTCAGTGGTAGAGTGTCACCTTGCCAAGGTGAAAGTCGCGAGTTCGAAT
>MTKW01018784.1_pt1 | contig 10453 bp, 14 predicted proteins | sample 1042761 | NCBI WGS metagenome assembly MTKW01 (sample SAMN06205366, study PRJNA360243) | anaerobic digester metagenome | biome: Wastewater treatment plant; feature: Anaerobic digester sludge; material: sludge; isolation source: anaerobic digester fed with sludge from wastewater treatment plant ...
TTGGTAGCGCGCATGGTTTGGGACCATGAGGCCGCAGGTTCAAGTCCTGTCTCCCCGACCATTTAAACCCCAGCATAAGGGCAGTTTGAAAAGTGGGCAAAAAAGCAAGCAAGGGCAAATAAGCGGTTTTGCTGCCAATTTGCTGCCAATTGAAAAAACAGCCCGGGAAGGGCTAGTTCCCAGGCTGTTTTTAAGAGGGAGTCTGTTACTCGGCCCGCTGAGCCTCCTCAAGGCGGCTACGTGCAGATTCGGGGTGCCATAGAAGGTAGGCTCCCTCTTCAGGGTCTGGCCTAGGGTCCTTGGCCCAGGCTATGATTTCCGGGCTGACGCCGTATGTCGGGTTCACGCAAAGGACCCTCCTTCCACCTTCGTCTTCGCTACCCACGACCAACAGTGCCGTGACTGCGTCTGGCAATGGGCTTCGGATCACTGTGATACCGTCAATGACTTTTTCTTTAGACATTCATCGCACCTCCTTTTCTTTGGTTGTTTGCATCAGACCGTTAAGCGATTCTGCTGCTTGCCTGTCAAGGCCAGGGGCTAAGTGGCTGTAAAGGTCCAGGGTCATTGTGATGCTGCTGTGCCCTAACCGTTCCTGAACAATCTTTGGGTGCATGCCACGGGACAAGAGAAGGGAAGCATGGGTATGCCTTAGGTCATGAAGCCTTACTTTGGGCAGGCCTGCAGCCCTTAGCAGCCTTTGAAACCGTTTCGTGAATTCCCTAGGGTCTGTTGGGGTCCCATCCTCTTTGCAAAAGACAAGGCCTTGGTCCCGGTAGGCCTCGCCCATAAGAAGCCGTTCTTCTAACTGCCTACGCCTGTGTGCTTTAAGTTCTCTTACAGCGTCATCCGTTAGAACAACGCTACGTCTCCCGGCCCTGCTTTTAGTCGTGTCGTCGAGAGAAAGGCCCTCCTTTAACACCGTCATTTGCCGCTGTACTATAACAACACCTTCTTTCAGGTCCACTGAGTCCCAGCAAAGACCGCAAAGTTCGCCGCGTCTCATTCCGGTTGTGGCAGCCAAAAGGTAGCCGGGGAAGTAACGGTCATCCTTGGCCGAGTTAAAAAAGATTTGTAATTGTTCCTCGGTTAGCGGCTCCATGGGCTTTGTCTTAACAGTCGGGGGGTTAGTAGCATCGGCAACGTTCCTTAGAAGAAAGCCTTCTTGAACGCCTTGCCTCAGTGCTTGGCTGATAATTGCGTACATGTGCCGAACAGTTTTTGTGGAAAGGCCTCCTGTGCCATCCTGCCGGCCTGATTCGAGTTTCTCGTTATAGAAGGCCTGTAACATATGGGGTTGAAGTTTCGCTAAGGCTACGTCGCCCAGGGCCGGCTTTATGTGCACCCTTATAAGCATCTCATAAGTTGCAAAAGTGTAATGCTTTATCTGCGGCCGCTTGTATTCCTCAAGCCACTTGTCTAACCATTGCCCTAAGGTAACCTTGGCCGGGTCTATTGTCTGATTGCCACGCTTCTTCCATTCGGCCCGTGCTTTTCGCATCTTTGCAGCAACCGCCTTCTTGGTGCTCCCTGAGAATGTGCGCCTAATACGCTTACCGGTTATTGGGTCCTCCCCCAGTGACACTTGCCCAAAGTATGAATCACCGCGCTTATAAATGCTGCCTTCGCCGTGTGCCCTCCTTGTTCGCCTTGCCATTTAAGATTCTCCTTTCTTTTCTTTGCCCGCTTCAACCATCCGCATCAAAGCGGCTTCCGGGATTCTTCGTGCCCTGCCTATCTTGACACTTTCGATAGTGCCTTCTGATATCCAGCGCCGAATAGTCACCTCGGTAACTTGCAGATACTTCGCAACCTGCTTTACCGTTAACAACTTGGGTAAACTCACTTGATAACCTCCTTACTATCCCCATTATATCATGATATAATATGAGCGTAAAGGGAATATCAATATATAATTCAATGGTTCCGCAAGACGCTGTTGTAAAATGGGCAAACCGCAATTCACCCTGGAAAATCGCTTTATTCATGCGCTGTTGTAGGTTTCCATCCTTGCATAGGGCATTGCACCTACCGGTAATTTATAAACGCTTAGAATCGATTCTAGGGGCTCCATATATTGACAGAGTGAGAAAAGCACCATATTCCGAATAATGCTATGAAATTTATCCACTTAGCCACCTGGCAAATTTGCCCCCCTACCCTACCATCCGATCGGCTTGGGCAAGGGTCTCATTTTCGCATACCTTTCCGCATACCAGGCCGCCAAGGCCACGGCCAATACAAGGTCGTCGTGGACGCCTTCGCGCCAAGCCTCATAGGAATCATGGGCGGTCTTCAGGTCAATCTTCACTTTGAAGGCCAGTAGCTCTTCGACTAGGGTATGGCGGTCTGCCAACGCGCCGGCTATCTTTAGCCGTTTGGATTGAAGGGCCACCTGAAGATTCGTCACCAGGTCGCGCTTGGGGACGCGGTATCCACCGCCCGGAACCACGTTTACGCTGCTGCCGCCGGTTATGGTCACGGCTATGGGCCGAAGCCCTTCTTTCCGGAAAAGGTCTACTACAGGCCGTCCAACACCTGTAGCGTCCACTACCAGCCGCGCCCTACCTTGAAGCGGGGAAGAGGTCAGTATCTTCTTTGTCGCTTCTACGACATCGGGATAACTGGTGCCAAGCCGAAAGCGCTGAAGGTGCCTAACATGCAACTGATTCAAAGGCCCGCTGAAGTCATATCGGATCGTGGGCCTTTCCACCACGGCAACCGCTGTGTAGTCCTGGGCCTGCCCAAGGTCAAGGCCCACAAAGTACTTGTCAAGTGCTTCTCGCGTGTTGTCTAGCATTTTACTATCCCTCCACAGGTTCAAATAGCGGCCTGATTTTGTTGTCAATCGCCGCATTCACCAAGTCATAACCAAAGACTTGATCCACCGTTTCAACGAATTGGCAAAGGTACTCTTGGCGAAACCACCAGTCACCCAGGGCCTGCCGCTCTTCCTCTAGGAAAGATGGACTTATCCTTGGGCACTGGTGGGCTGTTATCTCGATTCGCTCCCAGGAGTCTCCGCCGTTCGTCCAGGCTTCAAAGAAGTGCCCGCGTTTGCCGAAAGGTGTTGACATTAGGATTAGCCTGCCACCTGAGACTGCCAACATAGGCCTAACAGCAAAGTAAAGGTCATCTGATACCCTAGACGCTTCGTCTTCCACAATAAGGCTGGCACCGCTAAAACCTCGAATGGTGCCCTCTTTGCCTGGCAGGCTCACAATTCGGCTTTTGTTTACGAGGGTCAAGGAAAGGCGGTTATCTTCTGTCAACTGGGGCTGCTCGTCAAGGTCTTTCAGAAAGTCCTGCACTTTGCGGAACAGTTCACCCGATTGGCGCAGGGAAGGGCTAACCAAAAGGATAAGGCTGTTCGGGTAGAACAATGCCTCATGCAAGGCCAGGGCCGCTGTTGTGGTTGACTTCCCGGCCTGCCGGCTGCAATTCAGAAGCAGCCTTCTGCCGCTCCATCGAAGGGCCTGGGATTGCCACGGGTCCGGGTTGAATCCCAGCCCCTCTTTGGCGAATGTTACAGGGTCGAGGCCCCAGGCTAAGTCTTTACTTAACATTACCTTCAACCTCCTTAACAGCCTGGGCCAACGCCAACCGTGCTTCGGGCCAGGGTCTCAAACTCTGCAAGATAAGGGTCCTGAGTTCTACCCACTGGGGGGCAAGCGTTATATTAACGGTTCCTTCTTGTTGGAGTTCACCTTGAATCTTGGCAAGAAGTTCAATGCAGGCCCTTGCTTCCCTTACACCCGTCAAGGCTGTTCTTAGGTCTCCGGCTGCCTCTGCCTGGTTTAACAGATTGATTGCTTTAGCCTGAAGTTCTTGGACTTGTTCAAGTAGGTTGTCGGCCCGGGTTATCTCCGCGGCCTCGTGCGCCTTGGAAAGTTCAGCCGGTAGGTAGTTATGTTTGTATCTGTGAAGCGTTGTTACTGATACTCCGAAGCGTTTTGCAATGGCTCGGAACGGCTCGGAACGAAGCAACGCTTCATTAATTTTGTCAACTTCGGGGTGGCTGCAGATTATAGACTGCGGCCTAGGTCTTTGTTTTGCCACCTTCTGTCACTCCCTCCGGCCCTTTTATTCCAATCCTCATAGTCTTCTACTATGAAGCCACTGCTAAACACCAGCGTAAGGGCTGTTTCAAAAGCCTAACTGCCAATTTGCTGCCAATAATCACTGATAAACAAACAAAACGAAGTTCTTAACTTCACTTAACATCTGCTGCATCTTCAAGTTCGATATGAATCCGGCCCGCTCTAATTCGGCAATTACCTGTTTCACTTGTTCGTAATTCGTTCCGGTAACGTGAAGGATTATCTCCATGGGGAACCGGTCCCCGGCCCCAGCCTCCTTAATACTTTGGAGAATGGGCAAGAGGGCACCAAGGCCCTCTGCCGTCGGAGTCACATTGCATCTGACTGTCGTAAACGTAACTGTTTGTGGCTTATAGCGCATTGCGTTTTCACCTACTTAATATCAAAGATGGGCCTGAATACGTGTCCATCATCAATCGGGTGCTTGGCAAGGTCGGAGTCAACATTCCTTAGTTCATGATGCTCAAGGCTTTTGAGATTCGCCGGGTAAAACTTCATGGTTGTTAGGAATTTCAAAGCGTTTTCGATTTTAGCAAGTTCGGCAAAGGCCTTGTCATAGGGCTGGTTGTCTACCTCATGCCGGAATGCACGGATCGCCATGTCGTTTGCATCTTTTTGTTCACGCCTGCGAAGTTCGGCTTCTAAGAGCCGCTCGAAGTCCGGGTCGCCTTTGTGCTCCAGGTGCAAGCCGCGAAGTTCGTCCACAGTAGCCGTGGGCATGGTAGCAGTCCACAAGTTCACATTCAAAAGCCGCTCTTCGGTTGTGTACTCTTTGGCTTTGACTTTGGGCCTGTATTCTTCACGAATAACATCCAGAACCGCTTTAGCCTTCCCGAAATAGGCCCGCTTGAGTTCCAGGACTTCTTCTTTGGTCGACTCCCTGGCTTTGTCTTTAGCCTCTTGCGTCAAGTCAGGGTTCAAGGCTACCTTGTGGTAACCTCTGACTAGCCCGACATAGGCCTTGTCCATGCCCTGGTAAACCGCGAACACTCTGCCAATGTCTTTATTCAGCCTGCTTGGATTAATAGTCATTTTTACCTCCTGCGGCCTGGGTCTCAGGCCGGCTTTACGTTTTGTTTTGCCGATAACGTCAAGGTTGTTCGTGCCGCATTTCTACAAGTAGGGTCCTGCCTGGATACCACCAAGAAAGGCCCGCATCCACTTCGGCTGTGAGGCCGTGCTCATCGCAAAGGGCAGCGATTTCTCGAAGGTCTCTGAGTGTCAGGCCGTAAGGCTGCCCAACGAATAGGTAAGGCCTGCCGTCTTTGAGCCAAAGGCTGGAATGGTCCATCCAGCGTTGCCATAGGTTGTTGTAGCCGAAGTAAGTTCTCTTGCCTATTAGGCGGTCAAAGGTGTTTCCCGCCCTTGACTTATTGAGGCCGTGTCTTCTACGATAAACTTGCTCTTTGTAGGTGGTAGCGGCTTCTGCAAAGGCCGGGGTCATAAGCCCAGGGTCTTCTTCTCTCAGCGCAATGAGGGCCGCTACCGCTTTTTCATAAGCCGGAGTCCTTCTGCTTTCATCAACGTAATGCCGGCCGGAAAGGTCCTTTGCCTTCCACCAGTTGGCCCGGGTTACGTGTCTTGGGTCTTTTGCCACTTGGATTCACTTCCTTAAAGAGTTAGTTAGATTCACGCTGCAAAACGCCGTGTTTGCCGTGCCGGTCTTTCTGTTTAACCCTTCGTGTACGCCAAAACACGGCAAGTGTACGGCAATTTATTTTTGCCGTACACCAACAGACGGCCCTCACGCTGGGGCTTTGTTCTCCGTGTACGGCAAACACGCCAAACACGCCAAAATGCTTACCCTTTCTTAATCGCCCTCTTGCCCTATGTCTTTGTCCTTTCCTGTCCTTCAAACCCATTTTAGACTCAAGTAGGAAAGTGCCGTGTTTGCCGTACTGCCGTACATATTCGAGCCTCACGCTGGGGTTTTGTCGTGTACGGCAATTCATTTTTGCCGTACACCAACGCACATTTGCCGTACACCAGCGGTAAATTGCAGCGTCAAAATCAAAACGGTTCATAATCATCTTCGCTTTCCTCAGCCTGGCAAACTCGAATAAGCCGCCTTGCTTTTGCAGATTTATTGACACCGGTCTTTACGTTTACACCAACATTCTCAAGCGCGGTAGCCGCACGGTTAATCTGTCTAGAAAGGTGCGAAGGGGTCTTTGGCCACGCCTTCGTTTTTTGAACCTTCTCCGTGGCGAAGTCCTCGAGTTCTACTAAAAGTTCCGTCGCTGTGCCTTCCCACGTGCCATATTTCGCGGCTAATTCGGTAATAGCAAGGGCTATAACATCGGCTTCCACAGCCCGCTTAACCGCTTCTTCTTGCGCTTCGGCATAAGCGGCCATGAATGCCCCAGACTTCCACGGCAAAGCCGGTTCGCAGCTTACAACCCAGCGCGCAAAGTCTGCCATCCGGGGCAGGGCCTCAAGCCGCACTGAATCTAGGTTTTTGAGGCCAGTTGCAACTGCATCTAGAAGTGCACCAAAGATTCCGGGCCGCACCTGTTCAAATTCAGCAAGTAGCGTTTTTTCGTCTTTGCGCTCTCCTGGCTCAATCTTCGCCAAGTCTAAAAGTATAGCCCGGCTTAGAAGGTCGTTTCGCGTTATTACTTCTGTTATGCCGGTAAGGATTACTAACCGCTTATAGTCAAAAATCTGCATTTCGTCATCCGTATATAGCCGCCGGGTCGCTAGGCCGCCGCCTGTGGCAGTCCTGCAAAGCGCATCCGAGAACCAGCCAGGGATATAAGACACGTTGTCGTAAGAAAGAATCCAGGAACGCCCGGCTGCTATTGCATGGTCTCGTTCTTCTCTTGGTGGGGGCCTAAGTGCACCGATCGCAGGGTCTACAAGTGATCGCAAAACGCGAATCATAATACTTTTCCCACAGCCTTCACGACCCAAAAGACAAAGTACTGGGAAAGGTCCATCAGGCCAAAAGGCCGCCAGGAGCGTTGAAAGCAGTAAAATCCAGTTTTCGTCACTGCCAACATTCACGAAGGATCTCAATCTTTCTAGGTTGCCGCCGCGCTTCGGTCTTGGCAAGGGAAGCATACCTTCTGCACGTCTGAATTTGACTGGGTAGTCGCTCACAACTTCCCAGCCGTTGCTGGTAATCTTAACGGCTTCCCAGGCATCGTTTGCCAGGTCCATATAAACATCGCCCTCGTACTTGCCGACACGAACAAAAACTGGTTCCTCGGGGCCGTGCAAGAGAGTCTGGGCCTCAAGCATCTTCACGACATCGTGGACGCTTTGAGAACCTGGGATTTTGCCCGGCTCATCGGGTCCTAGTGTCTGCTTGTAATACTCATGCCTAAGCCAGCCCGTGAAGCCTCTTTGATTTAGTGGATGGGTTTCTTTATGACCGGTCACTGGGAATGTTGCAAAAACATCGCCTTCAGGTGAGCGGAAAAATTCCGCTTTATCTTTGGCAATTTGAAGTAACTGTTGGGAAACGGTTAATTTTTCGGGGTCTTCGCCGCCCGCTTGCGACGCCTTACTCGGGTCTTCGGCTTCTTCGGCCGCGCTTAAAATATCTTGGATTGCAAAGCCTACCGCTTGCCCTTTGATAACGTTCGGCTTCTTGCCGATTGCTAAAAGATCATCAATGCCTTTCCCGTCTTCCATGTTCCAGGTCTCAAGTTTCACCTCGTAGCCCGCTTTGGCATAAGCCCTAGCAGCCCGGCTCAAGGCCCCAGCCACGTTTTGATTCGCTCTAGCGTCCGCATCGAAGGCAAGCAAAACGGTTTTTGCGCTCAACTCTTTAAGTACGGGAATGGCCTGCCTGTACGATGCGACGCCGGGCACCGAGACGGTTAAGGTTCTGCTTAATACTGTAGCTATATCGGCCTTTAGTTCGCCCTCTGTGACTCTTACTATCTGTGTATCGCCTTCATAGATGGGCACGTGGCAAGGGTTGCCGGGTGAAGGGCCTGCCTGCCGACCGTGTTTGTTCTCGTGCCGAGACGTCCACCAGATATATTTTGGGCCGTCTCCGGGTTCGTCAAGCCTTATTTTGAAGGCCACGATTAAGTCTGCCTTGTTCCTTACCGGAACCAAGATGCCCGGAAGCCCTCTGAAAGAAAGCCACCGCTGGCCGTTTTTTTCATTGATGCTGAAACCAGGAACACTTAGAAGCGTTTCAGGGTCAAAGGCCTTTTGCATCTGCCGCATAATAGCCGCGCGGCCTTCGCGGGGTAAAGTCCGGTATTCCCGTTTAATTATCTCTTCCATCGTAAGGCCGCGGTCTTGCAGATTTTTGCTGTGGGCCGGGGAAAGAGTTAAAAGGCTGATGAATTTGGCATAAACACGGCTGCAGATTTTATCACTTGCCCGCTCTGTGGTATGAAAGCCCGGAAGGTCTCGGTCTGCGGCCTGTGCCGCCCTGGATTGAATGGGCTGCCCATCCCGCCTGTAAAGCCAGTAATCTGCGCCATCCTTGTCGGCTTTGTGAACGCCGCCGTTGTCAACCCTCCGGCAACAGATAAACTGTTCATTCGTGCTGCACCAGTCCGGGTGCCCACAAATGGGGCACGGATCATTTCGTGTCACTTCGCGGAAAGGGTTACTACTCGAATCATCAAAGTATGGTTTTTTTGTTATAATGGAAGTGGTAGAAGTCATAGCGCATCACTCTCCCAGGCCGCGCCCAGAAGCGGCCGCTTTTCCTTAGTGCATTCATTTTTTCGCCGCCTTGTTTAGCCACTTGTAAAACGCTTCCTTGGGAATGACAATTCGCCGGCCCACTCGAACCGCTGGAAAGCCTTCCTGCTTTGCAAGCTCATACGCCGAAACCCGATTGATACCGAGCAGTGCCGCAACCTCAGGCACCGTATACACAACAGGCACTACTACTTCCGGCCCCTCGAAACAATGTTTGGTCTGCATCCTGCCACCTCCTAGGGTCGCTCTAGTTCTATTGAGTTTAGTTCTTGCCTTTTGTTTTGCATTCGTCTATAGTTAAGTTAACATATCCAGTTAAACCTGAATAAAAGGAGACATTTCAAGTGAAACAACAAGATTACGCAGAAGAACAGCCCCGGAGGGCCTTAACTGAGGAATTGGGGGAACCGGTCGCCGATAACACGTGGAATTACCTAATCAAAAAGCGGTACGTTGAGGAATACATAAACGGCTACATATCTATAGAAGAATTAGCGAATGAATACAAAGAAGTGAGGAACGCCGGAAGTAGTGAGAAATCGGCTACTCTACCTCAAAGCAACTTGCCTGTTTCGGAACGGCCAGAAATTCTGGAGGGTCAGGCAAGCGAAGACACTAGGTACGATTTGGCTTTCTCTTTCTTGGTTGCCCGGCAAGTGGATGAAGTGCCGGAAGTAAAGGCCTTTCGTAAAGAGGTCTTGGGCGGCTCGTTGGTGCCGTTCGCAGAGTTAGAGAATTGGCTACACAACACCCAGGCTCAAGATGAACCGGTTGTTCACTGGCTGGAAGTTCCGCTTGGTGACGTAAGCCCGGAAGAATTGCTGGAATGGCAGCGAAACGGTCTGCCCGCTCTCGTTCCAGTGAGTCAAGGCCCTGAAAGGCTGAAACTGCGCCTTAGTACCTTTTCCTTGGCTTACCCTGGGGAAGACGGCTGGGCAAAGGCCATTCCCATCAATCCTGTTGGAGTAATGGGTCGATTGAAAGATCTGTGCGACTCAATCATTAAGTATCACGCACCGGCCTGGGACGAAGGAAGTACGGTTGCATTTGTGCTTTCCGGCAAGGTGCCGCTCATCCCTCAAATTAGATATAGGGCCCGTGTAACATCCCAGGGGGGTCCTGTCTGGATAACAGCCACCTTTGACGCCAGAACACCGCAGCAAACACTCGCCAAACATTTTGCACCTATCCGCAACAGGCTTATTGGCTCCCGGGGAAGACGCGTTGGAACAAAGGGCCGGGAATTGGTCCTTTTTGCCGCAAAACACAAAACAAAGGACGTCGTTTGGCGGGAGGTTATGAATCTGTGGAACGAAGAACACAAACACAAGCCCGCTTGGCAATATGATAATTACAGAAGGTTTCACCGCGACACCACCAGGGCCCAAAAAAGCATGCTTGAGGGCAGCGTTAATCTTGCCGCACTAGTTCCAAAGCCTAAAGAATAACACCGGTTTCGCTGCTGGTTTTGCTGCCAATTTGCTGCCAATTAACTGCCAACTTTCATTTTAACGCTGTTTAATCTAGTTCGCTTGAGTGAATAAACCGCACCTAAAGCCCAGCATAGAGTGCATTTAAGTAAACTCGGTTAAACTAGACAATATGGGCGTATTATAATTTGGGACCATGAGGCCGCAGGTTCAAGTCCTGTCTCCCCGACCAGCGTAGTTCCGATCCGA
>MTKW01007876.1_pt1 | contig 10448 bp, 10 predicted proteins | sample 1042761 | NCBI WGS metagenome assembly MTKW01 (sample SAMN06205366, study PRJNA360243) | anaerobic digester metagenome | biome: Wastewater treatment plant; feature: Anaerobic digester sludge; material: sludge; isolation source: anaerobic digester fed with sludge from wastewater treatment plant ...
ATTTAAGGATGACTCAGATGAAGAAGAAAAAAAGGAATAGTAAAGATCTTACCCTTGTGGGACATTTAGCAGAATTAAGAATAAGGATTATTTACTCAGGCTTAGCTTTAATAATATTTTCATTTTTAGGATATTATTTTGCTGAACCTATAGCAAAGGATGTAATTGGTAGAGCACCTGATATGGAATTTGTATTTATATCACCTTCTGAACTTATGTTATCCTACATAAGAATAGCAATATTTTGCGGCTTAGTTATTTCTGCGCCAATAATCTTAAGTCAAATCTGGTTATTTGTAAGCCCAGGCTTAGAGATTAAGCAAAAAAAACATATAGTTGTGTCTCTGCTTTTAGGTGGTGGATTTTTTGTTTTAGGTACAATATTTGCCTATATTGTGGTTTTACCTGTAGTATTTAAATTCTTTGCTGGTTTCCAGATGCCAGAAATCAAAGCTACCATTAGTTTCGGCAATTATTTAAATTTTATTATTAGACTATTACTTGCTTTTGGTGTAGTATTTGAGTTGCCTATAATAATGTTTTTATTTACAAGACTCGGTTTGCTTAAGGTTGAGTTTTTTATAAAATATAGAAAATATATGGTATTAATTATTTTTATAGTAGCTGCATTATTAACACCACCAGATGTGGTGTCACAAACGTTACTTGCTGTACCTATGTTATTACTATATGAAATTGGAATATTATTATCAAGAATAGGTCAAAAAAAATTATATAAAAAAGATTAAACCCGTTAATTTTAATTAACGGGTTTTTAAAATAAATTATATTATTTTGCTTGTTCTAAAGCGTTATTAACTGCTTCTTTAATTGCAGTACTTGTAACTGTTGCACCAGATACAGCATCTACATCAGTTGAGTTTTTATCAACTATAGCTTGTGGTATTTGTTCTAAAGCAGGTTCAGCAAAGCCTTCAGTTTCGTTTTGCTCTGTAATTTCAACATCAGCAATTTTACCATCTTCAACTGTAACTGATACCTTTAATGGTGCCATACCTTCAGCTTCGCCTTCATAAGTACCATCATTGTATTTAGCTCCGCCACCACATCCTACTAATGCTGTTGCAACTAATACAATTATTAAAATCATTGAAATGTATTTTTTCATCATTATCTCTCCTTTCTAATATAATGTTCTATACCATTATATAACTTTAACTAATATATATCAAGGAAATTTACAAAAAAGTAGATAAGCCCTCATATAGACTTAGAGTTTATATAAGTGTAGAATAGGTATAAGTATAGTATATGATTATGTAGAATTATAAGAAGGGAGTATTTATATGTGTAAATATAATATGAAAGAATTGACAAAGATTACTGTAGAAACATTAGAAAGGCGAGGGGTTACCCTAGAGGATATTGGAAGATTGGTTTTACATTTGCAATCTGATTATTATGATGATCTAACTCTTGATATATGTGTTGAAAACATTAAAGCTGTATTAAATAAAAGGGAAATTGTTCATGCTATTTTAACGGGTATAGCTTTAGATGAATTAGCTGAGCAAAATCTATTACCAGAACCATTACAAAGTATTGTTTATTCTGATGAGGGATTATATGGAATTGATGAAATCATTCCATTGTCAATAGTGAATGTCTATGGGACCATAGGGTTAACTAACTTTGGATACTTAGATAAGGAAAAGATAGGGATAATAAAGGATTTAGATGAAGAAAAAGGTACTCAATGTAATACATTTTTAGATGATTTAGTAGCAGGTATAGCAGCTGCTGCAGCTAGTAGAATAGCACATAAAGAAAGGGAATAAATCAAAACTAGGAAACTTATCCTAGTTTTCTTTATACACTTTTGGTTTTTTTCATGTATACTAATAATATAAAGAAGACTCCCATTGTGTGGAATGATTGAATTATATAGAGGTGTTAATATGTCAAAATATTATTATGCAGTAAAAAATGGAAGAAATCCAGGAATTTATGAAACCTGGAGTCAGTGCGAAAAAGAAGTAAAGGGATTTAAAGATGCTAAGTATAAAAAGTTTAAAACTCATAAGGAAGCTTTGGAATTTATAGGAAATATGAAAGAAGAAAACAAGGAAATTTCTATTGATAAATTAGAGCCCAATGAGATGATTGCCTATGTAGATGGAAGCTTTTCTTCTGAATCCAAAATCTATAGTTATGGTGTAGTTATTATAACTAAAGAGGGAAAAGAAACCTTCAGTGGAAGGGATAATAATAAAGAGTTAGCAGAAATGAGAAATGTAGCAGGAGAATTAAAAGGAGCCTTGGTTGCTATGAAAATTGCTATAGATAGAGGTATAGATACATTATACCTTCATTATGATTATACAGGTATAGAACAATGGGCTAAAGGAAATTGGAAGAGGAATAAAGAGGGAACTAAATTATATAAGGAATATTATGATTCTATTAAAGATAAACTTAATGTGGTATTTATAAAGGTATTAGCCCATTCGGGAGTTAAATATAACGAAGAAGCAGATAAATTAGCAAAGGAAGCTATTTATTTATAATTTTTCAAAGCCCACATTGTTTCTTTTAAGTAAAGTAATTGCGTATTCATCAACTCTATAATCTGTTTTATAATAAATTTGTTTAATTCCTGCTTGAATTAGTGCTTTGGTACAGTTTAGGCAAGGAAAGTGAGTAATATATGCAGTACAATTTTTTACAGAAATACCTTCCTTTGCACAGTATAGCAATGCATTCATTTCTGCGTGAATAGTTGCTATACAGTGTCCATCTCTCATAGTATGTCCTATATCATCGCAATGAGGATTTCCAGAAACCGATCCATTATATCCGCTAGATACAATCCTATTATCATCATTTACAATTAAACATCCTACTAAGGCCCTATCACAAGTAGATCTACTAGCAACCATTTCAGTTATTTCCATAAAATATTCTTTCCAACTTTTTCTTGTTGACATAAAAATACCTCCTTTAATTCAGTAAATTTTATATTATTATAACATAAATGATATATACTCTAAAGGAAAGATTAAAACAGTTTACTGATATTTTTTGTGGGTATAATCTACACATGAAAGGAGGAGTTATATGTTTAAGGAATTTAAAGAGTTTGCTATGAAGGGGAATGTAGTAGATTTAGCAGTAGGTGTTGTTATTGGTGGTGCTTTTGGGAAAATTGTTACATCTTTGGTGAATGATATTATTATGCCTTTAGTTGGCTTATTAATTGGAGGCGTGGATTTTACTAATTTATTTATTACATTAGATGGTTCAAATTTTTCAACTTTAGTTGAAGCTCAAGAAGCAGGGGCTGCTACTTTAAATTATGGATTATTTATAGGTGCAATAATAGATTTTCTAATAATTTCCTTTTCAATTTTCATGGTAATTAGACAAATCAATAAGTTAAAGAAAAAAGAAGAAGTGGTTGTGGAAGAAGTTACAACAAAAGAATGTAATTACTGTCACACTGAAATACCAATTAAGGCTACTAGATGCCCTCATTGTACATCTAATCTAGAATAATTTTAGGTATTTAATATATAATATATTGAAAATAGTATAGAGGTGTTATCTATGATAGGTTTAGTATTAGAAGGTGGAGGAGCTAAAGGTTCGTATCATGTAGGAGCATATAAAGCTATATTAGACGAAGGAATTGAGATACAAGGAGTAACAGGAACATCTGCTGGAGCTTTAAACGGGGCGATGATAGTACAAGGGGATTTTGATATATGCTGTAAATTATGGGAAGATATATCATATTCCATGGTAATAAATGCCAATGATGAAGAGATGCAAAGATTGCAACAACTAAAATTAAATAAAAATGATTTAAGGATACTAGCAGATAAACTTAAGTTAGTAATTTCAGATAGGGGATTTGATATTACACCTTTTAAGAATCTATTGGATCTACACATAGATGAAGATAAAATTCGAAAATCCAATATGGATTTTGGGATGGTAACTGTAAATCTTACGGATTTTAAACCAATTGAAGTTTTTAAAGAAAATATTCCCTATGGGAAATTGAAAGATTATTTATTGGCATCTGCATATTTACCAGCCTTCAAGACAGAAAAATTAGGAGGAAAGGTTTATTTAGATGGTGCATTTTATGATAATTTGCCCTTTTCAATGTTACAACGTAAAGGCTATAAGGATTTAATTTTAGTGAGGACACATGCTAGAGGAATTACAAGAAAAATTAATATGGAAGAACTAAATGCAATAATTATTTCTCCTTCAGAAGACATTGGTAAAAGCTATACCTATGAAGCAGATATTGCTAGAAGAAATATTGAATTAGGATACTATGATGGGTTACGGGCTTTAAGAAGATTAAAAGGCAAAAAGTACTATATTGAATCTGTAAAGGATAAAGATTATTATTTGAATTTTTTATTATCCATAGAAGAAGATAAAATAAGACAAATAAAAGATTTAATGCATATTTCCTTTATGCCTAATAGAAGGGCGTTGTTTGAATATATTATCCCTAAAATCGGTTCTGCTTTAGGACTTAATAAGGATTTTACCTATGAAGATTTTTTGATTGGCATATTAGAAAGAAGGGCTGAGGAGTTAGGAATTTATAGATTTAAGATATATCCTTTTGAGGAAATATTAGGACTTGTTAAATGTGGAGAACCTGTTATTGTTGAAAAATCGGGGGAAGAGTTAAGTCCCTTAGAAAAGATTATAGAAAAGGTGGATTTTGCTACTATTTTTAATAAGGATGAAATAATTCTTCAAGTTGCAGATATTATCTTTTGTAAATAGGATAATTATTTTTCTATAATTGGAGGCTAAAATTTGTTAAACATAAACATTATTGAAAAGAAGCTAAAAAATAGAATCCCTAAATCCATGGAACCAATGGCTAAATTTGCGGTATTTATACCTTTAATTAAGAATAATGGACAATGGGAAGTAATATTTGAATTAAGAGCTAAAGATTTAAATTCACAACCAGGAGAAGTATCTTTTCCAGGTGGTAGGATGGAATCAGGAGAAACCTATAGGGAGACAGCTGTTAGAGAAACAGTAGAAGAGTTGAATATAAAAGAAGATAATATAAATATTATTGGAGAATTAGATTATTTAATATCCTATGCTAGTATGGAAATCCATTGTTTTTTAGGAACAATAAGTGGAGTAAATGTGGATAATATTGAGCCTAATCCTGATGAAGTAGACCATATATTCACAGTTCCCCTAAAACATTTCTTAGAAGTAGAACCTAAAGGCTATTATTTAGATTTAAAGACTATGTATAATGATGAGTTTCCATATAATTTAATTCCAGATGGGAAGGATTATAAATTTAGAAAATCTAGACGTACAATTTATTTTTATCAATATAATGATTATATAATATGGGGATATACTGCAACTATGATTAAACATTTAGTAGAAATAATAAAGGACCTATAAAAAGGCCCTTTTTTAGTACTATATTATATTATTATTTTTGCCCTCATCTAATCTCTTAAGGAAGATTAATAAAAATATTCCTGTTATAAGAGAGGATATAAAATCAGAAACTGCTCCTGCCAACCATACACCTTTTAAATCAAAAAACCTTGGCAATATAGTCAATGATGGTATTAGTATTAAGACTTGTCTCGACAAGCTTAAAAACATAGAATGCTTAGGCTTTCCAGTAGCTTGAAAAAATGCTGCACTAACTACTTGGAATCCTACTATAGGAAGCATAGATAAATATATTTTCATACCTGGAACTGCAATTTTTAAAAGTTCTGCTAAATCAGCAGCATCTGTAATAAAAAGTCGTATTATTTTTTCTGGAAATAGCTGAGTTAACAAAAAACCCAAAACAGTAATGGAAGTTGCACCAAATATTGCATATTTTAATGTTTTCTTCGCACGATGATACTTTTTAGCACCATAGTTAAAGCCAACTATAGGCTGGGAGCCTTGATTTATACCAAATATAGGCATTAATATCATCATGGTAATGGAATTTATAACTCCCATACTTGAAGTAGCTAAATCTCCACCATATTTTTGGAGATTAGTATTCAATAATACTGTTACCATACTAGCTGCTAATTGCATACTAAAGGGAGAAAATCCAATGGAAACTATTTCTTTGAAAATAGTGAAATTTAGTTTTAAATACTCTTTTTTAATGGTTAACATACTTTTACCACTAAGGAAATAATTCATTACCCAAATAGCAGATACAGCTTGGGAAATAATAGTGGCAAGAGCTGCACCTTTAACTCCCATATTAAATATAAATATAAATATTGGGTCTAATATGGTGTTTAAAATAGCACCGATTAACATTGTAATCATGGCAATTCTTGGGCTACCTTCTCCCCTAATAAAGTTATTCATACCAAATCCAATGGCTTGAAGGGGAGCACCTATTAATATTATTCTTAGATAGTCCATGGCATAATTAAGATTAGATTCACTAGCACCAAAGAGTTTTAATAAGGGTTCTAAAAATATAAGTCCAGTTATTGCAATAATAGAAGATATTAAAGCTAATAATACTATGGCATTACTGGCTATTTTGTCAGCATCTTCTTTTCGATTTTGACCAAGGCGAATTGAAACTAATGTATTTCCTCCAATACCAATAAGCATACTAAAGGCCATTAATATTAAAGACATGGGCATAGATACATATATACCACCTATAGCCCTTCCGTCTACACCTCTACCTATAAAGATTCTATCAACTATATTATATAATGCATTAACCATCATACCTATAATTGCAGGGATAGAAAATTGCAGCAATAATTTTCCAATTGGTTTTTCACCTAGTAATTTTGCTTTTTCCTTTTGTTTATCCATTACATCACCTCGACAAAAAATAGTAGTTATATCTCCTTTTATAGAGTTATAACTACTATTATACAACATACTGTATGTTGTTATCTACATTGATATAAAATCAACTTATATTAATGAAATTGTAAGCCATAAGATAAATTAGTTAGTAAACATTTGGGTCCAATAAATAGTTCCATTACCTGTAGTATATGTACCTACACCGATAGTTTTAAAACTAGGATTTAGAATATTAGCTCTATGTCCAGAAGAATTCATCCATCCACTTACCACAGCTTGAGCACTAAGATAACCCTTTGCAATATTTTCACCAGCTGTATTATATTTAATTCCAAAAGTCTTCATCATTTGGAATGGACTTCCATAAGTAGGTGATGTATGGCTAAAATAATTATTTTTACCCATATCTTCAGATTTAGTTTTAGCTACTTTAGATAATTCAGCACTTACCTTAAAAGGTGCTAGACCCTCTTTTTGTCTTTCAATATTAACTAATCTAACAACTTCCATTTCAACTTGGGATATGCCTGGATTAGTTATAGGTTGAGATTCTACAGGAGCACTTGGAGTACTAGGAACAGTAGGTTTAACTGACTCTACAGGCGTACTTGGAGTGCTAGGCACAGTAGGCTCAATTGATTCTACAGGTGTACTTGTAACAGTAGATTTATAAGGAATTCTTATAATTTGCCAATTATAGTTATAATTTTGATTACTGTAGTTATCATAGAAATCATAATTAATAACATAGCCCCTTGGAATATAGTTATAATTTACATTGTAGCTATAAGTTGCAGCATGGCCTACCTTAGAAGTTAACAACATAGTTCCTAGTGCTAATGTAATTGAAATTACTTTTTTCTTTTTTAACATTGTAAACCCTCCTTAATATTTGTAACTATTTTGTAACTTTTTAAAAGTATATCATTACATAAGGGACAAGTTAACACTCAAATATTGGTTGGAATGGTGGGATTTGGAAATGAGATCATAATATTCACTAAATACATAAAGAAATGATATAATTAAAGTATATATTAAATTAAAATGGGATGAGGGATTATATGGAGAAAAAGTATATAATGGCTTTAGATCAAGGGACAACTAGTTCACGGGCGATACTATTTGACAAATTAGGAAATATTGTAGGTGTTGCTCAAAAGGAATTTAAGCAAATATATCCACAAGCAGGATGGGTTGAACATGATCCTATGGAAATTTGGGGAAGTCAATCGGGATTAGCTAGGGAGGTGTTGGAAAAAACAGGTATTAGACCTAATGAAGTGGCTGCAATGGGGATAGCTAATCAAAGGGAAACTACAATATTGTGGGACAAAAATACTGGTAAGCCTATTTATAACGCTATAGTTTGGCAATGTAGAAGAACAGCAGAGATTTGTGATGAACTAAGGGATAGAGGCTTAGAAGATTATATAAAGGATAATATGGGTTTAGTTGTAGATGCTTATTTTTCAGGGACTAAAATCAAGTGGATATTAGATAATGTAGAGGGAGCTAGAAAGTTAGCCGAAGAAGGAAATCTATTATTTGGGAATGTGGATACTTGGTTAATATGGAATTTAACTAGGGGAAAAGTACATATAACGGATTATTCCAATGCTTCTAGAACAATGATATATAATATAAGGGAATTAAAATGGGATGATAAGTTATTACACGAATTAGATATTCCTAAATCTATTTTACCTGAAGTAAGACCTTCTTCTCAGATATATGGCTATACTGACAAATATACCTTTGGTGGTGCTGAGATTCCAATAGCTGGAATTGCAGGGGATCAACAGGCTGCATTATTTGGGCAGACATGCTTTAATTCAGGTATGGCAAAAAATACATATGGCACTGGATGCTTTATGTTAATGAATACGGGAGAAGAATTTATTAAATCTAAAAATGGATTAATTACAACTATTGCTTGGGGAATAGATGATAAGGTGGAGTATGCATTGGAAGGTAGTGTATTTGTTGCAGGAGCTGCTATACAGTGGCTTAGGGATGAATTGAAATTAATTCATAGTGCAGAGGAATCTGAATATATGGCAAATAAAGTTGAAGATACAAATGGTGTGTATCTAGTTCCTGCTTTTACAGGTATGGGAGCACCATATTGGGATATGTATGCTAGGGGGACTATAGTTGGGTTAACTAGGGGAGCAAAGGCTGAGCATATAGTAAGGGCAACTTTAGAAGCCATAGCCTATCAAACTAAGGATATATTAAATGCTATGGAAGAAGATTCTAATATAAAGCTTAAATCCTTAAAGGTGGATGGTGGAGCAGTAGTAAATAATTTTTTGATGCAGTTTCAATCAGATATACTGAATACTAAGGTAGAAAGGCCTAAGATTTTAGAAACTACTGCATTAGGTGTAGCATATTTAGCAGGGCTTGCTGTAGGATTTTGGGAGGATAAAAAGGATATAATTAATAACTGTCAAATAGAAAAAACTTTTTATCCTAATATGGAAGAAAGTAAAAGAACCATATTATATAAAAGTCGGAGAAAAGCTGTAGATAGGTCTTTAGATTGGACAAGAGAAAAACCCTAGATTTTCTAGGGTTTAAATTCTAATTTGATGATATACTTTTTTCCCTTTTCTCAATAGAAGCTTTCCATCTTTGAAATCCTCTAATGTGACTTTTTCCTCGAAGGATTCAACTTTAATATCATCAATACTTATACCGCCTTGTTGAATAAGTCTTCTTCCTTCGCTATTGGATTTAACAAGATCTACATCCCTTAACAAGTCAATGATTCCTATACCTTCTTCAAAAATAGATTTATCCATCTTTGTAAAAGGAATAGAACCTTCATCCTTTGCTCCAGAGAATAATGCTCTTGCGGCTTGTTGGGCTTTTTCCGCTTCTTCTTCCCCATGTATTGCTTTAGTAACTTCAAAGGCTAATACTTCTTTGGCCCTATTAATTTCTGCTCCTTCTAAAGCGCCTAATCTTTTTACTTCATCCATTGGTAGGAAGGTTAATAAAGCTAAGAATTTTTCCACATCTCTATCATCTACATTTCTCATATATTGATACAATTCATAGGGTGGTGTTTTCTCAGGATCTAACCATATGGTTCCAGCTTCTGTTTTACCCATTTTAGTTCCTGCAGCCGTTGTCAATAATTTAAATGTCATAGCATAAACTTTATCTTGTTCTAATTTTCTTACAAGTTCGTATCCTCCAAGAATATTTGACCATTGATCACTTCCCCCTAATTGAAGTTTACAATTATGATCTCTATATAACTTAAGGAAGTCATAGGATTGCATTAACATATAGCTAAATTCAAAAAAGGTTAATCCTTTTTCCATTCTATTTTTATAGCAGTCAAAGGTTAACATTCTATTTACAGAAAAATGAACTCCAATTTCTCTCATAAATTCTAGAAAGTTTAAATCTAATAACCAATCTGCATTGTTTACTATAAGGGCTTTATTATCACTAAAATCTAAGAATCTTCCAAGTTGTTCTTTGAACTTTGAAGCATTATGGTCAATCATTTCCTTAGTCATGATTTGCCTCATATCACTTTTACCAGATGGATCTCCAATCATTGTAGTTCCTCCACCTAATAAAGCTATAGGTCTATGACCAGC
>MTKW01002143.1_pt1 | contig 10443 bp, 10 predicted proteins | sample 1042761 | NCBI WGS metagenome assembly MTKW01 (sample SAMN06205366, study PRJNA360243) | anaerobic digester metagenome | biome: Wastewater treatment plant; feature: Anaerobic digester sludge; material: sludge; isolation source: anaerobic digester fed with sludge from wastewater treatment plant ...
AAGTCGGAGAGGAGGAAGGCGACGGAGCGGCGGCGGACGACGCGGTTGAGGTAGCGCAGGGCGGGGGCGAGGTCGGTGCGGGGGGAGGCGGGGCGGGCGTTGAGGATTTCGGAGATGACGCGCAGGACGTGGGTGGGGCCTTTCGCGGGGGGGATGTGCTTTTCAACGCGGTCGGAGAAGAGGATGAGGCCGACGCGGTCGTGGTTGGTGATGGCGGAGAAGGCGAGGACGGCGGCGACTTCGGCGATGAGGTCGCGCTTGAGCTGGGTGGTGGAGCCGAAGAGGTTGGAGGCGGAGATGTCTACGAGCAGCATGACGGTTAGCTCGCGTTCTTCCGTGAATTTTTTGACGTGGGGGATGCCGGTGCGGGCGGTGACGTTCCAGTCAATGGCGCGGATGTCGTCGCCGGGGACGTATTCGCGGACTTCCTGAAATTCCATGCCCTGGCCTTTGAATACGGAGTGGTAGCGGCCGGCGAAGACATCGTGGACGGAGCGGCGCGTGCGGATTTCGATGCGCCGGATTTTTTTTAATGTTTCGCGGGGAATCATTGGGGTGCGGGTGTTTGGGCGGGCCGGGGCATGGCGGGTGGGGGGGCGCGCCTACGGCACGGGTAGTTCGTTGAGGAGGGTGGTGACGATTTTCTCGGCGGTCATGTCCTCGGCTTCGGCTTCGAAGGAGGGGATGACGCGGTGGCGGAGGACGTCGGGGGCGATGGATTTGACGTCCTGCGGGGTGACGTAGCCGCGGCCTTGCAGGAAGGCGTGGGCGCGGGCGGCGAGGGTGAGGTATAGCGTGGCGCGGGGGGAGGCGCCGTAGCGGATGTTGTCGCGGAGGGCGGTGATGTTGTAGGCGGCGGGGTCGCGCGTGGCGAAGACGATGGAGAGGATGTAGTCCTTGATTTTTTCGTCCACGTAGATTTCGTCCACGGTTTGGCGGGCGCGGCGGATGGCGTCGGGTTCCACGACGGGATTGACGCGGTGGGTGACGTCCGTGCGGGCGTTGGCGTCGAGGATGCGGCGCTCTTCTTCGAGGGTGGGATAGCTTACGACGAGCTTGAGCATGAAGCGGTCCACTTGGGCTTCGGGGAGGGGATAGGTGCCTTCCTGCTCAATGGGGTTTTGCGTGGCGAGGACCAGAAACGGGTCCGGCAGCGGGAAGGTTTCCTGGCCGATGGTGACCTGGCGCTCCTGCATGGCTTCGAGGAGGGCGGATTGGACCTTGGCGGGGGCGCGGTTGATTTCGTCGGCTAAAATCAGGTTGGCAAAAATGGGGCCTTTGCGGGTGCCGAAGTCGCCGGTTTTGGGATTGTAGATTTGCGTGCCGATGAGGTCGGCGGGCAGGAGGTCGGGCGTGAATTGGATGCGCTGGAAATCGGTGTGGATGGCTTGCGCCAGCGTTTTGACGGCGAGGGTTTTCGCCAGCCCCGGCACGCCTTCGAGCAGCAGGTGGCCGTTGGCGAGCAGGCCGATGAGCAGGCGGTCCAGCATGTAGCGCTGGCCGACGATGACTTTTTCCAATTCGCCGCGGAGGGCGGCAACAAAGGCGCTTTCGGCGCGCACTTTTTCGTTGATGGCGGTGATTCCAATTTCACTCATGGGGCAACTCCTGTGGTTGTGAACAACTGTATCAATGGGCGGGTGGGGGCGCAACCGCGGCCCGCGCGGTGGTGGGTTTGGGGATGCGGATGCAGATGCGGTCGTTGAGATTGGTGATTTGCATGACGCTGTTGGTGTCCACCGGGCCTGGCAGCAGCACGCGCGAGGTGTAGCGCTGGGATGAGCTGGCGCCGGATGTTTGCGTGTCCTGATGGGCGGTCAGGCTCAGCAGGCGGCCATCCAGTTGGACGTCCAGTTGCTGCTCGTTTGCGTTGGGGATGGCGAGGGTCAGTTCGTACATGTCTTGCAGCTCGCGCAGATTCATCGAGGGCGAAGCCGGCAGGCCCGCCCAGGTGGAGCTGTCGGCGTTGAAGAAGGAATCCATGTCCCTGAACATGCGGTTTGCTTCGTCCATCATTGCGAGCATTTCGGCGCGGATGCTTCCGGCGAGGTGCCGATGCCTCGGCATGGGCGCGAAGGGACGCAAGAGGCTGAAATGCGGCGCGGGGGAAAAAGATGACGGAGCATTCGGTTGCGCGGAGCGCTCCAAGGAGGGGGGAGTGTCCGGTTGTGTTGCGACCACCGTGGGTTGGGTGTGGCGTTTGCGATGGAATGCCCCGTCAAAATGATTTTTGGCCAGCCAGCCGAGGATGACCACCTGCAAAACCAGAATCCAGCGCATCAAGCGGCGATCGCCGGAGGGGGTGGGTTGCGGGTTGTTCGGTTGTTCTGTCATGGCAACTTCATTAAAAGCAGAACTCGTGCCAACATTGCGGTGCGCGCAAAAAACGCCTGAAAAATGGGCCGCATTTTTCGTGTGCAAATGGGAAATGGCCGCCGCAGCCCGCTTATTTGCGACAAAACGCACATGCTGACTGCGACATTTTGTCCGATTGTGGCGTCGCTTTGCTGGCTCAAAAATCAGCCGAAAGCGGTGGGTTCACTTATGGCAAATCGGGGTGTTTCTTGCGATTGATTGCCGCGTTGGCTTGGGGTAGCATGGGGCATTATGAACAAGCCGCAGAAAATCACGATTGTTGTTCCTTTCTTAAATGAAAAAGAAAATCTGCCCGTTTTGCTGGAGCGGGTGTCGGCCGTTTTTGCCGGTCGGGAGGAGGATTGGGAGTTGCTGTTGGTGGATGACGGCAGCACGGATGGTTCGGCGGAGTGGGCCGTGGCGCAGGCGAAGGAAAATCGCCATGTGCGCGTGTTGCGTTTGTCGCGGAATTTCGGGCATCAGTTGGCGATTACCGCGGGGCTGGATCGGGCGGATGGCGATGCGGTGGTGGTCATGGATGCCGACATGCAGGACCCGCCGGAAACCATTCCCGCGCTGATTGACAAGTGGCGCGAGGGGTATGAAGTGGTGTATGCGGTGCGTCGCAGCCGCGCCGGTGAAACGTGGGTCAAAAAGTTTTTGGCGGCTTCGTTTTATCGGGTGTTTCGCCGGCTGACGAAGGCGAATATCCCGATGGATGCGGGGGATTTCCGGTTGGTGGACCGTTGCGTGGTGGATGCCTTGCGCGAGGTGCGCGAGTTGCATCGCTTCATGCGCGGGCTGACCTGCTGGGTGGGCTTCCGGCAGGCGGGCGTTGAGTATGACCGCGCGGCGCGCCATGCGGGGGAAACGAAGTATCCGGTGTGGAAAAGCGCGCGGCTGGCATTTGACGCCATCACTTCGTTTTCGGGATCGCCCCTGCGCTGGATTGCGGTGCTGGGGCTGGGGGTTTGCCTGTTGGCGATTCTCTGGGTTCTCTACGTGATGGGCTTGGCGGTGTTCCGTCCGGAGAGTTTGGAAAAGGGGTGGGCGTCGCTGATTGCCGTGATGGTGTTTTTGGGCGGGGTGCAGCTTGTGAGCATTGGCATGTTGGGGCAGTACGTCAGCCGTATATTTGAGGAGGGCAAACATCGGCCGCTTTATTTGGTGCGGCAGGATACGCGCTCGCCCGCGTCGGAATGACGGGGCGGAGGCCCGGTGGAGCGGACATGAAGTTCGGAATACGAGGTTGGCTGGTTTTTGGCGCGGTTCTGGCGCTGGCCGGCTGGACGCGGTTTTATGATTTGGGGCGTGCCGCGTCCCGCTCGGACGAATTGAACATGATTCACTATGCGCAGGGCGCTAAAACCCTCACGGATTTATGGGTGCATCCGCCGTGGCTGAATCAAATGCCGCTGGTGGATTCCATTCCGGTGGTGTGGAGCCGCTGCCAGCCGTGGCGGCAGCCGGATGAGGCGATGACGCGCGAGCCGTTCGCGTTGCTGGGGTGGCTGACGGTGGCGTTTTGCACGGCGTGGATGATTCGCCGGCGGGGATGGTGCGCGGGGCTTTTGCTGGGGGGCTGGATGGCTGTTTTGCCGTATCATGTCTATCACTCGCGCGAGGCATACTATTATGTGTTGGTCATGTTTTTTGCGGCGGGCATGGTTTTGCGCGGCGCGGATTTCATGGCGCGGTTGCGGGCGGGCGAGCGGTTGCGGGTTCGGAATTATCTGGAGTGGGCCGGGTGGGCGTTGGGGGCTTGTCTGGGGCACATGTGCGCGTGGGTGGTGGCGGGGATTGCGGGGGCGCTGTTGGCGATTGCCGGCTGGAAAAGCGGGGATGCGGTGCAGCAGCTGCGGCATCGGCGGGCTATGGTGTTTGTTGCCGTGGGGCTGGGGTTGGCCATGTCGCGTTGGGTGTTTCGCGCGTTTTTGGAAATGAAGCGCACCAGCGTCGCGCCCGAAGGGCACTTCGGCTCGGCGTTCAGTTTTGTGGGGCCTCGGGTGCTGCCCATTTTCGCGGGGGGCGTCAATGTGGTGGGGATTGTGATTTTGCTGGCGGTGGCGGCGGCGGTGGTGGTGGTGTTTATGCACCGGCGCAACGCGCGCACAACGCCAGATTTGCTGTATGTTGCCTTGGCGTGGCTGGCGGGGATGGGGTTGGCCGGTTCGTATGCCTATATTATGGGCGTCGGCGGCGCGAAAGCGAAGCTGGTTTATTTTTCGCCGAATTTGCCCGCGTTTTTGGCCTTTGCCTCGCTGAGTGTGGACAAGGCTTGGGATATTGTGGCACCGCGCCGGCGTCTTTTGCTGAAAGTGGGCAGCGCGGCTTTGCTGACGGGGGCGCTGTTGGTTCCCGCTTGGCAGGTCACGCAACTGACGGGGAAGCCCACGCCGTACCGATTGCTTCGCGATTGGCTCGACAATAATTTGCCGGCGGGTGAGGTGGTGGTGGTGGACCGCTGGCTGGAGCCGTGGAATGAAATGGCCCTTTACGCGCCGAGCAACGTCACGGTCACGTTCACGGTGCCGGATGAGCCTTATGAGGCGGCCTATGTGGCGAATCGGTGGCGCGAAACCACGCAGGCGGCGTTCGAGCAGAACGAGGCGCAGGCGTTTCTGCGCTTGTCGCGCAACCATGAGGAACGGGTGGGTTTGTGGAAGTGGCCGGAGAAGTGGTTTGCGCATCGGGCGGTCGTCACGAACGAAGCCGCGGTTTGGTTGCGGGATACGGGGTTTGCTCCCATGGAGGAGTACTACACGCAAACGAATCGTGTGATGCCGGAAATTTTTTACAACACGCGAGCCGAGCGTGCCGAGCGGGCGGCGGCCGCCGGGCAGAAAAGCATTTTGTTTTTTGGCGCGGGTTGGCGATTGTTCAAGCCGTGGCCGCAGGGCGACTTTGCCAATTATCAGTTGCTTGAACATGAGGCGTCGGTCATGATTTATAATTTGACCGGGCAGGCGGGGCGCTTCCGGGGTGAAATGGTGGCGGCGGGCGCGGGCGGCCCGGTGGCGGTTCAAGTGAATGATTCCGAGGCGTTGTCTTTTCCGGCGAATCGGCTGACGACGCAGACGTTTGACATTGAATTGGCCGCCGGGGAAAACATGGTGACGCTACGGGTGGTTGATTCCGGCTCGACACTCGTCGTGCGAAGAATTGGGGTGACTCCCCAGCTATAGGATACGAGAAGCGGATGGGTGGGGTGGTTTGCGGGCGGCGACGTAATATTGTGCGCCGAGGGGGATTTGGTAGAAGAGCGCTTGGGCGGGGCGATGCCGGGACATCGCCAGCCTGAAGAGCATTACTGGAAGCTCATTTCGTTGCGAGTTTTGCGCCAAGCAATTTTGCTTTCTTGATTAGGCGGGGAGGAATCTCCCGGCCTTTTTTTGTCCCGGCGAGAACGACAGCGCCAACGACTTTGCAACCACCGTAATGCAGAACTTTTTTCACTGCGCGTAGCGCGCCACGGCTTTCCGGCAATAGAAAGTTGAACGGCCAGGGCGTCGTGCAGGCTGTTGCCAGTACGGCCATCTTGCCCTTCTGCCGGGGGACGGGGAGGCCCTTGGGACTTTCGCCTATAAAGACGGGAACGTTGCGGTCGAACAAGAGTTTGAGAGGGGCGCACATGTTTCCCCAATGGACGGGGGTGCCGATGACAAGCGCATCCGCCTGCGCAATCTTTCTGCCGGCCATGTGGGCATCGTCCTCCGGCAAGATGCAGGTGTTCTTTTCCCGACAGGCCATGCAGGCGGTGCAGTTCTTCATGGTCAGATTACATACGTCAATCCATTCCACAACAGTTCCAGCGGGCGCTCCGTCGGTTATGTGCTTGAGCAGCGTTGCGACCATCCCATGCTTGCGCGGGCTACCGTTGAGTACGAGTAATTTCATATTCACTCATTCCTTTTTCCCGTCGCTGGTTGGGTGCATTATCATCGTTCCGGCGCGATCTATTATGAAGAGCTCGAGACAGAATGGCTAATACCCCTGAGGCTGCCATAACGATAAAAAACATCCACAAAACAAATGGTCCGCTCCCCATGTGGCTAAAGGGATATGGTCCGTTGATAACCCATAGATAGGTGTTGTAATCACTGTGCATCCAGACAAGAAAAGCCAGCAGCATGATGGGCGTCACGATTCCAATACTAAGCAGGAGTGTTGCCGTAAGCTTGCGCACTGTAAACATGTTCTGGAATCTATTTCTCATCTATTTGTACACCCAACAGATTGTTACGGGGAGTGGGGTGGCGGGGGTGGTTTGCGGGCGGCGACGTAATATTGCGCGCCGAGGGGGGATTTGGTAGAAGAGCGCTTCGAATGGACGGCTGCCGGGGAAGCGAAAGGGGGCGGTGAGGATATAGCGTTTTTCGAAGATGTTCAGTCCGGCTTGTTTCAGCAGTTGCATGGATAAACGGCGCGAGAGTAGTTGGGCGTCGCGGTCAAATTCGCAACGCAAAACAGAAAGGCGGGTGAGGGGGTTGAACGGGTTGTGTTCGAAAATCATCAGGACGCCATTGGGTTTGATGACCCGGCGCATTTCCCGCAACAGGGGGACGCGACTGGGCGGCTCGACATGATGAAACACGCAGATGGCGAATGCCGCATCGAATGAGTTGTCGGGAAAGGGGATGGTTCGGCCGTCGTACACCTGATAGCGGACGGACGGGTTGTCCCGTTGGGCTTTGGCGATGCTTTTGGCGGAGATGTCCAGGCCCACGAGTCCTTGCAGGGGCGGGGCCAGGAAGCGGTCGGTTTTGCCGATGCCGCAACCTAAATCCAGCACCTGAAGGGAGTTCACGGAGGCGTACTCGCGGCGCAATAGTGCGAGAATTCGCTCTGTTTTGGCGAGGGTGAAAAAGTCGTGGCTATGGCCTAAAAAGCCGTTGGCGCGGCGCATGGCCGCTTCGTAGTCGTCGCTGTATTTGTCGAACAGCGTCGTCATCCTGTGGATTTGGGGCGGCGCTGGCGCCGGCGCTTGTTTTCCATGCGCGTCATGAGGATGTCGGAGGCGCAGTCGGGCTGATTCATGAGGCGCGCGCCACGGGTGACGTTGCAGAGGGAGCCGCCGATGTATTGCGCGATTTCGCGCTGGGGGATGCCGTCGCGGAGGAGGCGCAGGATGGCCCAGCGTTTGAGGAGCGCGCGGTATTCGGCGGGTGTGAGGATTTCGGCGAGTACGCGGCGCATTTCTTCGGGGGAGCGGATGGTGCAGAGGGCGCGCAGGAGATGGGTTTCGTCCGATTTCATGATGGGGCGGCCTGTTGTTCAAATTGGAGGTGGTAGAGGCGGCGGTAGATTCCGTTGTGCGCGAGCAATTCCTGATGGCGGCCGGATTCCACAATTTTGCCGCCATCCAACACCAGAATTTGGCTGGCGCGCTGAATGGTGGAAAGCCGGTGGGCGATGGCAAAGACGGTGCGCCCGGCCATGGCTTCATCCAGGGCGGCTTGCACGGCGCGCTCGGATTCGGTGTCGAGGGCGCTGGTGGCTTCGTCGAGAATGAGGATGGGCGGGTCGCGGAGCAGGGCGCGCGCGATGGCCAGGCGCTGGCGCTGGCCGCCGGAGAGCAGCAGACCGCGTTCGGCGATTACGGTGTCGTAGCCGTTGGGCATGGCTGAAATGAAGTCGTGGGCGTGCGCTTTTTTCGCCGCGGCTTCGACTTGGGCGCGGGTGGCCTGCGGGTCGCCGTAGGCGATGTTGTTATGGACGGTGTCGTTGAACAGAATGGTTTCCTGGGTCACGAGTCCGATGCGTTGACGCAGGCTGGTGAGCGTGAATGTGCGGATGTCCCGGCCATTGACATATACCCCGCCGGATGTGGGGTCGAAGAAGCGCGGGAGCAGATTGACGAGGGTTGTTTTGCCGGCGCCGGAGCCGCCGATGAGGGCGATTAACTCGCCGGAGCGGGCGGACAGGTGGATGCCGTCGAGGACGTTGGGGGAGTCGGGGCCGTAGGAGAAGGTCAGGTCGCGAAATTCGATGGTCTGAATGGGTTCATCAAAGGGCTGGGCGCCGGGCAAATCGCAGACGTGGTCGGTGGTGTCGAGGATGTGGAATATGCGTTCGGCGGCGGCGCTGCTTTGCTGAATGACCAGATGTACGCGGGAGAGTTTTTTGACGGGGTCATACATGACGACCATGGAGCCGAGGAACACCAGCAGGCTGGGGAGGTCCAGGCTGGTGCGGCGGGCATAGATGAGAATGCCGCAGGCCGCGATGGCGGAAAAAAGTTCCATCAGCGGATTCACGGCGGCTTTGGATGCGGTGATTTTGATTTGCCGCCGGAAGAAGTCGCGGCTCAGTTTGAAAAAGCGGGCTTCTTCGCGGGCTTCTGTGCCGAATGCCTTGACGATGGCCGCGCCGCTGATGACTTCCTGCTGCAGGCTGGCGAGGTCGGCGATGCGTTCCTGTCCGGCTTTGGCGTGGCGGCGCACGCGGCGGCCAAAGACGGCTACCGGCAGAATGCAAACCGGGAAGATGATGAGGCTGAAGATGGCGAGGCGCAAATCGGTCAGGCAAAGGGCCGCCGCCGCGCCAATCAGGACAAAGGGCTGCTGGACGACATCGCAGATGACTTCGGTGATGCCGCGTTCAATCATTTGCGTGTCGTTGAGTGTGCGCGACATCAATTCGCCGGTGCGCGAGCCGGTGAAGTAGAGGAGGGGCAGGCGCAGGATTTTGCCGAACACTTCATTGCGCATGTCCATGATGACGTGTTGGGCGACCCATTCGATGAGGTATTTGCTGAAGAAGAAACCGATTCCGCGCAGCGCCACGAACAGCAGGAGCAAGCCCAGCACCAGCGCGGTGACGAGGACATCGTGGTCCATGGTTCCGGCGTACCATTGGCTGGCCCATTGCGAGGCGGCTTCGTTGAGGCGGGTGGCGGTGGAGCCTTGGAAGATGTGCGCCATGCCGCCGCGGGCCGACGCAAAAATGCCGAAGATGGAGCCGCCGAACATGGCGCCGAAGATAACGGCCAGGGCCAGGCGCAAGCGGTGGGGCTTGGTGCGCGCCAATAGGCGCAGATAAATCTGCTTTTCCTGTGTCGTCAGCCTGAACTGGGACGAGCTCATGCGTTGGCGCGTTCCAGATAGTGCATGGCTTCGATGGCCGCGCGGCAGCCTTGGCCGGCGGCGGTGACGGCTTGGCGATAGCGCGAGTCGGCGATGTCGCCGGCAACGAAAACGCCGGGCAGTTTGGTCGTCACGCCTTGGGTGACGAGATAGCCGTTTTCATCTGTTTCGAGAACGTTGGCAAAGGGTTGTGAGGCGGGCACCAGGCCGATGGCGACGAATAGCGCGCCGACCTCGACCTTTCCCTCTTTGCCGGTCTTCACATTTTTCAGGGTCAGGGCGGTCAGCTTGCCTTGAGCGGGGTCGTGGAGGGCGGAGATGATGGAGTCCCAGCGGACGGTAATTTTGGGGTTGTCCAGAACGCGCTGGCCCATGATTTTTGAGGCGCGGAAGGCGTCGCGGCGATGGATGAGGGTGACTTGCGAGGCGAAGCGGGTGAGGAAGAGGGCTTCTTCCATGGCGGTATCGCCGCCGCCAACGACCGCGATATGTTCGCCGCGATGGAATGCGCCGTCGCAGGTGGCGCAGTAGGAGAGGCCGCGGCCGGAAAGTTCGTCTTCGCCGGGCAGGCCCAGTTTGCGATGGTTTGCGCCCGTGGCAATGATGAGGGCGTCGGCGGTTACGGTTGTGCCGTCGGCGAGTGTTAAATCCGCGCCGCCGGTGGGGCGGGGGGTCATGCTGGTCAGGCTGGCGCTTTGAAAGGTGGCACCGAAGCGGGTGGCCTGCTTGCGCATGATGTCCATGAGTTCAAAGCCGGCGATTCCTTCGGCGAAGCCGGGGTAGTTTTCAATCAGCGGGGTTGTGATGAGCGGGCCGCCGGGGGAGGGGCCGTCGAGGACGATTGGGGCGAGGCCGGCGCGTCCGGCGTAGATGGCGGCGGTGAGGCCGGCGGGGCCGGAACCGAGGATAATCAGCTTTTTCATGGTCGGCAAGATACCACTGCTACCCCCGGAGGGACAACAAAGAGTTTTCAGGGCCGCCGGGGGAGGGGGGCGCAAGCGGG
>MTKW01009393.1_pt1 | contig 10442 bp, 10 predicted proteins | sample 1042761 | NCBI WGS metagenome assembly MTKW01 (sample SAMN06205366, study PRJNA360243) | anaerobic digester metagenome | biome: Wastewater treatment plant; feature: Anaerobic digester sludge; material: sludge; isolation source: anaerobic digester fed with sludge from wastewater treatment plant ...
ATAATTGGCTGTTGAAACGATTCGAGGGCTTTCATAACAGATTCAGGGTTGGTGGCTTTGGAATCATTTACATAAAGAACGCCCTGGTTGTATATCACTTCTTCCATACGGTGCCGGACTCCGGTAAAGGTCTTCAAAGCATCACTAATCATGGCTGGTTTGGCCCCATATAGATAACTCATAGCTACAGCACAGAGTACATTTTCCAGATTGTGCTGTCCACGCAAGCGTATATCTCCTACCGGACAGATCTGGGTAGTTCCTTGATGGTGCTGATAAACAATCACATCATTGTTGATGAAAAAACCTTCCGGTAATTGCTGCTGAGCAGAGAAGAATACTACCGTAGCCGGACATTTTTCAGCTATCTCACGCAGGCAATGATCATCATAGTTAAACACTGCGTAGTCATGAGGTAACTGCTGTTTGAATATATTAGATTTGGCTTCTATATAGGCCTCCATGGTTTTGTGGCGATCCAAATGATCAGGTGTAATATTAAGCAAACCACAAATAGGAGGGCGGAAGTTTTCCACCGTTTCCAGCTGAAAACTGGAAACCTCCACGACCACTACGCCTTCGTCAAGATTTTCAATAAGACTGGTCAATGCTATGCCGATATTCCCGCCATAATAAGCCAAGCGTCCATCTTTCTCCAGGATATAACGCAGTAAGGCAGTTGTAGTAGTTTTACCGTTGGTACCGGTAACAGCCAAAAGATCAACCTGATCGCTTTTCAGGCGGTACGCTAATTCCAATTCACCGATAATTGGAATTCTCTGCTGGTGTGCCCACTCAAAAATCGGTAAACTTAGCGGGACTCCCGGGCTTACCACAATCAAATCTATAGGGTCGCTGATCAAATCGGGATCCCATTGATTTACCACCTGGACACCTAGCTGCTCTAACTCTTTACCCACCGTGCCTAATGAATCAAAGGTTTTTTGATCATAGCCCATAATCTGGGCTCCCTGCTTATGTAAACTATGAATTGCTGCCAAGCCGCTTCTGGCCAGACCAATTACCAGCACCCTTTGGGCTGCTAACATTTTGACACACACTTCCTCACCCTATATTTCGGTATCCCCATAGACCCAATATTACAAAAGCTAATGACAGTATCCAAAAAACTCGCACCACTTTTTTCTCCGACCAACCTTTTAACTCAAAATGATGATGTAAGGGTGCCATTAATAGAACTCGTCGACCAGTAGTCTGAAAGGATATGACCTGTGCAATAACGCTGAGACCTTCCAAAACATAAACTCCACCCAATAGCAAAAGGAATAGTTCTGAATGGGTAAGTGCTGCAACTGCTGCTACGGCTCCTCCTAAAGCCATGGATCCCGTGTCACCCATGAAAACCCGAGCCGGGTAGCGATTAAAAAAGAGAAATCCCAAACATCCTCCCGCTAAAGCACCACAAAACACGGCTAATTGATAATGGGATGTCATCAANNATAAGTACCAATATCACAAAGGGAATATAGGCTATTCCCAAATCCCATTCAAGACCCAAAAACGGAAGAATTACCGTAGTTCCCCGTTGAAAATAGTACAAAAGAAGCAGTCCAAAAGCCAGGCCAATTAGCAGTTGTAAACCCAGCTTTTCACGCGCCCGTAAACCAAGAGATCTTTTTAATACTACCTTAATGTAATCATCCCAAAAGCCAACAGCACCAAAAGCCAGCATCACGGCAACAGCGGCAACGGCTTCACCACTGTTGCCTGCCAATATGAAAGTAGCCACCATAATAGCGGTGGCTATCATAATCCCACCCATGGTAGGGGTCCCAGCCTTCCTCAAGTGGCGTTGTGGGCCATCTTCACGTATGCTCTGCCCTACCTTCAGTTTGGTTAAAAAAGGGATTACCAATGGTCCCATCAGAACAACGGTCAGCACAGCAATTCCTAGTGCCAGCAGAGTCGTGATCACAATTCCCTGCATCTATTTCCTCCTGAATCAATCCGCTTTCAGCCATTCCTCAATAAGAGCCTCCAACTGCATTCCACGCGAGGCTTTGAACAAAACCGTATCCCCCTTGCTGATCTGGCTGCGCAGAAAAGTAACACTGTCTTCCTTAACCGGAAAATGATAAATATTTTCTAAGGGCAGCCCGCATTTTTGGGCTTCCTCTGATATCAGTCGCGCCTTTTCTCCAAGGGTAACCAGTAGATCCACTCCTAACTGAGCAGCCTTGGCTCCTACCTCCCTATGGCCTTTATCCTCATAATCACCCAATTCATACATATCCCCTAAAACAGCCACAAATCGATTGCCCTCGGCAATTTCTCGCCCCACTTCCAAAGCTGCCATCATGGAAACCGGATTAGCGTTATAGGTATCGTTGATTAAAATGCCACCTTGATTCAAATCAGTGATGTTTAAGCGATTGCCAGTGGGCTGGTATTGGCTCAACCCCTGTCTAATCTCATCAACACTGAATCCGTATAGGTAGGCGACGGCTATAGCAGCTAAAACATTGCCAGCCAATTGGCGAGAAGGGATAGCGAATTCAAAATTTGCCTCTGTTTGCTGCAGCCGAGCCCTAAAGTTGAGTTTTTGATTTCTCAACCCTACCTCGAGAAGTCTAAAATCACAACTTTCATTATAACCGAAGGTATAACGTGGACAAATATAATCTGCAGCAGCTTTCGCCAAATAGGGATCATCTCCGTTTATTACCGCAAAATCCCGTATGGATTCCAATATCTCGCATTTAGCCCGGGCTATGTTCTCCAGACTGCCTAAAGTCTCCAGATGCACCCGTTCCACATTGGTGATGACAGCAACCGTCGGTTGGGTTATTTGAGTTAATCTTCGGATCTCCCCTGATCCCCGCATAGCCAATTCCACGACAGCAGCTTGATGCTCAGATCCTATTCTTAATAAGGTTAAGGGCAGTCCAATCTCATTATTATAATTAGCCTGAGTAGTCAAGGTATGCCACCGAGTTGATAAAATTGCACTAAGCATGTCCCGGGTAGTAGTTTTGCCTATACTACCGGTTATAGCAATCAAAGGCAGATCGAATTTCGTTCTCCAGGCAGCAGCCAAATCCTGTAAGGCCTGAATGGTGTCGGTTACCAATATTAAGCCTTCTTGATTTCCGTAAGTTTTGGGTTCCAGACGCGAAACCACTGCTGCACTTGCGCCCTGGGCAAAAGCTTTTTCAACATAATCATGCCCGTCAAAAGTTTCGCCTGCCAGGGCGAAAAATAACTCCCCGCTCCCTACCTGCCGTGAATCAGTGGATATGCCGTTTATAGCCATTTGCTCGGCACCTCTGACCAGGTCGCCACCGGTAACTTCTCTTACATATCCTAAGGACAGTTCCACGTTTACATCTTCTCCTTAATCATTTCCGCTGCTACCTTCCGATCATCAAAATCCAAGACCTGCCCCATGACTAGTTGATAAGTCTCATGCCCTTTGCCGGCAATCACTATCAAGTCACCTTCTTTAGCAATATGGATGGCATGCTTGATGGCTTCGCGCCGATCCGGGATCACCGCATAGCGGGCTGTCTCAATCTGCTCAAGACCAGGCAGAATGTCATCAATAATAGCCTGNNGGCCTTTTGGTTCGATCCCTATCGCCACCACAGCCAAACACAGTGATCAAGCGGTTCTGTACCAACTGTCGGGCGACCTGCAAGACATTTTCCAGACCATCGGGTGTATGAGCATAATCTACTACCACAGTGTAGTTTTGTCCCAGGTCTATCTGTTCGAATCGACCGGGCACACCCTCAACTGCCGCTAAAGCCTTCTGAATAATGGGGATCGGCACTTTTTCTGCCAGGGCCCAGGCTATCGCTGCCAATGCATTGTATACGCTAAATTCGCCGATTAGTTTCATTTTTATATCAAAAGACTGATTGGCGAAGACCACTTCGAATTGGCTGTTCTTGAGCGTGTTATGAATCTTTACCGCCCGAATGTCAGCAGCAGATTTTATTCCATAAGTATAATACGGTACCTGGGAGGCTTGAGTGAAATACTCTGCTGCTGGGTCATCGCCATTAATGATACAGTAACTAGCTGGTTGGTTTTTTATCATTGTGAACAGCTTAAGTTTGGCATCCCGGTACTTTTCCATAGTTTTATGGTAATCCAAATGATCCTGGGTAAGGTTCGTGAATAATGCCACATCAAAATCAATACTATCTACCCGGCCTAGTTCCAGAGCATGAGAAGACACTTCCATCACTGCATATTCAGCTCCGTTATCAACCAACAGCCGGAAGAATTCTTGGATATCCACAGATTCTGGGGTGGTATGCCCATAATCTTTGCTGATGCTGCCCAGGCGAGCATACAAAGTTCCCATTATGCCTGTCTTTTTTTGTTGCTCATTCAATATAGCCTGGATCAGATGGGTAGTAGTAGTTTTACCGTTAGTACCAGTAACCCCAATAACCCTCAGTTGTCGAGATGGATGCCCATAATAATTGGCTGCTATTTGCGACAATCCGGCGCGAGTATCAGATGTGATAACTAAAGCCACCTGCTTACCTATGTCTACTTTCCTTTCAGCCAGTATTGCCGCTGCTCCTGACTCTACCGCTTGTTGGGCAAACAGATGGCCATCCGTCTTTTCGCCCACTATACAGACAAAAAGATTCCCAGGCCTAACCTGGCGAGAATCATAGCAGATACCAGTTATTTCAGTTGCCAGACTCCCCTGTTCGATCCGATATTCAATACCCTGACATACCTCATCCAACCGCATGAGCTGTCCATCCTTTCGTCAGCTATTCTCCGACGGGTTGAAATTTCACTCTTATGTTCGACCCACTGGTAACAACTTTGCCTGCAGCGGGAGTCTGTTCATAAGCCAGGCCAAAACCCTCTGGCAGTAGATGCAATCCTAAATCAGCCAGAATTTTAGCCACTTCTTTCATGGACTTTCCCTGCAAGTCTGGTATAGTCACCTCAGTATTCTCACCATTTTGCTCAAAGGGTGATAAATATATTATAACCTCAGAATTAAGGTCTATTTTGGTTTTAGCTTTGGGGGTCTGCTGCCAGACAATGTTGCCTTCGCCGGTTACCTTTGCACTTAGACCACGTTCCTTAATTGTTGACAAAGCTTCAGCCAAGGGTAGATTTACTACATCGGGCACTAACACCTGCACCTTTTCCGGTGTAGGTGGCGAAGTTGAGTCGATTTCTTCCCGTTGAGGGACATCCAAATAGCGCAGTGAATCCTCCATNNGGATCATCAGCTGGTGCGAAGCCGATGAAGGAGGCCACATACTCATTGGCCATGTACCCGCCCGTAGGAGCTATCTTTTGCGCTGTTCCAGTTTTTCCAGCGGCCCGATAACCTGGCATATAGGCATTCTTACCAGTACCGTTGGTAACCTCGCCTTCCAGAATAGAACACAATTCCCGAGCAGTATCGGCCGACACCACCTGTCTAACTGTCTTAGGTTCATATTTTTTGATCACCTGGCCATCTTTATCGATCACCTGTTGCACCAGATGAGGCTGCATGAGTTGACCTTCATTGGCTACCGCTCCTACTGCAGCCATTAACTGCATAGCTGTTACCGCATTAGCCTGCCCGAAGGACATGGTAGCCAGATCTATTTGCATGGCTCGTGATTCAGGTACGATAATGCCCTCCGCTTCACCGGGTAGATCTATGCCTGTAGTCTTCCCAAAACCGAAGGCATGTAAATACTTGTAGTACTTTTCCAACCCTAGATCCAGGCCGACCTGTACAAAACCAACATTACATGATTTCTCCACGATTTCAGCAAAGGTCTGATTACCATGAGCAGTGCCACCAGAACAACGAATGGTTTCCTTACCGACTTTAATATGCCCGGGACAGTAAAACTGGCTGAAGGGTCCAACAATCTTTTCTTCCATCGCCATGGCAGCGGTAGCGATCTTCATGGTAGAACCCGGCTCAAAAGCATCATTGATGGCATAATTTCTGCGATTTTGAGCGGGGTATTCCTGATAGTTATTGGGATCATAGGTAGGACGTGATGTCAAAGCCAGTATTTCACCAGTATCAGGATCCATAACGATGGCAGCAGCTGATTTGGCCTGGCGCTCCTTAAATACTTTATCTAGTTCCCGTTCAGTTATATATTGAATGGTTTCATCAATGGTGAGAACTAAATTGGCGCCATCAACGGGGGGGATATACTTATGGGTGGCTTCAGGGATGGGCCGATTGGCAGCGTCGTGCTCCACTACTATTCTGCCCTTGGTTCCCCCCACCAGATCGTTATAATAGAAGTCAACTCCTTCTAACCCGGTGTTATCGACACCAGAAATGCCCAGAATATGACTAGCCAAGGTGTTCTTAGGATAAAAACGACGACTCTCCTCGGTAAGTCCAATTCCAGGCAGGTCAGCTTCTTTTATCTGTTGAGCTTGTTCGGGTTGGATCTGCCGCTTGACCCACTCAAAAGAGCTGTTGCGCGTAATGCGGTCGTATAAATTATTCTCATCCCCATCCAGAATCGCGGCTAGTTTTGCTGCAATCGCCCTCGCTTCTTCCGAAGACACAACCTCAGCGGGGATTGCATATACCGAATCAGCGCTGATAGATATCGCTAATTCCTGGCCATTACGATCATAAATTATGCCTCGTTTGGCCTCCACCGGGATATCCCGCATTCGATTCTGCAGAGCTTTTTCCGATAATTCAGCCCCACGTACAAATTGAACCCAGAAGATGCGGGTACCCAGCAACAGAAAAACTATTGTAAACAAGAAAAAAAGCGTGGCAATACGCTTTCGCACCTGTAGGTTAGTAGTTTGCATAGAGGTTCACCTCGCTGCATTATAAATTATTTTGGGCAAGCATAAGAAGGTTATTGTAGAGTTTATTCAGGGGATTTTGCCCCACCTGACTGGAACTTCCGCTGTTGTTTTCGTCTATTATTACAGGTTCAATTTCCGGTAGCACTGCCACCGTAATGCCCTGTTCGGCCTTTTCCATTCCCAATTCCTGGGCTGCTATTTCAACATAACCCAAAGAACATTTCTCAGCTATACTATACTCTAGGCGATGATTAGCCGTTTCCAACTGTTGTATGTCCTTTTCCAGTTCCACGATCTGATATCCCAAGGTAGACCCTTTTATGCAAAGATAGACCAGAACCAGGGCATAGGCGAACAAAGCCACCGCTGCTTTTACAAAAACCTTACCTTGGGGATTAGATTTTCGATAAGTGCGGCGTACTTTTTTAACCTGGGGTACAGGTCGATAAAAAGACTCGGCATCCCAATTGTTTGAATAATCTAAGCCTGCCTGTATCATTCTATTCTTCCTCCCCGACTAGTAGAACTAGATTTTGCCGGCTACCCGGAGTTTAGCACTGCGTGCCCTGGGGTTACTTTGGCATTCTTCCGCTGAGGGAAGTATCGGTTTACGAGTTATTATTTCCAGTCTAGCCTGGTGATTGCAGGTACATATAGGCAGCTCCGGTGGGCATATACACTGGCGGGCTTCCCATTGCATAAAGCGCTTTACCAGGCGATCTTCCAGTGAGTGAAATGTAATTACACATAGGCGTCCACCCTTACGGAGAAGATCTACTGCCTGAGGAAGTACTGCTTCCACTGCACCGAGTTCATCGTTTACCTCAATGCGTAGGGCTTGAAACGTCTTGCGCGCCGGATGCTTTTCCCGCCTATACTTGGGGGGAACTGCTGACTTAATCAACTCCACCAATTCTAAAGTAGTATCAATCGATCGATCCTGTCGTGCCTTAATTATTCTCCTGGCAATTGAACTGGCGTATTTTTCTTCACCATACTGATACAGTATTCTGGTCAGGTCTGCCTGATCGTAGTTATTGACTACATCCCAAGCAGATAACTTATGGTGTCGGTTCATTCTCATATCTAAACGAGCATCATCATGGAAGCTAAACCCTCTATCTTCAATATCTAACTGAAAAGATGATACACCAAGATCCAATAATACGCCATCCACTTTAGTGATGTTGTAGTTAGCCAGCACTTTGTCAAGATGGCGGAAGTCTTCGTGTACAAAAACGACTCTGGGCTCTTGCTGAAAACTTCTACTGGTCGCTGCCAGGGTATCGGGATCCTTATCCAAGGCCAGGACTTTGGCTTCGGGTCTTAACACCTGCAAGAGTCTTTGCAGATGCCCCCCTCCTCCTACCGTACCGTCCACATAGGTACCGACAGGATTGACCGCTAAATATGATATCGCCTCATTAAGCAATACTGGCAAATGCAAGTTATCGCTCCTAAATGCCGAGATCTACAAGGCTTTCCGCAAGCTGCTCGTACTGCCCGGCCTTTTCCTGATTGTATTCTACCCATTTATCACCGGCCCAAATCTCAGCACGAGATCCTACGCCAATAATGACAACATCTTTATCAATTCCTGCATATTCTCTTAAATTCGATGGCAATACCGTTCTTCCCTGCTTATCTACTTCTAATTCTGAGGCTCCCGAGAAAAAAAAGCGCACAAAAGAGCGAGCATCAGCGCGTGTCATAGGCAATGAATGAAGCTTCTCTTCGATATTACGCCACTCCTTTAGAGGATATAAAAAAATGCAGTTTTCCAAACCCTTGGTAGCCACAAAGCGATCGCTCAACTGATCCCTGAACTTGGCAGGTACAGTTATACGACCTTTGCTATCGAGTGAATGTTGATATTCACCTAAAAACATGCTTGTCATTGGCCCCCTGGTTAAGATGATTCAGGGATGTCAAACCACTTTGCCCCACTTTAATCCACATTATTCTATCTACTGATCTGCATTACCTGCTTTGTGAATATTTTTACATTCTTTTTTTATTGCCATTAAAATAAGAAAAGGCGGAATTTGCCCATTTATAGGGCATTCAGCCTGCTCCACCAAAATACTCGATTGTCAAAAATTGTACTTTTGTCCCGTTTGCTCTGCTACTAAAGTCCAATAAAACAAATTATACACAGATATTAGTCACTAAATGATCCAAATCGGGTTGGAGAATATCCAAGGTTGCCATCTCCCCAGACGCCGGTGGCTGGCTTCAACCCGGTAAACACCGGGACGGGTAACAGCAAAGCGATGCTTGTGCCCCTGGCTGGAAGCCCAGGGTTTTCCATTGCGTATTATCGACACCTGAGCGTGCCGAGGAGTTTTGACATGCAAAGCCATGTTCTCTCGATAGGCTACCTTAGCCCCCATCCCCCACTTTCCCTGAGAGCTTTCTAACATAAAACGAAAGCCCTGACTGTTATGGTAATAGTCACAGCCAACCCAACTGTTACCGGCAGCTAAAGCCTGATAGATCACTTCACGATCATAGCTCAGGCTGCCTTGTAAAGGTGTTTCGGTCAAAATATGCATATTGACGGAATGAAAGCCCACTTGGTAAGATCCAATCACTATAGCTAGCCAGGGCAATCCAATTCGAATCCCGTGAGCATCTGATCCCCCATAAGCAAAAACTGGTTCTCCCCGCATCTGATAGCTGTCAAGGATATCTAGGATAGCGCGATAAGGACCTTTATGTAAAGACACCGACGGCCGTATGATCAACAGCAGACCGCGCCATACACTGGTCAATTCATCACGCCAGCGTGATAGGTAGTTCCATATTTCTATACCCTGAAACCCTCTTACCGACCAATCTGTCCACTCAAAAACCAGTCCCTTATGATAAAATTTTGAGCCTTTCTCCACCGGGTGGGCAATAACCCCTATACCCTGCTGTTCATTGACTTCATCGATCACCTGTTGGGGTTGGTTTTCATTATCGGCNNGTTTTATCGTAATATCCTTCCTGTCCCTGATCCAATCCAGCCAGAGTTTGGTGATCGGTAACGATCAAAAAATCCAGGCCGTTTTGAGCACCTATTTTAGCTATTTTGGGAATGGTCAAGCCACCATCTGAAAAGGTGGAATGCAGGTGGATATGACCCATATATTCATGCATTAATAGCCCCCCTTGATCATGTCTATTGCTACTATATTGTTATTATAACCATCCACCAGCCATAAAGGTAAAACCGCTTCTTGTCTTGAAATAAAAAACGCTGGCAGAGGTTAATCCTCTGCCAGCGTTATGATTCATAGTGGTACTTATTATTTTGCTACTGTGACAGCAAAATCCTTTGTATCACCATTATCAAAGGTGATCGTCAAGGTTAAAGTAGTACCGTCGGGAACCATTGCAATGTCAACTGGTAATAACTTGGTAATAGCTGTCTTGATGGTCAATACAGCAGTGCCATCGCCATTATCAGCTACGGCATAATCAGTTCCTTCCACTGGATTAATCTTCACAGCTCCACCCAGAGCTGAACCAGTGATTCCTTTAACTGATTTGGCAGGGCCCCAAGTGATATTAACCGGGATGTCAGCTGGAGCACTCTTGCTGTAATCGCTGCTAGTCGGAGCAATAGCTAATTCGGCTGCAGGAGCTGCAGGCTCTTCTTCTAC
>MTKW01024280.1_pt2 | contig 10439 bp, 10 predicted proteins | sample 1042761 | NCBI WGS metagenome assembly MTKW01 (sample SAMN06205366, study PRJNA360243) | anaerobic digester metagenome | biome: Wastewater treatment plant; feature: Anaerobic digester sludge; material: sludge; isolation source: anaerobic digester fed with sludge from wastewater treatment plant ...
ATGGTTACTACTTTCGGCCAAATAACGAATCCCAGGTAGGGAACACCTTCATAGACACTGGTAATGTGAGTCTTGTCTTTGTTGATTACCAGTTTGAGTTCTCCTTCCAGTATCTTTATGGCTATTTGCAGATATTTTTGTGCTCTTCTGGGTGTCTCGGCAAAGATGAGTATGTCGTCTGCGTACCGCACTATCCGGATTCTCCGTTTCTTCATTTCCTGGTCAAAGTAGTCCAGGTAAATGTTTGCCAGCAGCGGCGATATTACTCCTCCTTGCGGACTGCCTATCTCTGTCGCCTTATATGCTCCATCCTCCATTACTCCCGCTTTTAGAAATTCTCTGATAAGCTTCAGGACACTCCCATCGCTGACCTTACGGTTGACTGCTTTTATTAGCAGTTCATGATCCAGTCGGTCAAAACACTTGGAGAGATCCATGTCCACCACGTGTCTTAAGCCGTATTTGTTCATGAANNTCCCGTCCGGCTTTGGGATTTCCACTCTTCGGACCGGCTTGGGTTCGTATGTTCCGGTTTTAAGTTCGTGATGAAGTTTGGCCAGTTCTTCTTCCAGGTGTTCGCCAAAGGCTTCCACGGTCACGCCGTCTATTCCGGGTGCACCTCTGTTAGCCCTGACTTGACGATAAGCTTCCCGCAGGTTGCTCATCCGATACACTTTGTCGATTAGGCTGTACCATTTCTTCATCATTTCACCTTCTTCTGCCAGGCTCCTTGTCTTTCTCCAGACTGCTTCGCGGTGGTTTCTTCCCGCAACAGTGCCGGCGTCTCTAGCTCTTTGGCAATCTTACCGGTTACTATCACGTTACTCCACTCTGGGCGGACGCAAGGGCTAGTAGGCTCGTCACCCCCAACTCCTCCGTTCCCCTCCGCATTTCAGCTTTGGCTGTCGCCCTTGACGAAGTGTCTTTGAAAGTCGAAGTTACCTGTTTTGATTTACCTTCGCCCCTTCGCAAGCAAAGGCGCTTTTGGCATCTCCTTTGCCCCACTGTAACAATGTACAGTGTCCCCCCAGTTTTCTCCGTCCAGTCTGTTGCCAGCTTTCATNNTTTCCGCTTGTTCGGGTTTACTCATCGTCATGAGATGATGCAGGGCTTCCCCAGTTAAGCCTGCTTGCCTGAATTCGAAGCCATCCGTCAAAACTCATCAGGTTATCCAGCTTTTGGGCTTTCCCATTTTTCGCAAGGTTACCCACCTGATTAGCCAACCTCGGTTCGCTTTCGCTATGTTCCGAATTCTCCCTTCGGCTTCCTTCAGACCCCACCGTTACCAGTGACGCCCTTGCCTACGGGTTGCCTTCCCGCTGGTTAGGCGGCGTGGGTTTCTTTCAACCCACCGGCTCAGCAGACATGCTGGGCGAACGAAAAGCAGCGGCACTTAAAACCGCTGCTTTTTATTGTTCAACCCTTATTTTTTGCACCATCAATTTTTGGCCGGCTTCCAGTCAGTGTTTTGTTGGGCTTGTAAGAACTTTAGCACCAGGTCACCCCGCTCACAGCCCACATCCTCAGCCAACACCGGACACTTTACTTTCAGCAAAAAGAAGATGTTTTTGTCATTCACCTGACTTAAAGTTTCATAATTTGCCTGCCCCTTGGCAATAATCAGGTCTGCCTGTTCGAATTCCTTCAAAAATTCCGGTGAACAGCTCTTTAAAATTGTGCCCGGTGCATCACTTCCATTATCGATCACCCGCACTAAATCGGTCATCCCGATCTCCACAGCATCTTCCATAGTTGCATCATTGATAATCGGCTGACCTTTTACCACATAGCTGATCTTTTCTGTGGGCATCAACTCAAGCAGAAGATAATCAAAAACGATCTCACCTGCATTATCACCAAGGTATAGGATCCGTGATCGCTTATGGATTTCCCTTTTCAGCTCATCACTGCTGTTAAATACAAGTGGCTGATTAATACAATCCTGTACAGTATCCCGAACTTCTTGATGGCTGATATCCCCTTTGGGACCGAAATCAATAATATTTCCTGCAACAGCTATTTTAACCGCGGTTTCAAAAGGATCCTCCGCATTTTGTACTATACTGCGCATTTCCGGCAGCATAGCCAAAGCCAATCCATTAAACTCTTTTTTAATCTCCCGGTAAGGATCATCTACTTGGGTAATCTTCCTAATATAGCGATATATAACCTGAGCCATATATGGTGATGGCTCACTCATATCCATCCTGGACATTTCAGCAAGCACATAACGCAGGATTTTCTCCTGAATTTCCGGAGAATCTGTTACCATTTTTGCAGCATCAACTGTCTGCCGCAGCAGACAGGGTAAACACTCGAAATAAGTCTGCATAAAATCCCTCTCTTTTCAATCAACTAAATATTAAATATAATGTAATTATACCCTAGTAAAAAAGAGCACCATAATTATTTTTGGTGCTCCTTAAACAAGCATTTTTCGATCATCTTTCAGGAAAGCTGACATCAATTGGGCAAGGTGCGCTTTCCTTGAAATGCTGCATAGGGGTTATAACATCTGCTGTTATTTATCACTTTCCAGCTGATTTAGTCTCTCTCTGATCTGATTAAGCTGGTCCTCCAACAGCTGAGCCTCCCTCTGCAGCATTTCCTTTTGATCTACAGCTTGGGGGGCCTGGGGAACAGCCGGATGATAACCATAGGGTGCGTAATACGGCCACCAGTGGCAAAACATTCTTTTGAATCCCCTGCCTCTACCAAAGCCTCGTCCAAAACCAGCTGATCTATAGCCTGGTACAGGAAATCCTGCACAGAAACCCATACCTCTACCTGTTCTTGGTCCCATTCCCAGCGGCCCTGTTCCATCTCCTCTTGGCATGTGTTCCACCTCCTTTTTATCAAATTCCTTTATAATTATAATTTTCTTACCATCTTTGCTCCACAATTCGGGCAGTTAATAGATGTACAGGGTACACCCCGCTGATGCGGCACCCTCGCACCGCATGCAGGGCATACACATTCCTCTGCAGAACCAGCCTGATTCATCTGGCCTCGCCCTCTGCCGGTAGCAGATCTGCCTTTCCCTCGTCCGGCTCCTCCTCGGCCGCCTCCGCCTGAACCGGCTCCTTTGCCCAGAGGGCCTGTTCCATCACCAAATGGCACGGCAATAACCTCCTTATCATCTTCCGCCTCTGAACCTTCTGCGGCGGCACATGCCCTGACCGCCCTCGGCCAGCTCAAAATGCCCGCCTCCGATATGGATCACCTTTCCATTAACTAACGCATCAGCAACTTTCTGTCTGGCGGATTTGATAATACGCTGAAAAGTCCCTCTAGAAATGTTCATCATCTCTGCTGCTTCATTTTGCTCCATTTGCTCCAGATCGGAAAGTCTGATGGCTTCAAGCTCTTCTATTTGAAGGGTAACCTGTTCTTCACTGCGGTTCTGCGGATAAAAAAGCTGATTAGGTGGTATAAACCCTACCCTTCTGCACTTTTTTCGTCTCGGCATGCTCTAAACTCAACCCCATTCTATTATGTGCATATGCACATTTTAATAATACAACGGGTTTTGCTAAATGTCAAATATAAATTCACGTTTCCAAAACCAAATGATCTCCACAAACAGGAATAGTAATTCTTTCCTGCAAAGCCTTTTTCATCTCCCAGACAGCCTGAAGACCTGTACAGTGTAGCGGCACAATCATTTTCACTCCTAGTTCCTTAAATCGCTGTATGGTCGCCTCCAGCCTTGCGCTTCCAATATTTTTGAGATGCATACCCCCTATGACTGCGGCTATTTCTTCATTTGGGAAAAGGCTCTTTGCTGATTGAATACAATTGATAATACCTGGATGGCTGCAGCCAACGAAAATATAGATACCCTTATCCCCTTTCACAAGCAGGAACTGCTCATCCCATACCCTATCTGCAACAAGTTTTTCGTCTTTTTTCAAAAGAAAATTAGATTTATCATCCTCAAAGTGCACAGTTCTTGCAACTTCACCTGACAATACAACATTTTTCTGAATCTGTACCGGTTTTGCATTGGTTCTAATCCTGTGTTTGAAATCATCAATATTTTCCCGCAGCCAGGGGATTCCGATATTTTTACCCAAAAGCTTCCCTTGAGAGCTGTTGAATCTTTCATAAAATGCTTCCTGATGTACATAGACCAGTGCATCTTTGTTGAGCCGGCAGAAAACCGGCAGCCCTCCTGTGTGGTCATAATGCCCGTGGCTTAACACCACCGCATCTACACACCTGAGATCAATCCCATCCTGTTCAGCATTATAAGCAAAAACATCTGTTTGACCTGTATCGAAAAGCACATAAAAGTCATCTATATTTATTAACATAGCGAACCCGTGCTCAGCGAGCAGGCCCCTTCGGTTAACCTGATTTTCAACAAGGATTTTTAATTCCAGCAGCAGCGATCTCTCCCTATTGTGTTTATGCACAAAATATAATATTTAAATTCCTATGTCAATAGGGGAAGCAGGGTGACGTTATTGGATTATTGACTCACAAGATGATAATAAGTTCTCGCAGTCAGGCCGTAGATGATGACATAGAAAACTGCGAAAACCAAAATTGTTAAAGCTGTACAGCCGGCAAAAAGCTGCACATTGGTCAGATTCAATACTGCAAGCATTTTAGTTATTACTTTAAAGGCAAACCCAATATGAATTACCGCTGCCACAAGGGGCAGGAAGAACACAGCCAAAACCTGGCTTTTGATAGCCTGCTTAACTTCGTCACGGCTCATACCCACCTTTTGCATAATCTCAAACCGCCCCCGGTCATCATAGCCTTCAGCAATCTGTTTATAGTAGATGATCAGAACAGTGGCCATAATAAACAACAAACCTAAGAATATACCTAAGAAAAACAAGCCGCCATAGATGGAATAAAAGCCTGCCCTTGCGCTTTCTGCTCCTTCAACATAACAATCTGCATTAATCTCTTTAAGAGCTTTTTGCAGTGCGCTGACAAGGCTTATTTGGGCATCTTTGTCACCTGCAACATCAAAACCATAATAATAAGAAAGCTCACCCATATCACCCTGATTACCGCTTAGTGAATTATATATCTGCTTGATAGTATCAACATCATCCACAATTAGAAAATAACTGTTGGTCAATAAAGCAGACATTTTGTCCTCTGTTTCCAAAGAGTCCAACCGCTCTTTGATGGATAGCTCAAAACCATTAAAGTTTACAGTATCACCGGGTATATCCCCTTGCAGGGTATAGAGTAGCGCCTCGCTACTGTCCAGTGACACGGATTTATTCTCCATTCTGTTGTATTCATCAGCTGTCAAACACACCACCATCGCAATATTACCGGCTGCATAATTATTTGAATGGTCTTGGGCAAAGCTGGCACCATCTTGGCTTACAGCAAAACTCATAGAGCGATAGCGAATAACATCCTTCGGAATAAGACCAGCCTCTAATGCTTGCTTTTCAATGGCAGCATCCAGCTTGATCGCCTGCTCATCTGAAACATTACGGGCGCTCACCAAAATATTTCTGGGATAGCGGGTGCGTAAAAGATCCTCCATCCCTACATACATGGAAACAGTTGTGGAAAGCATGATAATCACTGCTGTAGAAAGGATGCAGATGTTGGCAAGCCCTACCGCGTTTTGTTTCATGCGATAGATCATGCCTGAAACGGGAATAAAGTGTTTTAACTGATAATAATAGCTTTTATTCTTGCGCAGCATTTTCAGCAGTGCAATACTTCCCGCAGTAAACAAGCAGTAGGTTCCTATCATGGCAAGAACAACAGCAACAAAAAAGAGCTGCAGCGCTGCCAAGGGAGACTCGGTTGTCAGGGCAATATAATAGGCGATAGCCAGGGAGACTGCACCGATGATGGCGATCAGCCAATTGGTTTTCGGTTCTTTTTCACCAACACTGCTCCCCTTTAATAATTCGATCGGCTTGGATAGGTGCACTTGAAAAACATTATAAACAAGATTCAGCAAAAAAATCCCGCCAAACAATACAGATGTATTAATGACAGCGGCAACCGGTATTTCAAAGCCAAAGGTCACCTCGAAAGTAATGATTTTAAAGAGCAGTAGAATCATCAGCTTGCTGAAGAGAATTCCCGCCCCAAGTCCCACAACGATGCTGATCACTGCGGTAAACAGGGCTTCCCAAAGGATAATCCTGGCAATATGCTTCTTTTCCATGCCCAGAATGTTAAACAGGCCAAACTCCTTTTTACGGCGTTTAATCAAAAAGCTGTTGGTATAAAACAGAAATATCACTGAAAAAACAGCGATTACCCCAGCTCCAAAGGATAACAAAGTTCTTAATTGTGCGCTGTCGCTGAGGCTGCCTATATCTTTGGCAACCGCCAAAAAAGACATATTATAAAACATCATGACTGTAAAAATGCCAGTCAGCAGGTAGGGAAGATAGGTCTGGGCATTCTTATTCATGTTATTGACAGCAAGCTTTGCATAAAAAAATCTATTCACTGCGGACACCACCTGTGGCCAGCAGGGTCAATGTATCTGATATTTTTTGGTACAACTCTTCATTGGACATTGAACCCTTGTAAAGCTGATGAAACAGCTCTCCATCCTTGATAAAAAGGACTCTTTTGGCAAAGCTGGCTGCTTTGATGCTGTGTGTTACCATCAGAATGGTCTGCCCGTCCTTATTTATCTCGTTAAACAGGTGTAGCAGTTCGATGGAAGAACGTGAGTCCAGAGAACCGGTAGGTTCATCTGCCAGAATCAGCTGTGGTTTCGTGATCAGGGCTCTGGCGATGGCTGTTTTCTGTTTTTGGCCGCCGGAAACCTCATATGGGTATTTTTCAAGAATATCCTCAATCTTGAGCCTTTTTACAATAGGTTTCAGCAGTTCAATCATCTCTTCATATGACTTCCCTGCCAGAACAAGGGGCAACAAAATATTATCCTTAATAGAAAAGGTATCAAGCAGATTAAAATCCTGAAAAACAAAGCCTATATTATCCCGCCTGAAAGCTGAGATTTCCTTTTCATTAATCGATACAATATTTTTTCCATTTAAAAAAACCTCACCACTTGTAGGCTTATCAAGCCCTGCGATAATATTGAGCAAGGTTGTTTTGCCTGAGCCGGACTCACCCATCACAGCGGTAAACTCACCCTGCTCAAGGGAGAAGGTCACATTTGTCAAGGCCTGAACCGGATTCCCGCCAAACCTTGTTGTATAAATTTTCTTTAAGTTATAAACCTCTAACAGCGGCATAATTATTCCTCCAGTCTTTGTTCTTGCCTCCATAGTAGCAAAAAGAGAAAATGACCAGCCATTATTTTGGCTTACATCTTCTCTTCCAAGCTTACATTTTGGTAAGGTTCGTTTTAATCTGCAGCTATCTCACCATCATCAAAGCCGATCTTCACTTTAGTGCCTCTGCCGACCTCAGATTCAATGGCAATCGTATGTGACAGTTTATTTAAAATCTGCTTGCAGAGAAAGAGCCCAATACCGGTTGACTTTTTATCCGCCCGGCCGATATACCCTGTAAAGCCTTTTTCAAAAACCCGCGGCAGGTCCTCCTGCGCAATGCCGATCCCTGTGTCTTGGATCACCAGTGTATCAGGCAACTCGTCATCCATATAGATGGAGATTTCACCGGCACTGGTGTATTTTAAGGCATTGGACAGTATCTGCTCTACAACAAAAACCAGCCATTTCTCATCAGTCAAAACATCATAATTTAGATCCCTGTAATTCAGCTTGATCTTTTTACTGATAAAGAGTTTTGAGTATTTCCTGATCCCTTGTTTCACAATATCATCAAGGGAATGCCTTTTGATCACTAGATCAGAACTCATATTCTCCAGGCGCAGATATTGCAGCACCATCTCCACATACTGTTCCACCTTAAACAGCTGCTCCAAAAGTTCACTCTTTGTGTCAGACTGCTCTGACTGCAACAGCAGCCGCATGGCAGCGATAGGTGTTTTGATCTGATGTGCCCAGATGGTGTAATAATCCACCATATCGGCAAAGGCTTTTTCCTTTTGATTGATGATCTCTATGCGGTTCTGATCAACTATTTTAATTAAATTCTGATAATCAGCTTCAATCAGGTTCTTTGGGATAGGAAACATATAATCAGTAACAGTTATACTGTTTTTCATTTTATTAAGCAATGTGTGCCGCTTGTAAAAGCCTGCAAAATCAACAATGCCGATCACTAAAATAAAAACACCTGCCAGGAGAGAGGCATAGCCTACAGCCTCTAAAGGCAGGGAGTAGAGTGAAAAAACTAATAAAAAAATGCCGAAGGACACCAGCGCGGCAGCAACAGCTGTCCTATTCCCTTTCAGGTATGCAGCTAAAATACATGCAAGATCCTTTATATCACTCCACAAGATAACCAAGACCTTTCTTGGTTTTAATGAAATTATGAAGCCCTGCTTCTGCTAACTTTTTGCGCAGACGGGTGATATTAACGGTCAGGGTATTGTCATCAACAAAATCGTCACTTTCCCAGAGCCGCTGCATGATCTCCTCACGAGAAACTACTTTCCCCGCGTTTTCCATCAGCAACTGCAGAATCTTGTAGTCATTCTTTGTCAGCTCTATTCTTTTATCCTGATAGCTGAGAGTTGCATCACTTAAGTTTAAGACCGCTCCCTTGTGCTCAATGACATTTACCTGCCCTTGCAATGAGTATGTACGCCGCAGCAAGGCCCCTACCTTAGCAGTGAGAACATGCAGATCAAAGGGTTTGACAATAAAATCATCACCACCCATATTGATGGCCATCACAATATTCATATTATCGCCGGCTGATGAGATAAAGATTACAGGTACCTTAGATATTTTCCGTATTTCACTGCACCAATGAAAGCCATTAAAAAAGGGGAGCATCACATCGAGCAAAACTAACTGGGGATCAAATTGAATAAACTGCTCGATTATATTTTTAAAATCGGTGACATAGATCACATCATAATCCCATTTAGCAAGATGCTCTTTGATGGTTTTAGCGATGGTAATGTCATCTTCAATGATCATAATTCTGTACATCGATCTTCCTCCAACCAGCAGTTTAGCATTATGACCATACAGACTTATCCATCTGTACTTTCCACAGTACCTTCTACTGATTCCACAAAGGACCAGGTCTTTCCCTTGTCTTCGGATTTGTATTTTGCCATAACATTACCCCCCTTATAATCACCCTGTTCCCCCTGTCCCACCAGAAGAAACAGTTTTCCGCCCTCAAAATAAGGCATTTCTGGCTGGATAAAAGGTTCAAAGGTCATGCCCATCCATTGCTCTTTTACAACAGGCAGAATTATGGGTTCAAAGGTTTTACCCCCATCTTCTGTCCGGTAGAAATTAGTCTCTGCCCCTTCTATATTAGGATAGCTCATAAAACCCACATTCTCATCCACAAAACCCCCGCACTGTAAGAGCCATGTACTGGGTCCATACCCAACCTCATTCCATGAAGAGCCGCCATCTGTTGTTTGATAAATGATCTGCCTCTCTTGTGACATAGTTCTGTCCCCTGCCGCTATCACATAGCCAACTGATACAGTTGGAAAGCTACAGAACTTTATTCTAATGCTGTGCAGCTGTCCACTAATTTCAGCTGTTTTCCAGGTTACTCCCATGTCATCCGAATAGGTAATCATTAGATTATGTTCCCTGGTACCGCCGTAGACAAAGGCTGTTTTTTCAGGTGTAATGAGATAGGATCCCTGCTGTAACTGATTATAATAAGAATGCCCATCTCCAACCTCTACCAGTGTCTCTAATGAAACAGGGACTTCCTTCCATGTACTTGTATAATCATAGCTGACATAACAGGCCCCATCTTCAATTTTGTAAGTGTACTGCTGCTGTTTATAGGGAATCTCATCTAAATACTTGTGCTTATATTCATCCTTTTCCTTTTCACCGCTGGTCTGGTACTGTTCCAGATCATAGCCAGCAGGTCTTTGTAATTTGGTTACAGTATAGACAGTGGTGTCATCAGATGTTCTCTTTTTCTCAAACCATAAAACCCATTGGCATTGGATCCTCTCATCTTTTAAAAAACCATTCCAACCAGAAGCAGTGTTTTCATCTAAACGGGCAGGCACAACCCAAAAATCAACCTGGATCACACTGCTTTCCTTGATCTCAATATCATCAATACCATATTCTATTATTTTTTTGCTGGAAGGCAGATATTTTTGCCGGTATTGATCAGTGTATGCTTTCAGCCACTTTTCTCCTACCAGACTGATGCTGTCTGTTTCGCATTCAACTGAAAAGCCCTCTGGTTCTTTAAGATGAATTGTATTTTGCCGATATAAATAGTAGCCAAAATAACTGACACCTATTAAAACTATCAACAGGCAACAGATCAGCCTCATGGGGTATTTAACATCTATAGGCATTATTTAACTCCGATGAACAGTTTTGTTTTTCTATTCTCGGGCCTCACACCATCCCCACCAGCCACTC
>MTKW01002923.1_pt1 | contig 10437 bp, 9 predicted proteins | sample 1042761 | NCBI WGS metagenome assembly MTKW01 (sample SAMN06205366, study PRJNA360243) | anaerobic digester metagenome | biome: Wastewater treatment plant; feature: Anaerobic digester sludge; material: sludge; isolation source: anaerobic digester fed with sludge from wastewater treatment plant ...
CCTTCCGAGCACCAGCGCCTTATCGGCCACACTCTCCGCTATCTCCGAGGCCAACAGGGCCATCGTCGGAGGCCTGGCCATCCCGCGCGGAGTTGTAAGAGTCGTCGCAGTAGAATCAATAGCCGATGACGGCATCCTTCTTGACTCAAGCGGAAGGATGAGTGGCACATTCATGCCTTGCAAGGGCAGGCTATATGAGGGGGCAAGCCATGTGATGCTAGCGATAGCTACCATAGGTCCCCTGCTCGAGCGCCAAGTAAAGGCGGAGTTTGACTCCGGCGACCCGCTGGCGGGAGTCGTCCTCGATGCCATTGGAACCATCTCTCTGAGGAGCTTCGCATCCCACATCAGGCGGAACTGCGCCGAGCGCGCATCTCTGCTTAGGATGGAGGTTGGACCTCGAATATCCCCCGGGTGTGAGGTGATGCCCCTGGAGGCGCAGAGAGCTCTCTTCTCCCTGCTTGATGCGGATGCCATCGGGGTGGCCCTCAGCGACTCACTGCTCATGACGCCGCTCAAATCGACCTCGCAGGTCTTGCCCTTAGGGTCAAACCTCCCCGCTCGCCTCGCGACATTCAGCATGTGCGATGCATGTCCTCACAGAGATAGGTGCGCCAGCATAATCCTGTGATGCAATTGCGTTTGCCTGCCAATCGCCGTACCATGCTGCCTTTGGGCCGGCTTGACTTGTTCATTGTCGCACGAACCGTGGATCCGTCCCGTATCAACCGCTTCCACCAGTCCGATTCCATGAAGGCAGCCCTCTAAAAGCTCCGATCTCCGGATCCGTCCGATGCAAAATCCAACATCCGGACTAGTGCATCTCGCCCATCGATGTAGTAACGCCATCCAGCTATCCTCAGGCTCTTTGAGACTGCCGCCTGGGAGATGCCAAGCTGCTCGGCTGCAGCTGCCTGCGTGGGGGATGCTTCCACAAGCTCTATTACCCTCTGCTGATCATTCGTCCATCTGTATCTCAGGTAGAGCAGAAGATTCGCCATTGCACTCGACTGGATGTCCAGTTCTTCGCCAAATCCGCTGAACAAGACGAATTTTCTTGTCCGCGCCGCATCAACAATAGTCGCGCTCGCCCTGTACCACGCCTCTCCGTCCATTCCAATGGCATCGGGCTGAATAGGGGTAGCCAATGTGCCCAGGCCTATGCCAAAACGGAGTATCGCCGGGCGCATGCCATCGACAGCGCGCTCCATTACCCGCACGACGCTTGAGACCATGTCTGCCCTCAAAAGGCCCTGTGCCTCATCGCCATGTGTCACGATAAACCTGGACTGCACGGCATCGGCAAACTCCTCGTTGAGCGCCTTCATGGTTGCAAACAACTGTTCTTGTGCCGCCGCTCTGTCGGAAATGCGTCTGGATGAGCGCATGTCCATCTTCACAGCAACATACTTCTGTTTCTTGTTCAATCTTGTTCACCCCCGAAGCGCCAGTCCGGCGAGTAAAGCTATGGTCATGCTGTAGAGAGTCCCCAGTAGATAGTACTCTGCAAACTCAGGGTTCTTGTCGAATCTTGAAAATCGCACTATAGATTTGGCTGTGAGGATCAAACCTATCGAACCGAACTGGTTCAACACTACGAAGGTCACAATCATCCATCGCTCCAACATTCCGATAACCCGGCCCGCCCGAAGAGTCTGCGCATCCGCATAAACGTTATCCTTTTCCGCGAATTCGCTGAAGGACGCCAGCGCCACAGAGTCTGCCTGCACGCCCGCTGACTCAGCGTCAAACCCTCTGCCCAGCAAGGTGCGTATGATGTGGTTTGCAGGCTGCGAGACGAGAATGTAGACTGCTACATATTCCAAAATCCGCTGATGGCTGACGGCAGATCTTGCGAAAGCCGGCACGGACCAAACGAGCGCAACGATAAACTCGGCCACCGGCTCCGACAGAGAACATGCAAGCCCAGATCCGAAAACAGCCAGCACAGCCAGTAGCAGCATGGGCAGGATCTGGAGCCAGGGCAGACGCGAGCCCGTGAGCGTGGCGAGGCACCTCTGGAGCCTTGTCAGCAGCCGTTCGGTGCTTGCTATGGCGGCATAGGCCAGCGCAAGCAGTGGAGTCCAGGAGCTGAAACCAAAGACCAGGCCCAAAAGGACGGTTGCCGCAACCCAGCTACAAGAACGCAAGGCCCAGTATGTCTTGGCATCCCGCCGGCAGGCGATCTTCGGAAGGCCGGATACAAAGGACTTTGCCCAGTACTCCAGTCCAATAAGGAGAGCTCCCAGAAGAAGCGCGCCTGTGGATGGGGGCACGTACATAGGGGCCACCTCCCCCCCTGGCTTACTTAACCCTTTGGGCTTATAAAGTCAATCTTAACCCCGCTGTATTAATCGCTCTGTTCCACTATCGGCCACGGAATCCCTTCTTTGAGTCCACGCGCCTTCAATAGGCCAATATTCGCCTGCGAGGCAGGTTTTCCTTTCCACACGGGGATTTCACGACCTGGGAGACCATCTGGCGGATCTGCGGCACCGTAACCGCTGTAAGCAGGAAACTCTAAAGACCTCGGGAATCGCCGGGGCAGGGAGTCATCGCCTCGCTGTAGAAAAGGGATTCGAGAAAGAATGACGGCCGGCAGGGAGCGGATTCCACTTCGCCCTCGCCTGCCAGGGAATTCCGAGGGAGGAGATCGAATGAAAGTCTTCATTTCCTGCGATATTGAGGGAGTATCAGGTGTTGTTGCGTCAGGACCGCATACTTCCTCCGACGGCGGGGATTATCAGCGTGCGCGTGCTCTCATGACAGGCGAAGCTAATGCGGCCATTGAGGGTGCGCTCAATGCCGGGGCCACCGAGATAATCGTCAACGATTCCCATGGTCCCATGATCAACCTTCTTATTGAGAAGCTCAATCCTGCTGCGACTCTGATTTCAGGGGCTCCCAAACCCCTTTCGATGATGCAGGGCATAGGGAAAGACTGTGCAGCTGCCATTTTCGTCGGCTACCATTCGCGAATGGGAACCCCGGGCGTGTTGAGCCACACCATATCCGGTGCCAGTGTGGCTAATGTCTGGGTGAACGACATCCTCCTCGGAGAGACAGGAATTAACGCTGGATTGGCCGGGTATTTCGGAGTCCCCGTAGTTCTTGTGTGTGGAGATGACGTTGTGAGCCAGGAAGCCAGAGAGCTTCTTCCCCACATCAGAACCGCCACCGTCAAAACCGCCATTACCAGGCAGTCTGCCTCATGCTTGCCTCCAGAAAAGGCTCAGGCCCTGATCAGGCAAGAGACAGAGCAGGCCCTTGCATCGCTGGGTTCTGCCAGACCCTGGCTGCCAGACTCCCCTGTCACCTTCAAAGTCGAGTTCAAGGACTTCGGTTTGGCCATGAATGCAGCCAGGATGCCGTATTCCAGGCTAGTCGACGCAAACACCGTGGCCTTTTCGGCTGATGACTACCTGACAGCTTTTCAGGGACTGCAAGCCATGATTGCCCTAGCCCGCTAGGTGTCTCAACTGGCAAAGCCGCCGGAGAGCGATGAGGCAGCTTGTCAATCTGTTTCATCTGATCCTCGTATCAGGTCCGGCGTTCGGCGCCTCCCGGAGGTGTGGCTCTATAACCTTTCAGACCCCGGAAACGCTTTGCCCACCCGGCACAGCCACCAAGAGGCAGTAGCCCGCGTGCGGTCAGGGCGTCTGAGGCAGTAGATGCCCCTACTCCCGAGTATATCTTTGGTTTGCAACCTTCTTCATTTCGGCGGAGCGGGATGACCCGCTGGTGGGTCATCCGGTTAGGTACTCGGCCTTCATCCCCCAATCCTCGTCCCAAACTCCACGGTCTCATTCACATGCGCATTCAGATGATTGAAGTAGCCACGAAACTTGGTAGCACAAGGCTCAAAGCCTTTAGCAACTATCATCTTCAGGCGAAACGCATCGCCTCGGAGGTTCGTGCCTCAACTCAGTCAAGCCTTGGGCGAACTTTGCGTTACCACAGTCCACATGCGGGATGACAGCTCACGGAGTCCGCCTCTTCTTCGGCCCAAAGCCATTGATTACAATGCCTGGCTGACCAGCAGTAATAGTGCATCTGGCATATGTTACACGCGGAATGTGGATTTCAGTCTGAGGTTACTTGCCCATAGATTCTCTCGATCTTTGCTTGCTGCATGTATTCCTTTGTGCTACTCTTGTAGAAGCATATTTCTCACCAAATAAACGGGTCCGGAGAGACCCGATTTGAGGAGGCCGTACAAGTGAATACCGGCAAAAAAGTAGTGCTTTCACTGCAACACACCATAGCAATGTTCGGAGCAACCGTATTAGTCCCCTACCTGACAGGAATCAATCCCAGCACTGCCCTGCTCACCGCGGGTTTAGGAACCCTCCTATTCCACCTTGTAACAGGCGGTCAGATCCCTATCTTTCTTGGATCTTCCTTCGCGTTCATAGTTGTCATCCAAACCGTAGCAACAAAATACGGCATGGCCTATGCAATGGGCGGCATTGTGGCCGCTGGTGCCCTGTACGTTATCATTGCCATTCTAGTCAAGCTGATAGGCCATGATTTCTTCAAGGCGCTCTTCCCGCCTGTAGTAACTGGTAGTGTTATCACTGTAATCGGACTGACTCTTGCTCCCACAGCGATAGGCATGGCGAGCTCCAACTGGCCAATAGCCCTGGCGGTCTTTGCGATTGCAGCCATCTCAACCCTGGCATTCAAGGGCTTCATGCAGATGCTGCCCATACTTATCGCAGTTGTGTCAGGCTACGTCATATCGCTCATCGCAGGTGTGGTCGACTTCGCCCCTATAGCCAACGCTGCCTGGTTTGGCGTGCCTGAGCTCACGTTCCCCAGGTTCAGCTGGGACGCGATTGCAATCATCGCTCCGGTTGCAATCGTCACCCTCATCGAGCATTGGGGCGACATAAACGCAAACGGCGCAGTTGTGGGCAAAGACTTCGTCAAGAAACCCGGACTGTGGCGAACCATCCTCGGCGATGGACTTGCAACTATTGTGGCGGGAACTCTTGGCGGACCCGCGAATACAACATACAGCGAGAACACCGCCACCTTGAGCCTTACAGGAGTCTATGACCCTCAGATACTCCGGGGAGCGGCAGTCTTTGCAATCATAATTGCCTTCTGCGGCAAGCTCGGAGGAATCATTCAGTCAATACCCGAACCGGTAATGGGAGGCATAAGCATTCTGCTCTTTGGGATGATTGCATCTGTTGGAATCTCCACGATGTTCTCGGGAGCCGACATGAACTCGACCAGAAACCGCATAATTGCCGCTGCTGTCCTTGTGTTCGGCATATCCAAGGTAGTTGTGCCAATTGGTCCGTTTGAGTTTGAAGGGATGAGCCTTGCCACAGTAGTCGGAGCCATTTTGAACCTTGTTCTTCCGAAGGACAGGCCCGAGGAGCAAACTGGCGGGGCTGTGAGGTAACGCAACGGAGGAACATAGCCTAAGAATCATCCGGCGGCGCGTGCAATTAGCATCGCGCCGCCCTTTAGTATCGACCGCAAACAAGACGGCTCACAGAGCAAGAGCCGCTATCCTCAATCGCGGCCTGTCGACGCTATCCACTTGAGCCAGTCTTCACGCATGGCCGACCTCTTCGCCAAAGTATCGCACGGGAACTCCACGCCTCGCGCGTTCAGCCCAGACTGCTCCAAACAGGAGCTAAACCTACCTCCCGGGCTGATCGCTCTCCGGTTGCAGCCCGGTCTACCTTCATATACACTTGTCCTTGAGCATACTGGGCTAGATAGGAGGAGTGCGAGTTGAAAAGGTTAACTGCCTTCATTCTTGCAATTGCGGCGCTGGTTGCGGTGTCAGCGCCTGCCATCGGAGCTACTACCCTGGAGGTTGTGTGGATGGGGTGGCCCAAGAACCTCGTCGACATGCAACTGGAGGGTTTCAGGCGCGCGAATCCCGATATCAACCTCGATGTCCAACTGGTCCCATTCAATCAGCTATTCCAGACACTCGAAGTCCGCCTTGCATCCGGTCGGCCTCCAGATGTTTTCATCGTAGACGGACCGATGACGGCATCTTACGCCGAGCGCGGATACTTAATGCCCCTTGATTCACACCTTGACAGCCGAGAGCTGTCAGAATGGTTCCCTGCATCTGTGGAAGCATGCCGTTACAAGGGCAAGCTGTACACCCTGCCTTATGCTACTTCTTCCGCAGGGCTCTATTACAACAAGGACATCTTCCACAAGTACAACGTAGAGTTGCTCCCTGAAGATCCAGACCATCGCCTCACATGGGAACAGGTGGCCGAAATCGCTAGCAAGCTTACCATCGACGCCGACGGCGACGGACAGCCGGAGATCTGGGGACTCATTATTGAGCAATGCGACAGGCCTTACCAGGTAGTGCCCTTCGCAGAATCCAGAGGAGGACGTCCTCTCGCCCCGGACGGAACCACATCGGAAGGGTACGTCAATTCCACGGCATTTGTGGAGGCCACGACATTCTACTGGAAGCTCTTCAACGACTGGAAGGCAAGCCCCAAAGGGATCATGCAGGCACCCATCGCACGCGAGTATTTTGGCAACGGCAAGGCAGCCATGATGCTCGGAGCAGAGTGGAACATAGCCCAGCTGCGTAACTTCCCTGAATCCGAGTTTGGGCTCTCTCCCCACCCGTACTTTGCAGGAGGACGCGCAGTCACGCCCACAGGCGGCTGGCACGTGGGCATCAGCTCCAAGACGGCCAAACAGGATGCTGCCCTCAAGTTCGCGAAGTACATAACCGGGCACGATGCTGTCGCTACATGGGCGAAGCTCTTTGGAAATGCTCCAGCCCGACGCGACGTATATGCGAGCATGGAGGATATGTTTGCGAACCCGATGTGGCAGACTCTCATCTACGAGATGGAGAAAACAGCATCTCCCAGGCCTGTAACACCAGGCTATCTCGAGTATGAGTCAGTATTGAAAGAGGCATTCAGCGCGATCCAGCACGGTGCGGATCCCGCAGCCACGCTCGATAGTGCCGCAAAGCAGATAGACCGGGAGCTCAGAAAATATCGCTAATCGGACGGACTGGTGCTTATGACATCTCGTGATTCCAAAGCTGCACTGGCTTTCCTTGCCCCCGCCTTGATCCTTCTGGGCCTATTCAGGCTATGGCCGGCTGCAAGATCGCTGGCCGAAAGCCTCAGAGGCTGGAGTAGCGTGGGGGCAAGAGCCTTTGTCGGCCTCGCCAATTACAGATACCTGTTTCAAGAAGACCCGGCATTCTGGAGCTCTGTCCAGGTTACGCTCAAGTATGCCTTGATTGCCAGCCCCATTACAGTAGCAGCGTCACTGGGCCTGGCTTTCTTGCTGCGCGGAACGGGGCGACGGTCGTCCATTCTCCGGACCCTCTGCTTCCTCCCGTCCGCAATCTCCCTGTCTGTAGTAGCGGTCGTGTGGGGGCTTATCCTCGATCCCTACTACGGTCTGGCAAACAGCATACTCAAAGGACTTGGCTTGCCCGCGCAGCCATTCCTCTCCTCCCCCGGTCAGGCACTCGCATGCCTGATACTCATCGCTGTATGGCGGAACGCAGGTTACTGGATGATGTTCTTTCTCGCCGGAATGGAGTCGATTCCCAAAGAGGTGTATGAGGCATCTGCGCTTGACGGCGCGTCAGGCGCGCAGCAGGCATGGCGGATCACCCTTCCTCTTCTCGCCAGGACTATGTCGTTCGTGCTGGTTGCAAATACCACGTTCAACTTCGTCACATTCGCTCCCGTGTTCATCTTGACCCGGGGCGGCCCGATCGGATCCACCAATCTGTTGATGTACGAGTCATACAAAAGCGCCTTCGTCTACCTGGATCCAGGACGGGCAATGGCTATATCCTCGTTGACCCTAATAGGGGTACTGGTTCTCTCAGTTGTGCAGCTCAAATTGTCACGCGCCCGGTTCGAGTATTAACTGCAAGAAGGCGCCGCAGCGAGATAGGAGTGAGTGAAACTGGATAACCAGAAGTGCGGCAACACAACCGAATTGTGCACAAAGGCGACGTCTCAACCTGAATGCACCGCAAGCGGCAAGCTTGGTCCACGCTTTCCCAGGCTAAACCCCAGGGCAAGCAGAGTAGTCACAGCAATCCCCCGTGAAGCTCTGCTTCTGGCTGTTGCTGTCATCTATCTTCTGCCTCTCTGGTGGGTTGCCGCATCTTCATTGAGACCCGCAGGCTCCCTCTATCAGTACGCCATACCCGTTTCGTGGCGAACCTTCTTCCCTGGTGAACTCACCATAGCCAATTTTGCCAACATCTTCTCCAGGCTCGACTTCGGGCAAGCTATGTCCAACACTTTTCTGGTCTCTGCCGTCACCGTCGCGCTGGGGTTGGTCGTCAATTCGATGGCCGGGTTCGCCCTGGCCAGGTTCGACTTTCCATGCAAACGCCTGGTATTCGTCATCATTCTCATAACCTTCATCGCGCCCTTTGACGCAATCGTCATACCACTCCACCAGGTAGTCAGCGATCTGGGTCTGATCAACACCCGGGCAGCGCTGATACTTCCTGCTGTGGGGAACGGACTTGCCATATTCCTTTTCAAGCAGTCCTTTGAGGGGATACCATCCGAGTTGCTTGAAGCAGCGCGAACCGACGGGGCGTCATGGTGGCGGATATTCTGGCAGATCGTGATGCCGATGTCACTGCCTGCCCTGTCCACAGCAGCGGTAATGATGTTCCTCTTTCAATGGAATTCGCTCTTCTGGCCACTGATAGCAGCGTTCTCCAGCAAGTATCGGATGGTCCAGGTTGCTGTAGCTACACAAATCGCCGCCGACCAGACTCACTGGGCGAACCTTTTCGCATCAGCCGTCATGGGCAGCCTTCCGCCGATAATCCTCTTTCTGCTTCTCCAGAAACGCTACCTGAAGGGAATTGCGGGAATGCAGCGAGAGTAGAGATGGGCGCGCATGCCCGAAACTGCTTTTGAGAAATCTCCCGGCAGGTTCCTGGCTCTTATGGTCGAATAATGTCGGTATGCCGCGAAGCACCCATACTATCAGAATCGATGCTGCTCAGGAAAGAGGTGGCCAAATGGCTGATGGGAGAGACAACGGAGCATTACATGTCATTTTGGATGAACGGAAGCTATCTATTATCGTTGTTTCGTTGTTTTCCTCCTGGATGCTGGCATTCCTCTTCGAAGGACAAATATTGTATGCCCTCTCAGATGCCTTTGGCGTGAGCCCAGGCCCTATGGTCTTTGGCGGGGTTGCTGCCAGCTTTGCCGGGTTGTTTCTATGCGGCTTTTTCATCAAGACAAAGGAGGCGGCAAGGCGGCTTCTTTTATTCTCGTATGCTTTCTTTGTTGCTGCATCCGCAATCTTCTTTTTCCCGCCCTCCGTATTATGGCGCCTGGGGGTCATCATAAGCTCTTTCCTGGCCGGGGGCTGCGTGGCGGCATGGGGCTTCTACTTCAAGAGCGGTACGCCGAGAAACGAGCGCACAAGAACAGCCGCAGACGTCCTCATATGTTCCAACGTGCTCATGATTTTGCTTAACATGGCGGCCATCCACCTATCCCCCCGTATCGGGCTGGCTCTATCCATGTTGGCGCTTTCGGGCGCGTTCATATTTGCGCTGCGTCTTCCCACTGGTAATGACGCAGCTCCCAGCGGCACAGCCGCCGCAAAAGAAGGACCCGTTAACGTAGCCGGATCTCTCGCACTGCTATGCCTCTTCATTCTGGTTATCACCATCAACTCGGGACTGATGTACCAGGTGATAAGCCCCGCCTTTGCGCACAATGAATGGCTAACAAGCTGGTACTGGGCGATTCCGTATGTCGTCGCCGTCTATGCCATGAGAAACCCGGCCCTCAAAACGAACCGCACCTACATGCTTTATGTGGCTCTCGCAATGATCGGTTTCTCCTTTATCGCATTCGTGTTCCTGGACCGCTCAGCCATGAGCTATCTTGTTGTCAACACACTGATGCTGGGCGCTTGCGGTATATATGATCTGTTCTGGTGGAGCATTCTCGGCGAAATGCTGGACTTTTGCAGAAATCCGGCAACGGTATTTGGAATTGGGCTATCCGCCAATGTGCTGGGCGTGCTGATTGGAGGGCTGATCGGTAATGCCATTTCTTCGGCAGGAACGCAAGCTTTCAACCCAACGCTGTTGGCGCTGGCTGTAGTATGCGTGACCCTTGCCCTCTTGCCTCCTCTGCACAAGCGTCTCTGCTCTCTGCTACAGGACCATGCCTATCTGGTGATGTTCTCAGAGGTATCGCCATGGCAAGAGAGCACGCCGGCCGATCAACCGGCAGCATTTGAAAGCCTTTCAGAACGCGAACGCCAGGTCGCGTCCTTGCTCCTTCAAAGAAAGACCTACAAAATGATCGCCGGCGAGCTGTTCATCAGTGAAAACACGGTGAAGTACTATGTAAAGAACATCTACTCCAAATTGGGTATCCGGAGCCGCGAAGAGCTTATCGATAT
>MTKW01007589.1_pt1 | contig 10410 bp, 7 predicted proteins | sample 1042761 | NCBI WGS metagenome assembly MTKW01 (sample SAMN06205366, study PRJNA360243) | anaerobic digester metagenome | biome: Wastewater treatment plant; feature: Anaerobic digester sludge; material: sludge; isolation source: anaerobic digester fed with sludge from wastewater treatment plant ...
GTTTCAATGATTTTCGTTATGCTGCCTCGTGCGTCGGCGTCTGCATCGAGGATTAGCGAAGTTCTTGATAGTGTTCCAGAAATGGACATGGGCGGAATGGACGCCACTGATATAGCCACACGCCACATGGACACGGCCGGCATAGACATGGGCAAACTGGCTACGACCGGCATGGATACTGCCGAAATGGGCACTGCTGACATAGACATGGGCAAACTGGCTACGACCGGCATGGATACTGCCGAAATGGGCACTGCTGACATAGACATGGGCAAACTGGCCGCGACTGCCATGGATACTGCCGCAACGGGCACCGCCGATACAGCCACGGCCGGCGCGGATACCAGTGGCGCCACACTGTCACAGGATGCCGGTTGTCATATGCCAGATATGCCAGTACTTAACGAGCTACGAGGAACCGTGGAATTTCGAAATGTCACGTTCAGTTACCCCGGGGCCGAAAAGCCTGCGCTGAGCCAGGTATCGTTCAAAGCCAAACCCGGTGAGATAACAGCGATCATTGGAGGAACAGGGTCAGGAAAGTCCACTCTTATAAGCCTGATTCCAAGGTTTCATGATGTGGACAGCGGCGAGATCCTGATAGACGGCGTGAATATCCGGGAACTGCCGTACGAAGACTTGCGCGCACGAATTGGGCTGGTTCCTCAGAAAGCAGTGCTGTTTAGCGGTTCTGTCGCAGACAATATCAGGTATGGCAAAGACGATGCCACCGATGAGGAAGTAAGGTACGCAGCCGAAATCGCTCAGGCTCTGGATTTTGTGAACCAGATGCCAGATGGGTTTGATTCGTACATCGCTCAGGGTGGGACCAATGTGTCCGGGGGACAAAAGCAGAGGCTGTGCATTGCACGAGCCCTGGTCAGACGGCCAAAAATATACATTTTCGACGACAGTTTCAGCGCCCTTGATTTCAAAACCGATGCCAGGCTTAGGTCTGCACTAAGGGAGCAAATCACAGATGCTACCATGTTTCTGGTTGCACAGCGAGTGAGCACGGTTCTAGATGCAGATAGGATCCTTGTACTGGACGAAGGCAGGATAGTGGGCAACGGAACACACAAAGGGCTACTCAAAGATTGCAGCGTGTACCGGGAAATCGTCCTTTCCCAGTTGTCAGAGGAGGAAGTCGCATGAGCCCAAAATCCAATGACGATCAGATATTGCATCAAGAGCCCAGGGCAAGTGGGTCTGCATTTCCGGGAAACCATAGAAGACCTGAAAACCATGTAAGGCCAGGAAACCCCGGAAGGCCGGGAAACCATGCATTTCCGGGAAACCCTGGAAGGTCGGGAGAGTCTGGAGGGTCAGAGCACTGTGCAGGGGTTGGAACGCCGGAGAAGTCGTCAGGGTCAGAGCACTGTGCAGGGTCTACAACGCCGGCAAAGCCGGCAGGCCCTCGCAGAGGGGCACCTATGGGCAGGCTTCCAGGTGGACCTCCTGCCAGGTCTGCTGGCAAACCTCCTGGTAGAACTCCTGGTAGTCCTCCTGGAGGCGGCGGACACAGGGGTTTCGGCATGCCTGTTCAGAAGGCAANNTATTCTGAGCCCGAAGATTATGGGCAAAGCAACTACCAAACTTTTCTATGACCTAATGTTGAAGATGAGCGGGGTTCCTGGGGCCGCAGTAGATTTTGCGTATATTGGCCGGATCCTGTCGCTTTTATCTGGGTTGTATGTTTTGAGCGCCCTATTCAGTTACATCCAACACTACATTATGGCAGGTGTTGCCCAGGCTACCGTTTACGAAATGCGAAGGGATGTTGAGGCCAAACTCAACCGGCTGCCTCTTGAGTTCTTTGACGGCCAGACCCACGGTGAGATATTGAGCCGGGTAGTAAACGACGTTGATAATGTAAGTTCAACGTTGCAGCAGAGCCTTACCCAAATCATCACTGCTGTCGTAACCCTTTTCGGCGTCGTTATCATGATGCTTACCATAAGTCCGCTGTTGACACTCATAACCATGGTTACGCTGCCCCTTTCGGGCGTGGTCACGGCCTTGGTGGCAAAGCGTTCCCAGAAGTATTTTGCAGGCCAGCAGAAGGTTCTGGGGGAACTCAATGGTCACGTGGAAGAAATGTATACAGGCCACAGGATAGTTAAGGCTTTCGGACGGGAAAAGGCGTCCATCAAGCAATTTAATGAAATCAACCAACGGCTTTACGATCATGGCTGGAAGGCCCAGTTTATGTCCGGGCTCATGATGCCGCTTATGGGTTTCATAAACAATATAGGCTACGTAATTGTCTCTGTAGCCGGCGGCCTGTTTGTGCTGCGGCAGGCCATTGAAATCGGAGATATTCAGGCGTTTATCAGTTACTCGAGGCAGTTTACCCAGCCTATTGCCCAAACTGCCGGTATTGCGAACATAATCCAATCTACCATAGCATCTGCCGAACGGGTTTTTGAAATCCTGGATGAGGATGAGGAAATCCCCGATCCCATTGACGCAGAGGCTATTGAGTTTCCGGCAGGAGAGGTCGAGATCCAGGGTGTCCGGTTTGGCTACAAGGAAGGCGACACTCTAATTGAAAACATGAACATTAGCGCCAAACCTGGACAGGCCATTGCTATTGTGGGGCCTACCGGGGCAGGCAAGACCACCCTGGTCAATCTGCTCATGCGTTTTTACGAAGTCAACGATGGCACTATCACTGTTGATGGTGTTGACATTCGGGATCTCAGGCGCGGTGATCTGCGCAAACTCTTTGGAATGGTGCTGCAGGATACCTGGCTTTTCAACGGAACAATAAGGGAGAACATCGCCTATGGGCGGGAAGGAGCCACTAAGGCTGAAATCGTGAGAGCAGCAAGGGCTGCCCGGGCAGACCATTTCATACGTACTTTGCCAGACGGGTACGATACTGTTCTCAGCGAGGATGCTTCTAACATATCCCAAGGCCAGAAGCAGCTGCTGACTATTGCCAGGGCCATATTGGCAGATCCCCAGATTCTGATTTTGGATGAGGCCACCAGCAGTGTTGATACACGCACTGAACTGCAGATTCAGAAGGCCATGAAGACCCTTATGAGAGGGAGGACCAGTTTTGTCATTGCCCACAGACTGTCCACTATTCGCGATGCAGACCTGATTCTGGTTATGGATAACGGCAGTATTATTGAACAGGGAAAGCATAGCGAGCTTTTGGCAAAGGGCGGATTCTATGCAGACCTATACAACAGCCAGTTTACCGGCAGAAATGCTGTGAACAAGGCAGTATGAAGCAACGTGCTTGATTCCATGCTGAGTCAGTGTACAGATAACGGCGGTACCACGGATGCCATCGACAAGGCGGATAAGGTAACCAGTTGAGTCAGTGTATCGATCCGCGGTACCCGCCGCCTACTTGTACCCCAACTTCATGCGGTAAACATGGTGATAGATTCTTTTGGTTACGGCTTCAACCTTGTCAGTGCCAATGGGCGCAGGGTATGACATGAGTTTGAGCGGCACCGAATGTTCTCCTTGCCTGTAAGGAGGTTGCACGTACTTATAATCGTTCAAGTGGAAGCCCATTCTCCTGTAGAATCTAACGCGTCTCTGGGTGATGGTATCTACCGGAGGCTCTACTTCAAGCACGATTCTTGCTTTATTCATGAGTTTCCTTAGAATTCTTGTTCCGTACCCGTTTCCGCGGGCCTTACGGTGAATTGCGAAATGTTCAATAAACAGGAAAGCGTCAAGATCCCAGAAACTAACGAATCCAATCATGCTGCCTTCTTTGAAATAGGGAGCGAACTTGTAATGTGGATTTCTGATAAGATTCTCGCGGTAGTCCTTGATATCCCTTCGTTCTTCCTGTGGAAAAGCATCTTGGTAAATATTCCAAAACTGTGTAAACCCGTCCACCGCTGCTACTCTCCTTAGATGATAGTTGCATAGTTGGTTACGCAGCCAATCTGGCCGCATATCTTGCCGGCTAATAGTAACTGTCCTAGCGGATATGCCGATTCGGCCTGGGTATTTGGCTGCATAGCACCGCCTGCACAACCGGTTGTATATTTGCTTCATTGGGTGCTGCACTCATAAAAGCTTAGAATAACGCCGCTCGACTTCCTCAAGTTCAGCGGATAGTTCCGTGCTGCACTCATAAAAGCTTATCATAACCGGCACATAACTGCCAGAAAGGCGGAATTTGGGCGAGATGATTGCCTGGCCAGGCACATGCCTAGCGAATGACAGACTTTCTATATTCAGACGGAGCCCCTAAGACTGCTAATGCAGATTCGGGCCTTTCATCTAGCGAATAACAGCCTTTCGGTATTCAGACGGAGCCATGCCTGTTATCTGCTTGAACACTGCCGAAAAATGGCTTGGGCTTGTGAACCCGGATGAAAAGCACACTTCGGTGATTGATGCGTCTTTGCGCAGAAGCATTGCCTGAGATTGGGTTATCCTAAACCTGATTATGTAGTTGTGGGGGGTGACGCCTGTGCGTTCTTTGAAAAGCCTTATGAAATGCCAGGGGCTAAGGCCGACAAGGGCGGCTAGAGAAGATATTGAGAACTCCTTGCTGAAATTCGCCTCGATGTATTGCACGGCTTGCTCAATCTTTGAGTGGTTCGGTATGTTACGTTTGAAACGGTAAGGGTCAAGGTTTCCTGGCAAATGCCGCATAAGATAAACTGTTATTTCTGCTGCAAGGCTTTGGAGAATTGCCTCGTAGCCCAACTGCTGCCCCTTGCTCTCAGATATAAATGTATTTACCAGAGCATGAAATTCTGAGTCAACTGAGATGCTTTCGTTGAGGAATTCTACATTCGACTTGAATCCGGCAGACGCGGCTATGCCTTGCATTAGAGATCCGGTAAGCATAATGCTGAGAAAACGTATTCTGCCAGGCTCTGACGCCCCGTGAAGCTGGTCTGGATTGAAGGGCATGAGGTGATATGCCGGGACCGAGACAATCCGATTGCCTATATAGCAGTTATCCATGGTTTCAAGGGGGAACAGGAATTCGTAGCTGTTGTGATAATGCCGGGCTCTTGGAAGCTCTATGGCAGTCTTCGGCGCAATTATCGACATGCTGGAACTTGAGTGCAACTCATGCGAATCGCGGGAAAACTGGGGGCCAGGCCTGAGTTCAGGCCCTCTTTCATCAGGAATGCGAATCCAACTTGTCATACTGATCCCACCCAGCATGCTTACTTCCTTCCTTGGTCACTCATATTCTACTACGTGCCATGTAACTATGAAACGCAGAAATACAGTTAAAGACGGAGCTAAGTTTCCTGTAATGCTACAGCTCAGTACCGAAAAACGTACAAATGCCTACAAAATCACGGCTCTGCGATATTCAGACGGAGCCATACCTGTAATTTGCTTGAAGACTGTTGAAAACGGCTGTGGCTGCCTTTGCTTGCACAGGTGCCTGAATATGTCTATAGTTAGAGAACAATTACCCATTGTACCGGTAGGTGTGGCACATATATTCCAGGCATGTCTTGCCGGACTTGCCTTGTTCATGGATAGAAACAGGAGGTAATCTCATGGGATATGTTCTGGCTGTTGACGGAGGGCAAAGCACAACGCTAAGTGTAATTGCCAGGACAGACGGCTTCATTTTAGGTGCCGGACTTGGTGGCCCTGCTAACCACCTGCATGAAGAAGGTGCAAAAGAGCGCTGTAAGAAGTCCATCTCTGATTCACTGGCCAGTGCCATGGCAGAAGCCGGCCTTGAGGCGGTAAGATTCGACCATGTTGTGCTTGGCATGAGCGGTGCTGCAGCGAACTCAGGCCTAATGAAAAGCCTGGCCCTGGAAGTATTGAAGGACTATGTAGCAGAGGGCCATTTTCAACTTGAACATGATTCTGTTACTGCCTGGGCAGGGGGGACAGCAGGAGAACCTGGTGTTGTTGTTATTGGGGGCACAGGTTCTGTTGCCCTTGCAGTAGATGACAAGGGGAACCGGGCTCGCGTAGGTGGCTGGGGATACTATATGGGTGATGAAGGCAGCGCTTATCAAATAGCGCTGCAAGGGCTCTCTGCTGCTTCTAAGGGTTTTGAAGGGCGCGGGCCGAAAACAGTCCTGACTCAAGCGCTGATTGACCATTTTAAGGCAGATGATCTGTGGGGCGTTCGCGCCAGGATATACTCAGACGAGATGGACAGGGCCGGTCTAGCCAAACTCTCCCGGTTAGTCGGAGACGGCGCCAATGCAGGAGACCCGGTTTGTTTGGACATAATGGAGTCTGCAGCACACGAACTGGCTTTGTTGGTCATATCAGCAGCGGGAAGAGTCGACTTTTCCGCCTGCCGGCCCATAGTCTCTACTGCCGGCGGCGTGTGGAAAGCAGGGAAGCCCATCTGGGAACCTTTCACAGAAGAGGTTATTCGAGCTATTCCTAATGCTATGGTAGTTCCCCCGGCTTATCCGCCCTCTCTGGGAGCATTGATTCTCGCTTTGAGAGGAGCCAACGTGACCCTGAGTGATGAAGTNNTGCTACGATCGGTATTGAATGCAGCATGGGACCTGGAAACTACGATGATTGTATTTGCAGGAGGAGATTTTGAATGAGTTCCATGGAAGGATTTGAAGGTTCAAACAGATTTCAAACACCGGAAGGATCACACAAGACTCAAGCGGCGGAAACATTACAAGCGCAGAAGCAGCAAATCGCTGATACCCCACAACCGTCAGTATCACGAACATCGCAAGTCCTTCAAGCATTGGAAGGTGGACTCATAGTATCGTGTCAAGCAAGGGAAGGGAGCCCTTTCCGCCACACCCTGATTATGGTGGCCATGGCCCAGGCAGCAGAGATGAGTGGCGCTGTAGGTATTAGGGCTAATGGCTATGACGACATAGAAGCAATTCATGAGGCAGTCAATCTGCCCATTATTGGGATACTGAAAAGGAGAGGCCTTCCCAACTGTGACGTTTATATTACCCCGACCTTTGCTGATGCCAAAATAGTTGCGTCGGCAGGGGCAGACGTAATTGCCATTGACGGAACTCCGAGAAGAAGGCCAAATGGGGAGACGCTAAAGGGCCTAATTGAAAGAATCCACGATGAACTGCACTTGCCTGTCATGGCAGACTGTTCAACTGAAGAAGAAGGCCTGCAAGCGGCTGAATTGGGAGCGGATCTTGTGGCCACAACATTGTCAGGCTACACAGACTATACAGCTCACACTCTGGACAAGGGCCCTGATATGGCAATGCTCAAGGGATTGATAGAAAAGGCAGCAGTGCCTGTCATAGCCGAAGGGCGCTTCAACGAACCTCAGAATGTTGCTGAAGCGCTGGACTTAGGCGCTTTTGCCGTAGTTGTTGGCACGGCTCTGACAGCGCCTCAGTGGAGAATGAAGCAATTTGCCGCTGTAACCAGGAGGAATAGGTAACTGAATAACCGCAGGTAGAGCCCTCCTTTGGCAGCCGGTACCTATGTTACCGAAAAGCACGTTTGCCTTGCCACGATCACGTTAAGGGAATATGGGCTGACAGAGACAAGAGAAGCCTTTTTTCTACATCGCGCCAGTTTACCAGGTTCCACCAGGCTCGCAGATACCGGCTTCGTTCGTTCCGGTAATCTACATAGTAGGCATGCTCCCATACATCGACAACCAGGACCGGGATCGACCCCCACTGGGTAAGGTTCTCATGTTTTTCGGCCTGGAGTATCTCAAGGCGGCCCCATGCAGGGTTCCAAACCAAAATGCCCCAGCCGGATCCTTGAACGGCATTGGCAGCTGCTGTGAATTGGTCTCGGAATGCATCAAAGCTTCCAAAGGCGAGTTCCAGCTGGGCCGAAACGAATGGGCCGGGGGCCTCGCCTCCTCGCGGAGTCATGTTGGTCCAGTATATGCTGTGAAGTATATGCCCTGAGCCGTTGAATGCCAGTTCAGTTTCCCAGAATCTTATGAGCGAGAAGTCCCGGGCCTGTCTTGCAGCGGCCACTTCCATCTCTGCCCTGTTGAGCCCATTTACATAGGCCAGATGATGCCTGTCGTGGTGGAGCCTCAGAGTCTCTCTGCTTATCTGAGGTTCGAGGGCGTTGTACGGATATGGAAGAGGCGGGAGTACGTGGCCTCCAATTGGAACGGTCCGTCCAGGGAACAGATTTGTTTTGGGGCTTAAGCCGGAAACCTCGGTTTTACTCGGGTTGAGTTTTGGATCTTGGCCAGTGTCAAAGGTGTTCATTGAAATCCCTCCGTATTGGTAGTCGTACTTCCCCCTAACCTATGTTGATTTCTGACTAGTAGTAGCTTTTTCAGTGGATGATTGATATATGTGATTAAGGAAGTCCGGCGGTTACCCGGCATGCACCAGGGTGGGAGCCAGGAATGCTGGGCTATTCGGTGGAGAAAGTGGCCAGGTGCCGGAATATCCGGCAGGAGCCTGGAAAAGGCGCCGGGTCATCCGGTGTGCACCAGGGTGGGAGCCAGGAATGCTGGGCTATTCGGTGGAGAAAATGGCTAGGTGCCGGAATATCCGGCAGACGTCTGCAAAACGCGCTGCACTATCCGGCACCGGCCAGCCAATCAACCACCTAACACAGAATCATGATAGTTCCAATAAGCTAATCTTAAGTCAGAGTGACATCATCCCTACTTGCGCAGTAACACTTTTCCCGGAAACGCTCCGGTTCGCTCTCTGTTTTCTATTACCGGTACGCCATTGACCAGCACATGCTCAATCCCGTCGGGATACAGAGTGGGCTGGACCATGTTTGACCTGTCAATAACAGTGTCAGGATCAAATACTACGATATCCGCTATTGCGCCGGGAGTCAGGCGGCCTCTTTCTTCAAGCCCGAGAGTATCTGCAGGAAGAGAAGTAATCTTCCGGATGGCCTCTTCCAGGCTGAGAACTTGCTTTTCACGTACGTATCTTCCTAGAATACGAGGGAATGTGCCGTGGGTCCTTGGATGAAATGCTCCCGGAACACCGTCAGTTCCTCCCATAACCCAGGGCTGCTGCATAAACTGGGCAAGTTCCTCTTCAGACACTGAATGATATACCATGGCAAACTGCCCCTGAGACTTGTGAATTTCTTCGACAATGAATTCACCGAGGTTTAGTGCAGCCTGTTTGGATAATGCATCGTGCAGGTACATGCCAACAAGTTTATCCTGACTGGCTTTTATGATGGAAAAGTACTCAGGCCCTCCTCGTTCTGCAATCAGTGCAGAGGCATATTCGGCCATCTCCTTGCGCTTTTGGGCGTCCTGATACTGCTCTTTAAACATGTCAAAGCCAGTTTCACGGTCATAACCTTCAACCAGCCTGGCAGCGCCGTAGTGTCCTCCTCCAGTGACAGCATAGGGGTATTGGTCTGCAGTTATCTTAAGGCCCCGGCCTTGCTCCTGGCGAATCCGGTCGAGCATCTTGGCAGCGAATCCCCAGTTACGCGGCATTATAACCTTGATATGGGAAATCTGAAGAGGAGTTCCTGCGGTTCGAGCCACAGTTATGGCTTCATCAAGGGCCTTTTCGATGTCGTCGCTTTCGCTTCGCATGTGGGTTGCGTAGATTCCGCCCAGTGGCGCTATTACCTTGGCCATCTCAATTAGTTCCTCAGTATCTGAAAACACACCTGGCCTGTAGATGAGCCCTGTGGAAAGGCCCAGTGCCCCTTCGTCCATAGCGGTTTTCAGCAGCGCCTTCATCTGGTCCAATTCTTCAGAAGTTGGCTTGCGGTTCTCGTCACCCATGACTTCATGCCTGATAGAACCGTGTCCTGCAAAAAGGGCATAGTTGGTGCCTAAGCCCTGCTTGTTGGCTTGTTCAAAATGCTCCCTGATAGATACAGGGGAGGTCCCGCAAAGGCCGCCAATTTGGGTAGTCACTCCCTGGCGTTCCTGGTGGTCATCCCAGGGGCCGTCTAGAATAGCCCAGTCTGTGTGGCAGTGGGCATCTATGAACCCGGGGCAGACGATTTTTCCACCGGCATCGATTACGCTGGATGCAGAGTCTTCTGGCAGGCCGGGCTGTATGGCAGCAATTATGCCGCTTTTTACAGCAACGTCGGCTTTATGTCCCGGGCTACCTGTGCCGTCAACAACTGTACCGCCTTTGACAAGGATGTCATACTTCGTTTGGTTCATTATGTACCTCTTCCTTTCTTGCAGTTTTCTCATGATGTAACCTGTAATTTGCCGAGATTGAATTCCTGAGTTTACATTCGGGAGTCGTCCGGCACTGCCTTGCTCTATTCCGGCGCTCCATTCCGGTGGTGTCATCCTTGGGTTTCCAACAATGTTTTCCTAATCCATTGCTTCCTGCTTAATTCACTGTTGAGATAACCGGATCCTTCATTCATCTCAAGCCCTTATGGTAAATTTGCTCAAGCGATGCAGGGATGATGGTTGAATAGCCAGATGTAATCTAAAACCTCTCGAGCCATCTGGCGTAAGACACAGGGGGAACCGTTTATGGCATGTGG
>MTKW01009095.1_pt1 | contig 10403 bp, 11 predicted proteins | sample 1042761 | NCBI WGS metagenome assembly MTKW01 (sample SAMN06205366, study PRJNA360243) | anaerobic digester metagenome | biome: Wastewater treatment plant; feature: Anaerobic digester sludge; material: sludge; isolation source: anaerobic digester fed with sludge from wastewater treatment plant ...
GAAGAAAGCCGGGTTGGGATCCGGAATGCCAGGCGCGAAGCCAATGATTCTCTGAAACAGCTGGAAAAAACCGGCGACATTTCGGAAGATGGCTGGAGGCGGGCCCAGGACGAGATTCAGGAGCTGACAGACGAGAAAATAGCGCGGATCGATGAGCTTCTCCAGGCAAAGGAAAAAGAAGTGTTGGAAGTATAGGGCCGGCGGGGCGGCTCCCCCCCTGGCCGAAAGCCTGTACGTTGGATGCGGCTCTTCCTTGCGCAGGGGGAGCCGTTACCGCTAAAATAGAGAAAAACAACGAGGAAACTGGAGCAGTGGAACTTACATCGCAGGAACAAAGCCTTTTAAAAAAGATCGATCCCCACCNNAGAGGGCTGCCCCGCTCTGCCGGCCACCGCCGGGGCGTGGACAGGGTGCGCGAAATAGTCCGCTTCGGCAACTACCTGGGCATCAGGGTACTCACCCTTTTTGCTTTCTCCACCGAGAACTGGCGGCGGCCGGCGCGGGAGATAAATTTCTTGATGAGCTTGCCGGAACAGTACTTGCAGACAGAACTGCCGGAGCTGGTCAGGAACAATGTCCGGGTCAGGCTCATCGGCGATCCCAAAAGGCTGCCGCTCCAGGTCAGGAAGGCCATTGACCGGGGCCTGGAGGCAACGGAAACAAACAGCGGGATGATCCTCAATTTTGCCCTCAATTACGGGGCGCGCATGGAAATTGTGCGGGCGGTGCAGGCAGTGCACGATGACCTGCAGCAGGGTAAAATAAAGGGCCGGGTGACTGAAAAAACTTTTGCCGGATATCTCTATACAGCGGGAACAGCGGATCCCGACTTGCTTATCCGGACGGGCGGCGAATACAGAGTCAGCAATTTTTTGCTGTGGCAGCTGGCTTACAGCGAACTCTGGTTTACGGATGTGTACTGGCCCGATTTTGAACGGATCCACCTGCTGCAGGCCGTACTCGATTTTCAACAGCGGGAGCGCCGCTTCGGCAGTGCTCCCCGGGAATAGAGGTGACATGTGGATGCTTCACTTGCGAATTCTCTCCGCCCTCGTGGGTATACCCCTTGTTCTCGCCCTTGTCTATCTGGGAGGGCATTATTACGCCGCTTTTGTCCTGCTGGTGGTGATACTGGGAATGGGTGAATACATGGCCCTGCTCGGAAGTAAAGGGTCTCATCTTCCCTCCATGGTCGGCTATGGCGGAGCAACCATTCTCCTCGTTTTCCTCTATCTGGGCACGCTGCTGGAAACGGATCTGGTGCTGCCGGCATTGATTCTGATCGTGGCGAGCCTGGCCATATTTCTCCTGGTCGACTATGAAAAGAGGAGCATCCAGGAATCAGCGCTCATTCTCTGGGGTATAATCTATCTTGGCGCTTTTGGGGGCTACATGATTCTGCTGCGGCAGCTGCCGCAGGGGCTTACATATACGTTCCTTCTTCTTTTCGGGGTCTGGGCGAACGACACTTTTGCCTACTTCATCGGGCTGAAATGGGGGAGAAGGCCTCTGGCTCCGGCAATCAGCCCCAAGAAATCGGTGGAGGGGGCCTGTGCCGGAATTGCCGGAAACATTATCCTGGCCCTGCTCGCTGTTTATCTGTTTCCCGGCTGGATGGGTATGAATGCGTGGAAAGCGGCGCTGCTGGGATTGGGCATCGCTGTATTTGCCCAGCTGGGCGACCTGCTGGAGTCGGCGATAAAGCGCCAGTTTGAAGTGAAGGACACGGGCCAATTGATTCCGGGCCACGGCGGAATCCTGGACCGCTTTGACAGCCTTCTCTTTACGGCACCCATGGTTTATTACTTTTTTTTGCTTATCTGCTAGACAATGCAGCATTATTTTTTGGGGTGGAGATTATAGATGCCGAAAAATATAGCCCTGCTGGGCGCCACCGGTTCCATCGGGCGCCAGACCCTTGAGGTTGTCGAACAGCTGGGCGGCAGCTGCCGCATAGTGGCCCTCACTGCAGGAAGCAACCGCAAACTGCTGGAGGAGCAGGCACGCCGTTTCAGGCCGGAGCTGGTGGTATTGAAAGATCCGGCGGAGGCGGCCGGGCTGGAGCACTCTTTGAAGGATCCCGGCTGCCGGGTCGAGAGCGGTCCCGCCGGGCTCATCGAAGCGGCCCGCTGGCCCACGGCCGACCTTGTTGTCCTCGCCCTCGTCGGCTTCAGTGGATTTGCACCCACCCTCGAAGCCCTCGAAGCAGGGAAAACCGTGGCCCTGGCCAACAAGGAAGCCCTTGTCGTGGGGGGCGAAGTGCTGGCGGCGAGGGGACTCCTGAACCGGGACAAAATTTTGCCCCTGGACAGCGAGCATTCCGCCATCCGGCAGGCTTTGGGAGACACTCCCCTTGAACAGGTCAGCCGGATCTGGCTTACCGCCTCAGGGGGGCCCTTCCGGGACTGGGATGAAAGGCGGCTGGCCCGGGCCACCCCTGCAGAAGCGCTGGCGCATCCCAACTGGAGCATGGGGCCGAAGATCACCATCGATTCGGCCACATTGATGAACAAGGGGTTCGAGGTAATCGAGGCCCACTGGCTTTTTGGCGCGCCCCTTGAAAAGATCAGGGTGGTGATCCATCCGCAGAGCATTGTTCATTCCGCCGTCGAGTTCATCGACGGTTCGATTATCGCACAGCTGGGCCCGCCGGATATGCGCCTGCCCATTCAGTACGCGTTGAGCTATCCGGAAAGAAGGGCCAACCCCTGGCCGCGTTTCGATTTTACAGGCCGGGATCTCTCTTTTACGGAGCCGGACCGGGCCCGCTTTCCCTGCCTGGACCTGGCTTACCGGGCCATGGAGGCCGGGGGAACAGCGCCCGCCTGCCTCAATGCGGCCAACGAGGTGGCGGTGGAACAGTTTTTAAAGGGTATGATCGGTTTCCCGGATATCCCGCGCCTGATCGAGCGGGTGATGCGGATGCACACTGTAATTCCGAAGCCGGATCAGCATGATCTCGAGAAAACAGACAGGTGGGCCCGCCGCCGCGCCGCAGCGCTGATCCGCCAGTCCGCAGACAGGAGTTGATATTCCTTGCAAACGCTCATTGCCTCAATTATTGTGTTCGGCATCCTGGTTTTCGTTCATGAGTTCGGACATTTTATCGCCTGCCGCCTGAACGGGGTGCAGGTGCTGGAACTGGCCATCGGGTTCGGGCCGAAAATATTGAGCCGGCAAAAAGGGGGCACCGCCTATTCCCTGCGGATCTTTCCGCTGGGGGGATTCTGCCGCATGCTCGGTGAAAGCCCCGATGAAATAAAGGAAGAGGGCAATTTCAACAGCAAATCAACGGCCCGGAGGGCCTCCATACTGGCTGCGGGTCCGGTGATGAACCTGCTCCTGGCGCTGCTCCTCTTCTTTATAATTTTTTACTTCTTTATCGGTGTCCAGCAGCTGGACAGCTCCGTGATCGGCGCAATCCTTCCCGGGACCCCGGCAGAAAGCGCGGGCCTGCAGGAAGGGGATGAAATCACCTCCATCAACGGCGAGCCGGTGGCAACATGGGAAGAGGTCGTTCGCTCCATTGAAAAATATCCGGGCGCAAATATCTTCCTTCTGATAAAACGCGGCGGGGCCATCAAGGAGCTCTCGCTCACATCGGAAGTGGAACCTGAAACAGGCAAGGGGAAAATCGGCATTGCCCCCCTCATGGAAAAATATCGCTTCCGCGGCGCCCTGCAGGAAAGTTTCGATCGTTTCGGCATGATCATCGCCTCCATCTTCCAGGTGATCACCGGGCAGCTTCCACTGGACATCACCGGCCCCGTGGGGATAGTGATTACCATCGGGGAGGTGGCCCGGACAGGTTTTGTGAATCTGCTCTGGCTGACGGGGCTGATCAGCATCAGTCTGGGGCTGGTCAACCTGCTGCCCATACCCGCCCTTGACGGAGGCAGGCTTCTTTTTCTGCTCATCGAGACTTTGCGCGGCCGGCCCCTGGATCCGGAGAAGGAGGGCCTGATCCATTTCATCGGTTTCGCCCTGCTCATCCTGCTCATCCTGCTGGTAACGTACAATGATCTGATCCGCTGGGATATTTTGCCCGGCCGCTAAGCCGGCTGCGGGGAGGTAATAGAAAATGGAGTCTTTTGAGCGGCGCAGCTCCCTTGCCGTGAAAGTGGGCAACCTGACCATGGGAGGCGGAGCCCCGGTAGTGATTCAATCGATGACCAATACCGGGAGTGGCGATATACGGGCCACCCTGGATCAGATCCGGAGACTGTGGGAAGCGGGCTGCGAGCTGGTTCGGGTGGCTGTACCCGACAGTGCCGCCGCCGACGCCCTTGGCGAAGTGGTGGCGGGAAGCCCCGTACCCCTTGTGGCCGATATTCATTTTGATATCCGCCTGGCCTACCGGGCACTGGAGCAGGGTGTGGCCAAGATCAGGATCAATCCGGGCAACATGGGCGGCAGGGAACAGCTGGGGGAGCTCTGCCGCAGNNCCGCTGCTGGAAAAATACGGTGGTGTCACCGCCGCAGCCCTGGTGGAATCGGCGCTGCGGCACCTGGAGGTTATCGAGAGAACGGGGTTTGACGGAACGGTTATCTCGCTCAAAGCCTCCGATGTGCGCACCACCATCGAAGCATACCGCCTCATTGCTCCCCGGGTGAAAACGCCGCTGCACCTGGGTGTCACCGCCGCGGGGCCGCTGGAAAGCGGGACCATCAAGGGGGCTGTGGGGATCGGGACGCTGCTGGCGGAAGGTATCGGCGACACGGTGCGCGTTTCCCTGACGGCAGATCCCCTGCATGAAGTGCGCGTGGCCCGGCAAATACTGGAGTCGCTGCAGCTGCGCCCTCAAGCGGGGCCCGAGCTCATCTCCTGCCCCACCTGCGGACGCTGCAGCATTGATCTTCTTCCCCTCGTTGAAAAGGTCTCCGCGCTGCTTCGGGGTTATCCCCACCCGGTAAAAGTGGCGGTGATGGGCTGTGCCGTCAACGGTCCAGGTGAAGCGAGGGATGCCGATGTGGGCATAACGGCCGGCAAGAAGCGCGGCCTCCTGTTTCGCCGCGGCAAGGTTGTTCGCACCGTGCCCCGGGATCAGCTGCTGGAAGCACTGCAGGAAGAGCTGAAAGAGCTTTCAGACCGAAATTCTCACTGTCCGTCAGAACGATAACTCCCGGGAGGTAAAAATGTGCGCATATCAGTAATCATACCTGCTTACAACGAAGAGAAGACCATTGGCGGCGTTCTGGCGGTGGTAATGAGATGTAAATTTATCCATCAGGTTATTGTTGTCAGCGACGGTTCCACCGACGGTACCGTGGAAGCGGCCCGTCAGTTCAGCGGGGTGGAAATCGTGGAGCTGAAAGACAACAGGGGCAAGGGCGGCGCCATGAAGGCGGGCCTGGAGCAAACCCGGTCAGGGATCATCCTCTTTCTGGACGCCGATCTCATCGGCCTGACGGAGCAACATATCCTGGCGCTGCTTGAACCCATCCAAAATAACAAGGCTGTCATGAGCCTGGGGCTGTTTGAAAAGGGGCGGGTGGCCACGGATCTGGCCCAAAAAGTGGCTCCGTACCTGACGGGCCAGCGGGCGCTGCATCGCGATCTGCTGAACCATATTTCCGATCTTGATCTCTCGCGTTTTGGAGTGGAGGTGGCGCTGCATCGCTATGTCGAGGAGCACGATCTGCCCGTAGCGCTGGTAAACCTGCCCGACCTTTCACACTTGATGAAAGAGGAGAAGCTCGGCCTTTGGAAAGGGCTTGCGGCAAGGGGCAAAATGTACTGGGAGATCCTCAGGTATGCCGCCAAAATTGATCCCCACCTGAAATAGAGACAAATTGTTTCCTTTTCCTTGCTTTTCAGCTTCTTTTGTGATACTCTTTTAAAGGCGATGCAGGTTTATCCGGCAAAGGGTGGGTTTTCCCACTCTTTCCTGTTAAAAGGCCTCTTTTGGAGGGAGCAAATCTATGTTTATTGATCAGATGAAAGAGAAATTGATCCGGCTGGTGCAGCCCCTTGCCGAGGAACAGGGTCTGGAACTGGTCCGCCTGGAGTACAGCGCCGGAAAAAAAGGGCACCTTGCCGTGTACATTGATAAACCCGGCGGAGTGACCATTTCCGATTGCGAATCGCTGAGCCGCAGCCTTTCCGGACTGCTTGACGCCTACGACCCCATCCCCCAGAGCTATGTTCTGGAGGTTTCTTCACCGGGCCTGGAGCGGCCCCTAGCCGGGCAGGGTGATTTCAAGCGTTACCAGGGGGAAATGGTAAAAATATATACCAGCGAGCCGGTGGCCGGCAAGAAAAATTTCGGCGGTGAACTGATCCGGGCCGAAGAGGACACCGTGGAGCTGCTCACCGAGAAAGGGGAAACTGTCAGGATAGCGCTGGACCAAATCAAAAAAGCCCACTTATGGTTCCGGCCGTAAGCAGGGGGGCTCGGAAAGGAGGTCAGGTCCAAATTTCGGTTAACAGCAAGGAGCTTATTGCCGCTTTGAAGGCTATAGAGAAGGAGAAGGGGATCGAGCTGGAGATACTCTTTGAAGCCCTGGAGGTGGCTCTGGTCTCGGCATACAAGAGGAATTTTCAGGCTCCCGGTAATGTGCGGGTAAGCGTTGACCGGGAGAACGGAACGATCAAGGTTTTTTCACAGCTGGAGGTGGTCGAGGAGGTGGAACTGCCTCACCAGGAGGTGGAGCTCTACGAGGCCCGGGTCTACGATTCCCGCTGTCAGGTGGGCGACCAGATCGAGATGGAGGTTACACCGCAGGAGTTCGGCAGGATAGCCGCCCAGACGGCCAAACAGGTGATTATTCAGAGGATCAGGGAAGCGGAGCGTGAGCTGATTTACAATGATTTTCTGGACCGGGTTGAAGATATCATAACAGGGACAGTGCGCCGTTTCGAGCAAAGAAATGTCATTATCGATCTGGGAAGGGTGGAGGGAATTCTTCCCCTGCAGGAGCAGCTGCCCCGGGAGCGCTACCGCATGAATGAAAGGATCAAAACCATTATCGTGGAGGTCAGGAAAAGCAGCAAGGGACCCCAGGTCATACTGTCGCGAAACCACACCGGTTTTTTGAAACGCCTTTTTGAACTCGAGGTTCCTGAAATTTACGACGGGATCGTGGAGATAAAGGCGGCTGCGCGTGAACCGGGACACCGCGCCAAGCTGGCCGTTTACTCCAGGAACACGGATGTAGATCCCGTCGGCTCCTGTGTGGGGCCGCGGGGAAGCCGGGTCCAGGCCATCAGCAGCGAGCTGCGGGGCGAAAGGATTGATATTATCAGGTGGAGCGAGGATCCCGAGGAATATCTGGCCAACGCACTCAGCCCGGCCAATGTGGTTTCGGTGGAGCTGCGCGACAAGGAGGCGCTGGTGATTGTTCCCGACAACCAGCTCTCTCTGGCCATAGGCAAGGAGGGGCAAAACGCCCGTCTGGCGGCGAAGATCACCGGCTTCAAGATCGATATCTGCAGTGAAACGGAGATAGCCCAGCAGCGTCTCTCCTCCCTTGGCCTGGGCAGCACCGGGGAAAGTGCAAATTCTGCGGAGAAAACAGGGGCGGAGGATCCTGCGGCAGCAGCAGAGGCGGCCGGGGTGGAGGAGTCCGCGCCGGCTGCGGAGGGGAAAGAAGACGGAGAAGCTGCGGCAGCGGAGGAAGCGGTTCCTGCCGTCGCCGCAGGTGATGAAGCGGAGGCGCCGCCGGAGGAACAGTGATCGCACTTTAGGGAGGCGGAAATGGAGGATGTCCAAAAAGCGTAGAATACCCCTGCGGATCTGCGTCGGCTGCCGGGAAAAAAAGCCGAAGCGGGAACTGCTGCGCCTGGTGCGCACCCCGGGGGGGGAAGTTTGCCTGGACCCGGGCGGTAAAATTTCCGGCCGCGGCGCCTATATCTGCCGGCGGGAGGCATGCCTGGCAAGGGCGCTCAAGGGCAACAGGCTTGGAAAGAACCTGGGGCATCCCCTTTCCGAAGAACTTGTTGACGAAATAAGGGCGCTGCTTGAATCTGAGAGCGATTTTACATCTTAAAGGTCTCTGCAGGGAGGGCTTTTAATGGAGGTGTGTTGAATGGCCAAAGTTAGGGTCTACGAGCTGGCCAAGGAACTTGGAACTACCAGCAAGAAATTGATCGAGATCATGGAAGGAATGGAAATCAAGGTCAAGAACCATATGAGCACGCTGGAAAACGAGGAAGCCCAGCGTGTCGTCGCCATCCTGACGGGCAAGGCGGAGAGCGATGAGGATAAAATAAAGAAAGAGGCGCCGCCCGCGGCGGAGGAACGGCGGAGCGAGGCTGCTCCTGCGGNNGCCGCAGCGGTCAAAAAAGCGGCGCCGAAGAAGAAGCGCAGGCGGGTGAAGATCGAGGGCCGCATCACTGTGGGAGAGGTGGCAAACCTCTTTGAAGTTACCCCGGCGGAGCTCATCACCAGTCTCCTCAACCTGGGCATTGTTGCCAGTATCAATCAGGCCCTGAGCCCCGAGGCCGCGGAGCTTGCGGCCGAGGAATATGAAATCGATATAGAATTTGTTGATGATCCCTTTGAGCAGGAGCTGCTCGGCGACGGCGAGGAGGCCGGCAAGAATCTGGCGGCCCGCAACCCCGTTGTTACGGTGCTGGGCCATGTGGACCACGGCAAAACATCGCTGCTGGATGCAATTCGGGAATCAAATATTACCGCCGGGGAGGCGGGAGGCATTACCCAGCACATCGGGGCCTACGAGGTTGAAGTTGCAGGCAAGAGAATTGTATTTCTGGACACACCGGGGCACGAAGCCTTTACCGCCATGCGCGCCCGGGGCGCCCAGGTTACCGACATGGCCATCCTGGTCGTGGCCGCCGATGACGGAGTCAAACCGCAAACGGTGGAAGCGATCAACCACGCCCGGGCTGCGGAGGTGCCCATCATCGTGGCTGTCAACAAGATCGACAAGGCGGGCGCCAACCCCGAGCGGGTGAGACAGCAGCTTTCGGAAAACGGACTGGTCCCGGAGGAGTGGGGCGGTGATACAATCTATGTCAATGTCAGTGCGCTGCAAAAGGAGGGCCTTGACGAGCTTCTGGAGATGATCCTGCTCGTGGCCGAGATAGGCGACCTGAAAGCAGATCCCGAGCGTGCAGCCAGGGGCACGGTCATCGAGGCTCACCTGGACCGGGGCAGGGGGCCTGTAGCCACCGTCCTGGTGCAGGATGGAACACTTCGCGTCGGTTCGCCCGTCATCTGCGGCACCGCCACGGGCAAGGTCCGGGCCATGCTGAACCACAAGGGCGAGCGGGTGCGTCTGGCCGGCCCCTCCACACCGGTGGAGCTGCTCGGTTTGAACGATGTTCCGCTGGCCGGAGACAGATTCCAGGCCGTCACCAGCGATCGCCTGGCCAGGCAGGTGGCTGAGAAGCGATCGCACAAGATGAAGGCGGCGGCACAGAGCAGGCAGAGGATCACATTGGACGATCTTTTCAAGCAGATCCAGGAGGGCGAGGTCAAAGATCTGAACCTGGTGATCAAGGGTGATGTGCAGGGCTCGGTGGAGGCGCTGCAGGAAGCGATCATGAAATTGAGCCTGGACGAGGTCCAGGTCCGGGTAATCCATGCCGGCGCCGGAGCCATCAATGAATCGGATGTGATGCTGGCTTCCGCTTCAAATGCCATTGTCATCGGCTTCAATGTGCGGCCGGACAACAATGCACGCCGCCTCTCCGAACAGGATCAGGTCGATCTGCGCCTTTACCGCGTCATTTACGAAGCCCTTGCCGATATCGAGGCCGCGGTCCGCGGGCTGCTCAAACCGGTTTACCGGGAGCAGGTCCTGGGCCAGGCCGAGATCAGGCAGGTGTTCAAGGCCTCGCGCATCGGAAATATTGCGGGATGCCATGTCACCGAAGGGAAAATCACGCGCAATGCACTGGTTCGCCTCATCCGCGACGGGGTGGTGGTGCACGAGGGCAAGCTGGCTTCGCTCAAGCGCTTCAAGGATGATGTCCGCGAGGTCCTGAGCGGCTTTGAATGCGGCATCCTTCTTGAGGGATATAATGATATAGTCGAGGGAGATATTGTCGAAGCCTACACCATGCAGCAGGTCAACTGACCGGGGCCGGAAGGCAGGGAGGTAAATACCATGTCTTTGAACAGGGTCCGGCGTGTTGCCGGGGAGATGAAGAAGGAGATCAGCCGGATACTGGCCCGGGAGATCAAGGATCCCCGCATCGCTGCGCTGACCAGCGTCACCGGTGTGGATCTGTCCCGGGATTTGCGGCATGCCACCGTGTACGTGAGTATTTACGGCAGTGAGGCGGAAAAGGAGAAAACCATGCAGGTGCTGCTGCGGGCCGAAGGTTTCATTCGCAGTGAAATCGGCCGGCGCATCCGGCTCAGGTACGCTCCTGAAATTCATTTTGCCGAGGACCGCTCCCTGGAATACGGGGCTCATATAGAGAAGGTTTTAAA
>MTKW01017494.1_pt1 | contig 10402 bp, 9 predicted proteins | sample 1042761 | NCBI WGS metagenome assembly MTKW01 (sample SAMN06205366, study PRJNA360243) | anaerobic digester metagenome | biome: Wastewater treatment plant; feature: Anaerobic digester sludge; material: sludge; isolation source: anaerobic digester fed with sludge from wastewater treatment plant ...
TCCCCTGTTTCCAGCCTTAAAGTACGGCCGGCCAGGGTCGTTTCATAAACTTTTTTTGACATGGTTTCCTCCGTTTGTCACACGACAGATACGACGGAGCGCAGACGGTAGAGTGTAGAGTCCGCCACCGTGCAAAGACGGGTGCGCAATCTACGTTCCACAGCCTGCGGCCGCTATCTGACGTCAGTTAAAATCCGGCATGACGCCGGATTTAACTCTTACTTTCTAATGTTCAATTTGCTGATGATCTCGCGGTAGCGTTCAATATCTTTACTCGCCAGATAATCGAGCAGGCCACGCCGGCGTCCGACGAGCATCAACAGCCCGCGCCGTGAGTGGTGGTCGTTGGCATGCGTCTTCAGGTGCTCCGTCAGATGGTTAATACGATGCGACAAAATCGCAATCTGCACTTCGGGCGACCCCGTATCGCCAGCATGCGTGGCATACGTTTCAATGATCTTTGTTTTTGTTTCCTTGTCCATTCTATCCTCCATACCCCAGCAACTCGCGTTCGGGTGGACAATCCCAGAACCCGGTTGCGGGAAAATCTTAACGATTGTACCACAATCTCACCACTTCTAGCAGTGGTGCGCGTTCATTTTTTACCTTACCTGAAATGATCGCTTGGAACAACCGTTCCAACACGGTACCGATTGAAGATGGAGGTACACCTAAACTTTGTAGATCGTTCCCGTCAACCGCCAGATCGAGGAGTGAGACGAATCCTTCTTCTACCCATGTATCGGTGGCGGCCAACAAAGCCTGCCAGTGCTTATCGTTATCTGTCAGATAGACGTTCAGTCTATAGTAGGCGCGAAGCGGCTCTATACCTACTTTCGCCCCGAGCAACCGCCACACATCGTGCGGTGCATCGTCAGCAGGTCCGAGATCCGTAAGATAGAGGCGCCTCAGGGTGCGACCGAGGCGTCGATCAGCCTTATTGAGCATCAGCGCATCAAACCAGGTGTCCGGTAGATCCATCGCCAAGGAAAAAGCGACGAAACGTAAAAGCGGTTCCGACTCGTTTTTGTAAACGGAACGCCAGGCGAGGTACGGTTTGGCCTCGGCGGACGAAAGAAGCGTCGCTTTTAAAACCGGCATATAGACGGCGATCGTGTGCGCTGCTTTCTTACCGGCTAAAAGCTTTGTCCATTCAATGCCGAGACGCTCGATCGGGAGGTTGTCCATCGAGGACGCATAGCGGACAATCGTCTGCTCCAAAAGGGGATCGAGTGAAAACCCCAAGACTGAGACAAATCGTATCGCCCGCATCATGCGAAGCGTATCTTCCATCAACCGCGCTTTGGCCTCCCCTACGGCGCGAATGATACGATCCTGAACATCTTTCAAACCATGAAAAGGGTCGATCAGACCGCGCGTCGGATGATAGGCGATCGCATTGATCGTAAAGTCACGGCGTGACAGGTCGTCATGGATCGAAGAACCGAAGGAAACACGCGCCGGACGTCTCCCGTCATGATATGGTCCATCGACCCGGTAGGTTGTCATGTCAACTTCTAAACCGTTGAAGATGACTCTGACCGTGCCGTGTTTGATGCCGATCGGAATCACGAGGTCATGTCGGAAGATATTAAGCATCTGATCCGGGGTGGCACTCGTCGCGATGTCCCAATCGGTTGATGTTTGGCCCATGAGAAGGTCTCTTACGGCACCGCCGACGAGCCATGCCTCAAAACCTTTAGCCTCTAATTTTGAAAGACAATGAAGAACGGCCTCCGGAATGAAGCGCCGCTCGATCATAGGGCGTTGACAAGCGTTTTGAAATGCTCGCCGCGTTCTTCGAAGTGGCGGAATTTGTCAAACGACGTACCGGTCGGAGACAGAAGTACATGATCGCTCGGTTCAGCCAAGCGAGAAGCGAGTGAAACGGCCTCCTCGTACGTTTCGGTCTCGTAAAGATCGTACGTGCGTCCGGCCGACTCGGCAAAAAGCACCTCGCGAATACTGTTGGCATTGGCACCGCACAGGATAATGCGCCCGGTCGCCTGCAAAATGGCGTCCCCGAGTCCCGTATAATCGCTTTTCTTGTCAGCCCCGCCTGTGATCAGAATGAGCGGCATCTTCTGCTCGGCAAAGACACCGAGCGTCACGATCGAGCGATGCGGTGTGCTGTCAATGGAGCTGTTGTACCAGCGCACGCCGTCTTTGTCTCTGACGAGCTCCATACGATGCGGCACACCTTTGAATGTCGCCGCAACCTTTCTGATCGTCTCCGGTTTCACGTCGGGCCAGACAGCCAGCGCAGCCGTCATCATGTTTTCGGCGTTGAAGCCACCCGGCAACAAAATATCCGTTAGCTTCATCAGTTCGGTTGTTGTATCTGAGTCTGAGACCAGTATCCGGTCGTCTTCTCGCCACACACGGCGGTGCGGCCAGTGATCCGTCATATTAATCAGATCGACGGTGCCGACTGCTTCAGGCAGAAGCTTCATCGATACGGGATCGGCGGCGTTCAGAATCAGCCGGTCAAACATCGTCTGATGACTAAATATATGGCGTTTGGCGTCCACATAATCCTCAAAGGTCGGATGTACGTCGAGATGATTCGGCGTAATATTCGTGATCACGGCCGTCTTAATGCGTTGGCGCATCGACACCAATTGGAAGCTGGAAAGCTCGACCACCACCCGGTCTTCTTCTCCCATCGCCTGCACTTGATCGAGTAAGGGTGTCCCGATGTTGCCGCCAAGATACGTGAAATACCCCTCGGCCTTCAACATCTCGGCGATTAAGGTCGTAGTCGTCGTCTTGCCGTCCGACCCCGTGACGGCGATCACCGGCGCCGGACAGAGCGTCAAAAACAACTCCATCTCAGACGTGACGATCACACCCTGGCGTTTGGCTTCCATTAGTGCCGGTTCATCCGGCTGCATACGTGGTGTACGAAAGATCAGGTCGAAGTCGCTCAGCCCTTCGAGATAAGACTCGCCTACATGCCAGATAGGATCGATGCCCTGTTCCAAAAGCCAGGCTTTCGACTTTTCCAGATAAGGATCACCTGGCTCCAATCGATCAAACGCTTCGACCTTAATACCGAGGCGATGAAGCCAGACGATCAACGGACGGTTTGAGATGCCGACGCCCAAAACGGCGACTCGTTTATCTCGGGCGAAAGCCCTGAAAGTTTCAATTGATTCAAACATAATTAACCTCTGCAAATTATATCACTGCGTCTGCGAAGGAAGAGACACGTGTCGAAGATTTCTTTTTGATTACTTTTGGTTTTTTACAACGATATCGTTGTAAAATAGTGGTGAGCGAACCTCACTCTTCGTCCGTTTGCACTAATGATTCATGTGCGCATCAAACCTAACCATTAAACCAAATCTAAGCCGGATGAAAGGCATTCGAACACTTATCAGTAGGTAGCCTCATGAAATCGATCAGAAAAAGTATTCTCATCCTTAGTTTTGCTCTCATACTTCTCTTTTCAATGGCTTGTGCCGAGAGCGCTGAAACGAAACACGTGATAGACAATGCCAAGATCGTCTCATATGAGAGTGCAGATGACGTCATTGCCGCCAGCGCGTTAATCGTCGAAGTAAAGAAATTATCGGAAGAACCGCTGTCCTTTCCTTTGGAAAATGACAAGACGGACGACTTTACGTTGTCAACAGTGGAAATCATCAAAGTGATCAAGCCGATGCCGGGCAAAAACTTTTCGATCGGTGACAAAATACCGATTCTCGAGAGTGAATGGTTCGATGCGAAGATGGGTATCGTCCACCATACGGAAGGTTACGTAAAAATGCAGTCAGACAAAGTGTATACGCTTTGTTTAGGCTATAACGACATGGGAGAAAACAGCCAATTCTACCCAATCGGATTACTCTATGGAAAGATTCCGCACGACGAGTCGGAAGCCAGAATATTTGGTGAGGCGTTGGATCCTCAAATTGAAAGGGTTCAGGCAGACTTGATCGCAACATTCGATGCGCAATAACGCGTGCTCCAGTGCGCTTACGTCGCAATAAACGATAACAGAGCGCTTGCATTAATCGACATGTCGGTGTATCATGCAAAAGCTTGCGGAAATGGCGGAATTGGCAGACGCGCTAGTTTCAGGTACTAGTGATCAACCGATCATGCAGGTTCAAGTCCTGTTTTCCGCACCAGACAACAATAATCCGAACCAATGCTCCTGATAGGCGATCGGTTCGGATTATTTATTTGTGATTATTTAGGATTGTCACTTACATGATGACCATAGATCCGGACTTCATCGACTCTCGGTGTTTTTCGGATTTTTTGATTGCAATTGTTCAAGAATAGCATCCACATTCGACTCAGTAACTGTGTTTGGGTATTTCTGTTGAAACCCGATGATCGCATCTTTTGAACGTTTTTCCTGTTCCTCTAGTTGCTCCATCAATTCCATATAATTGCCTGCTTTTATAACGTTCTGAATGAAGGCTATGGCGTCGGCAGAAAAACCATCCCAACCTTGGTAAAGATGCTCCACTGCGAGTTCAATGCGATCCAATGTAATGGGCTTCCCCCTTTTATCATGTTCTGCCAAAATGCCTACGATATCGGACAGGTCGTTTTTATACTTCCTGCCAGACTTCAGCTTCATGGCAATCAAGTACTCGGCCGAAATGGACCGCACCTGTAGAACACCGGAGAAGGTCTTGTAGTATTGGGAAAACTCGTTGAGTTTATTGGTGTACGAAGCTGTTCGCATGAAATCTGCATTCAGCCAGCCTCTTGGCAAATGGTACTGCTCACCAATTTGATTGATGGCGTCTTTCATGGACGAAGGAGCATAAATCAAGGCATCGATATCCGTTGTCATATCGCGAAAACCATAGTTAACAAGAATCGCCGCTCCGCCCACCAGTACAATTTCTGCGGTTGCGCCTTTGCCGTTTTGCTTCCTAAAAAGTTTGGCCAGTTCCTTTAGATAGGTATCTAGATTGCTTTTGTTGAATGCGTTCGTTATGTCAAATGACATTGCGCACCTCGTTTTCAACAATATTATGTCTCAAAAACTCTGGGATGGATTGGTCCCGAATATCCGCCTTGATCTTTGCTGATTTACACGTCATCGCCATGGCCAATACACTGGTAGGATACAGCGTTTCCTGCAATTTCATGCTGCGAAGCGGCTCATATTTCGTGCACAGGGGTATCTTGTTCTCCCGGCTGAGATAATCTAGCATCGCCAGTAGATAGAGGCTCTCTGGATACCATTTTCGCTTAAACAACTTGTTGATATCATCGTTTTTCAATGTTTCCATGATGAACTTTATATCGCCCAGCTCCTTCAGCCTATGACAAACATTACTTTTGTATAACTCAAAGCTGATTCGCTTCTGAAAATAAGGCGAAAGAAGCGCTTCCATGCTTAGGTCAACCGCTTTGGAAAGCTTGTACACGGTTTCCGCCGTACACTTATCCAAACTGGTTCTGCCATGATAGATATCATTAACCGTGGTATAAGGAACTCCGCTGATTTTAGACAGCTGATAGAGTGTCATATTTTTTCTTTCAAGCAGTTCTGGCAGCATCATCTAGACTCACCTCACGACACGTATATTATATCGGTATACCGTGATAATTGTCCATATGNNCCTAAAACCAAAAAACGTTTTAATCGAATATTGCTCTCAGTTGAGTGCTGTTTCGGCAATTTTCAATAAGACTTTATTCGTCGCTCTCTGCTTCTTTTTAAGACAGCTAACGCGAAGCTACCCATGCAGACTGCAATCAGGAGCCACGTACCGGGATTCATGAAAACGCGTCTAATATGCGTTGAAAGACCTTGTGTTGAGGGCAAAAGTCGGCTGCTATTCATGAGGAACAGGACAATGCCGACGACACCGCTCAATGCGATGACGGCTATATAAACGTTATGCACTTTGTCCGAGACTTTCTTTTTTATCTGCTCCGGCAGGAACGTAAGTAGAACATTATTTGCCACGTGATACAGCGTCGATAGCCAAAGGCTCTGGCTCGCAGCATAGATCAAAGCCCAGAGAAATCCACTGTAAAGCATACCGACGGCAACGGCGATGCGACCGGTCTGAAGATGGATCAAGGAGAAGGTCAATGCCGAGAGAAACAAAAACAGCCACAGATGCTCACCGCCGGCTCGATCGGCAAGAAGTTTTCTCGTGACAAACTCCTCAAGTAAAGGAATCGCGAGCAAAAGAAGCGCGACATCGAGAGTCGAATCATAGATGGTGTCCTCATCTATCTTCTTTAATTCTTTCTTTGAAACCTTGGCTTCAATCAAGGTGATGACGGCGATGACGATGATGACAGCGTTTTGCGCCAGGAAGATAATCCCAAAATCTTTGAAGCCATACGTCAGGCCAGTTAGCTTTTGCATCGGCAGATCCTTGATAAACAGATATAAGAGTCCGAGGCCAGGCAGATAGAGAATGAGAAGTGAACATAGCTTTTTGGCTGTTCGGCTGAACGCACGACGTCGACTGATCGGCCTCAAGACGACATGCGAGATGAACCAGTAGAAAGTGAACATCGCGCTCATACCGAGCGTGAACCGTAAAACAATGTCCTGTGGCAACACTCTATCTCCTCATTCTCTTCCTCATATTTTTGCTTGACGAACCATCATAGAGTAATCAGTGTGAATGAACTACCTATTTTTTGTTAACACTCGTTCGTTCTTGTTGTTTCTATAATCTTCTTTATGCAGGATAATAGTCCGTATGGTAATGAATCCTGAAGACGATAGTCGGACGCTGAATCTGACGGTATCGATTCGCGGTCTGGCCGAGTCGCAATATAGGACAGGTGGTCTTGCCGCACCGTTTTACGGCGGTGTTGAGGGACTGGCCGGTATTCGCACGCATCAGCGCTATTTTGACGCGCTACGTGTCGACCAGCGTGTTTCGGAGCTTTATACCGAATCGTCTTTTAGTGGTATGTATCGTACGGAAGACACGTCGCTTACCGTAAAAGGGCGAGCCGACGCCTGGTTTTTAAGTCAGAACGGGTTGACCTTGGTCGAAGTCAAGAGTTTCAGAGGAGCGGCGAGCCGTCTGCCGGCCAAAGGCGAGGATGTGCACTGGGCACAGGCGAAACTCTACGCCTATCTGCTTCTTCTACAGACCGGTGCAGCGAGTCTGACCATTGAACTGACCTATGTCTCGACCGAAGTCGATGACGACATCGTCATATTGCGTGAGACGGAAACGCTCGCCTCACTCGAAGCGTTCTTCAACCGGCTCTGTCTTTCCTTCATCGAATCGACGCGCAGTCTGAGGCGTTATATCGCGGCGAGAAATGAAGCAAACCGTGCGGCATCTTTTCCGTATGACGGCCTGCGTGACGGTCAGAAGGTGTTGATGCGTCGCGTGATGGATACGATGCTGGCCGAAGGCAGTCTACTCGCGTCCGCTCCGACCGGCATCGGTAAGACGATCGCCACGTTATATCCGGCGCTCAAGGCTCAGGCAAACGGCATCGTCGATCGCATTTTTTACCTGACTCATACGACGGCGACGAGGATCGTTGCCGAGACGGCTCTGGCCGATCTGCGTGCCGCCGGCTTCTTGGTGCGCGCCGTCACGCTTTACGCCAAGGAAAGTCTATGTCTTGAACCGGATCTCTACTGTGACCAGAGACGCTGTCCATACGCGCTCGACTACTACGAGCGACTGCCGGAGGCACTTTCCGAACTGTATCGCCTGCAGATCATCAATCCGGAAAGCCTGTTGCCTATCGCGAAAAAGCATCGGCTCTGTCCATTCGAACTCTCGCTCGATGTCAGTTCCTGGTGTGACGTAATCATCTGCGATTACAACTATGTCTACGATCCAAGAGTCAGGTTACAGCGCTTTTTTGCCGACGTCGGTGAAACGTACGCGATTCTCGTCGATGAAGCACATAACCTTCCATCACGGGCGAGAGAAATGTACTCGGCCAGGCTCGAACTCGACCAATTGACCGACGTCTATACGCTCCTTCTAAACAAGGAGCTCGGTCCGCCGACAGAAGGAAGCGACGACTTAAAAGCGATGGTCAGACGGGCGGCCGAAGAGACGATCTCACTTCATAACGAATTGGCCGCGGTCGCCTCCTCTCTCTCAGAAAATGAAGAGGGTCCGAAAGGTTTCGCCCGTATCGATGCGTCGATCCAGGCGCACGAAACGGTGATGACCGAAACGTTTCTCGCCGCAAAACGCCTGCCGGCTCATCTGATAGGGAAACTGTCGCGCCTCTACCGCACGTACGCTTTACTACTCGAGACCTTCAATGAATGGGACGGCAAACTGCCGCTTTTGCATCTCTGGTTCGATCTGGCCTTTTTTATCCGTGTCGGTCAGACACTATTCGACTATACGTATCTGATCACGCTCGGCAAAACGAGAAGCGGTCGATGGCAGCTATCGCTGCAGTGTCTCGATGCGAGTGATCGGATGGCAAAAAGCGTCAGCTCGCAGATGGCACGCGTCTATTTTTCAGCGACATTGACGCCGATGGAGTTTTATCTGCCGCTTCTGTCCATTCCCGAAGACGAAGCCGAAAGCCTGATTCTCCCCTCGCCGTTTCCGGAACAAAACCGTCTCGTGATGGCCTCCGACCATTGCTCTATCCGCTATAAAGATCGCGCGCAGTCACTACCCGCCGTCGCGAGTTTAATCCTTACGGCCGTGTCCAAAAGACGAGGCAACTACCTCGTATTCGTGCCGTCGTTTCAGTACCTGTCGCGTCTTACACAGCACTTAGAGACATTAACTTTGCCTCCCGATCTCGAGTTGATGCCGCAGCGCCCCGGCATGTCGTTTTCTGCGCGTGAAGCTTTTCTGAAGCGCTTTGAAACGACCGGCGAGAAGACCTTGCTCGCTATCAGCGTCATCGGCAGCTTGTTTAATGAAGGGGTCGATCTGGTCGGCGACCAATTGATCGGGGTCATGATCGTCGGTACGGGGTTGCCCGGCATTTCACCGGAACGCACCTTGATGGGTGAATACTTCCAGCACCGACTCGGCGACGGATTTCGTTTCGCCTATGTTTATCCCGGCTTTAACCGCGTCTTACAGGCGGCCGGACGATTGATCCGAAGTGAAACCGATACCGGTTTCATCCTCCTGATCGACGATCGCTACAAACGAGAAGATTACAGGCAGCTTTTACCTGAAGAATGGCAGACGCAGTTTGTCGGCGGCGACGAAGACGTCGCCTCTTATCTCGAAGAGTTTTGGTCAGGCATCGACTGATCCGGTCGATATCTTCCCTGTCTCTTTCAATTCCTTAGTCATCTGTTTCGCCGTGTCGGTCTGCGCCAGGCCGCCGAGCGCGGTCTCCTTCAAAGCCACCGGCATCATGCGGCCGATCGAGCCCATCGCCGAAATCACTTCGTCGACCGGGATCTTCGATACGACACCGGCCATCGCCATCTCGGCACAGACGATCGCCGTCGCGGCGGCTGTACCGTTTCTTTTAATACAAGGTACTTCGACCAGACCGGCGACCGGATCGCAGGTCAAACCGAGCAGCGCTTTCAGCGCGAGTGCGACCGCATGACCGCATTGCTCCGGCGTGCCGCCCATCGCTTCGGCCAGTGCACAGGCCGTCATTGCCGTCGCGGAACCGATCTCCGCCTGGCAACCGCCTCCGGCACCGGAGATACTGGCGTTGTTCGCAAGCATCATGCCGACGCCACCTGTCGTGACCAAAAACTTCAGTTGAGCCTCTTCATCCATCTCGAGTTCATCGCGCACCGTCAAGAGCACGGCCGGCATCACGCCGGACGATCCTGCCGTCGGTGTCGCGCAAATCACGCCCATCGCCGCATTGACTTCATTGATCGCGACGGCATAGGCGACGGCTTTCGAGATAATAGGTCCCATCAGCGTCTTTTTCGTCGTACGGTACGTCTCCAGCCGTTTGCCGTCCATGCCGGACAGGCCGGCACGCGATGTGACTCCGGCAAGCCCCTGCTCACAGGAGTGCTCCATCACTTTCAACTGTCCCGCCATCCGTTCGAGTATTTGTTCTTCTGAGACTTCCGTATGCCATGCTTCATGGGCCAGCATCGACTCCGCCAGCGTTCTGTTATGCTCATTCGCGTCCTTAATCCAGGCGCTCATCGTCGTGAACAAATTCATAAAAAGACTCCTGTATGTTTACTCCAAGGTGATGACCAGTTCGATGCCCGGCACGTCCTGCACGCTTCGCACGACGACGTCCGGCACTTTCTGATCGGTCGAGATGACCATCAGGGCATTGCTGCCTCTCGCCTTTCTCGTCACCGTCATCTGGCTGATATTGATGCGTTCGACCGCGAGCCTTGCGGTGACCCGTGCGATAATCCCGGCCTGGTCGAGATACTCGATTAGAAGGGACGGATTTTCATCGTCGATATGGACTTCAAATCCGTTGATCGACGTCGCTTCGATCATGCCGC
>MTKW01008876.1_pt1 | contig 10397 bp, 7 predicted proteins | sample 1042761 | NCBI WGS metagenome assembly MTKW01 (sample SAMN06205366, study PRJNA360243) | anaerobic digester metagenome | biome: Wastewater treatment plant; feature: Anaerobic digester sludge; material: sludge; isolation source: anaerobic digester fed with sludge from wastewater treatment plant ...
TATGGCACCACCGTGGTAATTATCACCCATAACGTGGCCATAGCCGATATGGCCGACCGGGTCATACGTTTGCGCAGCGGCCGGATTGTTGAGGACTGGACCAACCCTGATCCGGTTCCGGCGGAAAGGATTGCTTGGTAAGATGAAAGCACTGGACAAACGGCTCATCCGCACTGTTTGGGGGGCCAAGACCCAGTATGGGGCCGTGATAATAATAATCTGCATCGGACTTATGATCTTAACATCACTCAGCAATACGGCTCAAAACATGTTGGTTTGTCTTGATGAATACTATCGTAATTACCGCTTTGCGGATCTGTTCGCCGATTTTACCGACGCGCCGGTGGGCACTATTTTGGACTTGGGGAAGCTGCGGGGAGTAGAGACGGTGGAGCCACGCATTGTGGCTGACATACGGGCCGATGTGGGGCGGGACCTGAATCCCACCCTGCGCTTGGTAAGTATCGGACCTGACCGAAAGATAAATCGCCTTTATGTACAGGCGGGACGTATCCCCGTAGTTTGCGGAGAACGAGGCATTGCCTTACTTTCTGCCTTTGCTAAGGCTAATGATCTTACGGTGGGAGATAAGATCGACCTTATTATCCGGGGCGAATCTTTTCCGGTAACAGTAACGGCCCTGGTGGACAGTCCTGAATTTATCTATGCCATCAAAGATATCAAGAGCATGCTGCCGGACAATCTTAACTTCGGCATCGGCTTTGTCAATCTGCCCTTGATGCAAGAACTGTTGGCCATGCCCGGTCAGGCTAACAATGCTGTTTACTTGTTGCGCCCGGGAGTAGATGCCCAGGCCATCCGAGACAAAATCCAAGAGGATTTTAAGAGCCGGGGAATAAAGAACATAGTGACTAGGGAAGATCAGATCAGTCATGCCCTAATTGACATGGAGATTCAGCAGCTTAAGCGAATGTCACGGGCTGTACCCACTATCTTTTTAGGTATTGCCGCCCTGGTGATATACATGCTTATTTCACGTTTGGTGCAGGCCGACCGCACCGCCATCGGCATACTTAAGGCTACCGGATATAGCAACTTGGAAGTAATGAGCCACTATCTAAAGCTGGCCTTAATGTTAGGATTACCGGGGGCTGTCAGCGGCATCGGGGCCGGGTATTTGCTGGCTGGCTCTCTTACCCGCTTGTTCCTGGAATACTTTCAGCTCCCGCTTTTGGAGACTCGTCTGTACTATGGGTTCATCTTCTTTGGCATATTGTCAACTGTTCTTTTTTGTGGCGGCACCGGCTTGTTGGCCGCACGAGGGGTGCTTAGTATTGCCCCGGCTGCAGCCATGCGTCCCCAAGCTTTGCCACCGGGAAGAAGGAGCATAGTGGAAAAGTGGGCTCCTAAGCTGTGGGCTCAAACCACCTTCAGTTGGAAGTTGGTGCTGAGGGGTATCTGGCGCAGCCGGCGGCGTTTTGCCTTGGCAACGGTTGGGGTAGCCCTCGCTTATGCCATTATCCTCTTTTCTCTCTACGCCTTCAGCCTGTGGGATGTAATTTTTGACAAGCAGTTCGGTGAGCTGGAGACATACGACTATGCGGTGTCCTTTATCAAGCCTGTAAGCTCCCGGGTAATTACCGAGATGCGCTCCCAGGCGCGCATTACGGCCATTGAACCGTTCTTAGAGCTGCCTTTTCAGGTTGGCCGGGGCTGGCGAGAACAAACCCTCCTGGCCCGAGCGTTGCCCACTACTACCGAACTGTACCGGTTCGAAGACGGAGACGGGAACTTCATACCCCTTCCCGTCCACGGCGTTTTCCTCTCCCGCGGCCTGGCCGAATCCTTGGGCGTAAAAAGGGGTAGTCTGGTGGAAATGTCGTCTTATGCCACCGGAGGCCAAACACATCTGGTCCCGGTAAAGGCGGTGGTGACCCAATACCTGGGCTCCGGCCTGTATATGTCCTTAGAACAGATGGAACGCTTAACCGGTGAAAAGGAGACCTTTTCTGGTGTGGTGTTGAGTTCTTCTGACGACGTCAAGAGGGCTTTCCAAAACATGGGTAATATAGAGTCCGTCTATTCCACAGGGGATCTAATTGATATCTTTTCTGAATACCTGGGCCTGATGATTACTTATATAACAGTCTTGGTTTTTGTAGCCGGGCTGTTAGGGTTTGCTATCCTTTACAATACAACCTCGGTCAGCATTGCGGAGCGTTCAAGGGAATTTTCTTCCCTCAGGGTACTGGGGTTTTCCCAGAAAGAAATCTTCCAGTTAGTTACTCGGGAAAATTTCCTGGCTTTGCTGGCGGGGCTCATAAGCGGGGCACCGCTGGGCAAAGGTTTAGTGGTACTTATGATCCAGGCTATGCTGGCCGGCGGGGATGAAATGTTTTACTTTACCACAGATATAAGCCCCGGCGCCTATTTGTTGGCTGCTGTGTTGTCAATTTTGGTCATGGTATTGACACTGGCCGCTGTCTGGCAAAAGGTACGTAAGCTAAATTTCCTGGAGGCATTGTCCAGCAGACTTACCTAAGGGGGAGAAATCGTGAGCAAGAAAAAGAGACTAATAGCGGCTGCCCTGGGGGCGCTGGCTGTAATCTTGGTGGCAGCGATAATCTTGGGCCGGCAAGGAGTGGCTGTGGAAACGGCAGCAGTGAAAGAAAGCCGCATCACTCGAACTGTCATGGCCAATGGGTATTTTGCTGCTGCGTCGGAAAAAGAACTGGTTGCCCGTGACCCCTTGGTTATCCAAGAAGTGCTGGTGGAAGCCGGGGATCAGGTCCGGGAGGGGCAGGTTCTGATTGTCATTGATACCGCAGGCCTGGAAGCCGAAAGAAAGGCTGCCATGGCCGAGTTGACCGCAATTGATACTCAGCAGGCTACTCTTGAAGCTACCTTGCCCCTGCAGCAGGCCCAGGCCGAGAGCCAGGTGGTAGCAGCCGAAAAGAGCTTAGAGCAAGCAGAACAAGAAGCTAAGGCCATGACGGAGCTTTATGAAGCAGGCGCTGTTTCCGAGATGGACTGGCGCCGGGCCGGGAGCTCCTTGGCGGCCGCTAAAGCACAAGCGCAAACAGCTAAGTCTCACTTGGCCCAGATTCGTTCGCAGGCGGCTCTCATAAATCAGTACCGGGAGCAGGCCAAGGCACTGAGCAGCCGGCTGAGTCTGCTGGAAGAAAAACTTGACTACTATCAGATGAAAGCAACCGAAGCGGGGCAAGTGGTGGAGGTATACGTCCAAGCAGGGGATGTGGTGGGAGCCGGCACTCCGCTCCTTATCCTCACCGGTCCGGACTTAGTGGTGAAGGCAGAGGTGCTCGCCCAAGACGCCCCGGAGCTGGCCATGAGGCAAGAGGCAATTATTTCAGGAGACGTTCTGGGAGACGGGGAGCTTATAGGCATCGTAGATAAAATCCATCCCCGTGCCGTGGAAAAACTGTCGGAGCTAGGTGTTCTCCAGCGCCGGGTTCCGGTAGAAATTACCTTGGAGAAAAGGCCAACCGATATGCGTCCCGGGTATCCGGTGGAAGTGGAGATCATCACCGCCGAAACCACCGGTTTGGCCTTACCGTTGGAGGCTGTGTTCACCCTGGACGGTGCCGACAAGGTATTCGTTATCAAAAACGGAAGGGCAGTCCTTACATCAGTGGAAATAGGTCTGAAGGGAGAGGACTTTCTGGAAGTGCTGGCCGGTGTGAACAGCGGCGATATCGTAATCATGAATCCGCCGAAAGAAGTAGCGGACGGAGTAAAAGTAAAGGAAAAATAGTAGGGGCAGAGCTCCGTCCCTGCCCGCATTGTAGCCAGCCTATGCCACAGGGAACCGGGCGACCACAGAGGGTCATCCTTCGGATGCAAGCTGCCCCTACCCAAGGTCTGCAGTACAGAGCCCAGGTGCAGCCGTGCTATGTGTTGGACAATGACTTCACTAATCATGGTAAAATCAATGGGACCCTGGCAGTCAAATACTGACTCCCAGGGTCCCTGCTTTTCTATAGCCGGCTTTCTACTTGTGCCAGCACCTTTTCCTCCAAGGTACGTGCCTTTCTTATCGCCTGTTCTGTGCGTTCGCGCAGTTCTTCTTTTACGGTTGCATCTTTAATAGAAGACAGGTTAATCTTGACGTTAAGGGCGGCTCCTTCCACTGCTGTACGTGCCAGCAGGGCTGCTACGCCGACGTCGCTGGCCGCGGCAGGGTTGCCCTTCTCGGCCGCCGTTAGGGCTAAGTTTAGCACTTTAAGGGCGGTCTCGGCTGTGGTCAAAGGTACCTGAGCTGCTTTAACCATAGCCCCCTGCAAGCGAGCGCTTCTTTCGGCTTTCTCGGCCGCTGTCGCCTTGGGCAGTCTCAGCGCTGCCATTACTTGCTGAAAGGCGGCTGTGTCCTCCTCCATGAGGCGGCTTAGCTCTAGGCGAAGACCGGTGCCTTCGCTGTTCATGGCTGTCATTGTTTCCTCCACAGCAGCGAACTTTTCCCGACCTTGGGTCAGGTTAGCCACCATAGTTACAAGGGCAGCTGCCATGGATCCGGACAAGGCGGCCGCACTGCCGCCGCCTGGAGCAGGGGCATCAGATGCCAACTGCTCCAGGAACCCTTTTACACTCAAATCTAGCACCAAAACACCTCTTTCGTGAGTACCCTTATTCCCAGATTCTGGTCTCTAAGATTTGTCCGCGGGTGAAGTCCTCTAAGCGGAGGTAAAAAGCGGCAGTGTCTACCAGTGCTTCAAGAGGAGTTAAGCCTACGATCTCGCTACCCACTATGTTTACTCCGTAGCGGGCGGCTTCGCTCTTGATAGTCTCAAAGATGCGGTACAGCGGAGCTGTACGATAGTTGCACATGTTCATGGTAACTTGCGCTTGTCCCCGTGCCTCGATCATTATGCCCAGGGCCTTAACATTCTTATACCCGCCGCTGGACTCACGCAGGGCTTTGGCTATTTTTTTAGCAATATCTACGTTGTCTGTATCGAGGTTAACATTAAAGGCAATAAGGGCGTCTCGTACAGAGACTATGGTAGCCCCGGCAGTGGGATGCATCTTGTGAGGACCAAAGTCCGGGCAACGTTCAGGTGTATTGATAACTTCTTTGAGCCCTTCGTACTGACCTTTTCTAATCTCGTTATAGCTTCTCAAATTGGGGCGGGTAGAGGCTTTTTCTGCCATGAAGACGGGAACACCCAGTTTTTCACTGATGTCCTGAGCCAGTGAGCGGGCTAGCTCGATACATTCTTCTACTGTATAGTCGCACAAGGGGACAAAGGGAAGCACGTCAGCAGCCCCAATCCGGGGGTGAGCGCCATGCTGCTGTTCCATGTCAATAAGCTCTATTGCCTTGGTGGCGAGCTTAAAGGCTGCGTTTTTGGCTGCTTCCGGTTCCCCGATAAAAGTAACTACGGTGCGGTTGTGGCTGGCATCCGAGAGCACATCTATCAGCGTTACTCCCGGTGACTGGCGAACCTGATCCACAACAGCCTCAATTATCTCTGGTCTACGTCCTTCACTGAAATTAGGCACACACTGTACTAAACGCATGCTATCTCCTCCTATTTAAGTTAGCGGGTTACCAAAAATCTTGAATCTATAGGCCATACCGTCATTGGAACAAGTTGGTAAAGTAAACAAGTAGCGGTATTGCAAATATATCCTGTAAAAAGGCACCTACGAGTGAAACAATAAGAAATGCGGTCTCGGAGAACCGATATTTCTCTGCAACGGCCTCCATGTTGGCAAGGGCGTTTGGAGTAGCGCCCAATCCGTGGCCAATTAAGCCGGCGGACATAGCTGCCGCATCGAAGTCTGAGCCGAGCAGACGGAACGCTATAAAGTAGACATACAGTAATGTGAATAGTGTTTCTACCACCAAAATGACAATCATTGGGATGGCCAGATCAAACAGCTCCCAGAGTCTCAGCGACATTAAGGCCATGGATAAGAAAATGCTTAGTGCAAGATCGGACATCTTGCCAAGCAGTACATCATCAAAGTGTATTGGATGAACCAGATCGATAATGTTGCGCGTGATGAAAGCGCAGAGCAACGGACCCATAAATCCAGGCAAAGAGACATTAAAGGTATTGCCGAGCAGCTTTCCAACATAACTACCTACTGTCATGAAAGATCCAATCAATGCCAAATAGACAATGATGTTGCCCATTCCAACTGGTTTGCTTGTCTCATGCTCGCTCACAGGAGCATCTGTCGCGATAGAAGCTTTTGTTCCGACCTTGGAATAGTCGATCTTGTTTCGTCTTATCAATCTATCAGCACTGGGTCCCCCTAACAAACTGCCGGCAACAAGACCAAAAGTGGCTGCTGCCATGCCGACGACTACAGAGCCACTATGCCCCATGTCCTCGAGCATTTGGCCGAAGGACGCCGCATAACCGTGGCCCTGTGATAGCGTCAGCGGGCCACAGATGATTCCAAGTAAAGGAGAAGCACCTACAAGTTTGGCGGTAGCCATACCAAGAAAGCCCTGTCCGGCGATCAGACCACCGGTGATGCAGAGATACACCACCAACTTGAATCCGCCTTTTTTGACCATTGCAAGACTGGCACCGAAGCCAACGATGGTGAAAAACATATTCATGAAATCGGGTTGGTTAACAGTATCCAATCCAATTTTAATGATATTAGCTTTCCAAAGGAATAGATTAAGAACTGCAAAAGGAACACCACCCAAAACAGCGGTCGGAAGGCAAACCTTTTGAAAAGCAGGGACTCTCTTCTTTATCATTCCGCCAAAGAGGAGCAGCAGTGAAGCTAGGGTTAACGTTCCCATAGCACTCAATTTGAGATTCAGAATGCCGTCTACGATTTCGAAGTCCATGCTCAATCCCCCATTCTTTTTTCGCGCTGTGATAATCTACCTCTACCTCATCGTTGTAATCCAAGTGAGCATCAAACTGAATTAGGACCTACACAGTAGTAAAGAGTAAAGAAAGCGATCATAAATGGACTCTGTACGGTGGTATCCAAATTAGTCCCAATACGTTAGTTTGCTTAAGCTTCACCTCCGTTTTGTGGCCGTGAAAACCCTGCCGGCATTAAGGTGCTCACGCCTACAAATAGAGGTGTGCAACTTCCGTGCCAATAATAAATAGGGCGGCAACCCTTATTCCTTGAGGGTTAGCGTAACTCGCATTGCCAACCCTGTGGGGAAAAAGTTGCCGCCCGGCAAATTTTTCTTCAGTTTATTGCCACTGTTTCAGTTTGTCCCGAAGACAACGCTCACTTATACCAAGCATATCAGCTGTCTGGCGCCGGTGTCCTCCGGTCAATTCTAAAGTAGCCAGTATAAGTTCTTTTTCGGCTTCAGCCATGCTGATACCTACCGGCAATGCCACCTGTTCCCTTCCGCAGCTTACTTTAGGGACAAATGTTGTTTGTATTTCCGGTGGGAAATCGTGTAGTTCAATCGTATCTTCGTTAGCCAAAACAGCTGCTCGCTCGATGGTATTTTGCAGTTCCCGTACATTTCCGGGAAAAGAATAGTGTTCCAGCGCGGCTAGCACCTCTGGGTTTAGGGTAAGCGCCGGCTGCCCCAGCTTCTCCTTTGTCCGGTTAAGAAAATGAGCTGCCAACAGGGGAATGTCTTCCTGCCGTTCCCGAAGCGGTGGCAGATGAATAGGCACCACATTAAGACGAAAGTAAAAATCAGCCCGAAAATTACCGGCAGCAACTTCTTTCTTCAAGTTACGACCAGTGGCAGCCACTACCCGAACATCTACGCGGCGACTCTCTTCCGAACCTAAGGGACGTACCTGACGGTCTTCCAAAACTCTTAGCAGTTTGGCCTGTAAGGCGGGGGATAGTTCACCCACTTCATCCAAGAACAAAGTACCGCCATGGGCAGCCACGAAACGCCCGGTGTGGTTGCGTGTGGCTCCCGTAAAGGACCCGGCTTTATAACCGAACAGCTCTCCCTCCAGCAGCGTTTCCGGTATAGCCGCACAGTTAATCACTTCCCAAGGACCACCGGCTCTCTTGCCACCGAAGTGCAAGGCTCGCGCTACCAACTCTTTGCCGGTACCGGTTTCACCGGTGATGAGCACGGTGGAGTCAATGTCCTTAGCTTTGTCAATAAGCGCCAATACCGGGGCCATGGCCGGACTTTGGGCTACCATACCCCAAGGGAGATCAGAATCACCGTATCTTTTGCTCAGCTCTTGTACCCGGCGGGTTAAGCGGCTATGCTCCACTGCGTGAGCCAGGGTAATTTTAAGTTCGTCCAGGTTAAGGGGCTTCGTCAGGTAAGAGAGCGCCCCTATCCGCATGGCTTCCACCGCCGAGGCAATGGTGCCGTAAGCAGTGATGATGATCACCGGCAGGTCCGGCACTACTTGACGCATGGCCTTTAGAATGTCGAGGCCATCTTCCGTCTCCAGCCGTAGGTCTAAGAGGGCAGCAGCGATAGGTTCTCCCCGTAAAATTTCCAAGGCTTCCAGTCCGCAGGAAGCCGTGTAAACTTCGTAGCTGTCTTCCAAGGCAAAGGATAATGAAACCCTGACACTTTCTTCATCATCAACAATCAAAATTGCAGCCACTAATTTGACCTCCCAGCGGCAAATACAATGTTATTTTGAGCCCTTCTCCGGGAGGGCTTTCCGCTACCAGTTCACCCCTGTTTTCCTGGGCTAGGCGGTAGGAGAGAAATAGGCCTAACCCCGTGCCTTTTTTGCGACGAGTGAAGAAGGGGTCGAAAATCCGGGTTAAGTCCTCTTGATTTACTCCTGGTCCACTGTCTTGACAACTAATTTCTACCAGGTTCTCGCCTGCTTTAGCTTGCAGGTTAATACTGCCCTCGGGCGGCAATACTTGAATCGCATTTAACATGATATTAAATAAGATCTGCCGTATCTGTTCGCGATCAGCTGACACCATGAGAGCCGGCGGTACTACAGTGGTTAACACGAGATCCTTTTTTACTGCTTGTTGCTCCAGCAAGTCCTCAACTTCTTGTACCAACTCTAACAAGACAAAATCCTGACGTACCGGCAGACGCGGGCGGGCATAATCCAGTACGCTGGTCAAAAGCAAATCCAGCCGTGATACCTCTTCCGGTACAATCTCCAGCAGCTTGGTTCGGAATAAAGGGTTGTCTAATTTCTCTGGCATAAGTTCTACGAAGGTCTTAATGGCAGTGAGGGGATTCCGGATTTCATGGGCCAAAGATGCGGCCACTTCACCTACGGACTCTAACCGCTCGCGGCGAGCCAGCAGCTCTGCTTGACGCTGTATCTGGGCACGCAGACGTTGATTTATCCGCACGACCACGGCTATGATCAGGATCAGAACAGTTGAAGTAGTACCGGCTACATAAAGTGCTTGTCGAAGCTTTGTGCTGTAATCGGGGACGAGAACCCCAAACCATTTGTGATATATTTTCTCATACGTTCCGTTCTTACGAATAGCTGCCAGGCCGGTGTTAAACTCTTCTATAATAGTTCGATTCTCGCCCTGGACCACGGCCAAAGCATAGTCTGTACGGTCCAAAAGCTCCCCCACCGTCTTTACGTCTTTGGCCCGGCCCATCACCTGTAGGTTATAAAGACCTGTTAAGTGATTACTCACCACCGCTTCCACCCTATTTTCCAGCAGAAGCTGCAAAGCATCGCCCTGACTGGGCACTTGTAACAATTTTATCTTAGGTACGTTTTTCACAAGTTCAGCACCGATACTGCCTTCTTGTACTGCTACACTGCAATCTGAAAGATCGGCCAGTTCATGGATATTTTGCCGGTCCCGGTGGACAAAAATCGCCTGGGAACTTTGTAAATAAGAAACGGAAAAATCATAGTGCTCGTCGCGTTCTGGAGTGTACTTCATTCCCTGGATAGCATCAACTTTTCCCTTTTCCAAAGCCTCTAGCGCCTGCGGCCACGGCAGAGGTACAAATTCCAGGTCCCAGCCCACCTGCAAAGCCACCGCCTGGATTATATCCACGTTAAAGCCTTTCAGAATGCCATGGCTGCTTACATACTCATAAGGTGGGAAAGCGTTGTCGGCCGCTACCTTCACCAGGCGCTTGGAAGCGGCGACTTCCGCAGGATTTGCCTGAACAGGAATAGCTCCAAATACCGTAAATACTAATATCAGTACAAGCGCGGCTACTTCTCGTCGTCCCAATCTTTTCCCCTCCACCCTTAATCGGGCTGTCCTGTTTTATCCGCAACCTTGTCTATTATTCTACAAGGAAAGCCGTTGACCTGCTGAAAAAAAAGACCAGAATGGCCAAAAACTGTTCTAGCTGAACTACTAGCCACGGGTTATTTGGCACCTAATCTGCTATCTTCCATATTGACGAGGCTATTGATTTCCATTAGTATTTATTTACAACGATAAAAATCAATAATGAATGAAGGAGCAAGGCCAATATGTGGAACGAATTTAAGCAGTTTGCCATGAGAGGAAATGTCATGGATCTAGCT
>MTKW01035663.1_pt1 | contig 10396 bp, 7 predicted proteins | sample 1042761 | NCBI WGS metagenome assembly MTKW01 (sample SAMN06205366, study PRJNA360243) | anaerobic digester metagenome | biome: Wastewater treatment plant; feature: Anaerobic digester sludge; material: sludge; isolation source: anaerobic digester fed with sludge from wastewater treatment plant ...
TTTCTTTATCGACCGTGACGACATAGGCGTCGGTTAACAAATAGCTCATATCGAATCCTCTCACACATTCCTAACACACCGGGTGCGTCGTTCATTTGGTTCATATTAGCGCAATGAAGGACATGGGAGCGAGCCACCTTATGGTTCTACAGACGCCCCTTGTCGGTTGACGTGTCCGTCGTAGAAGTCCCACTCGATACAAAACAAGTCACACATATCTTGTACCCTTCTAAATAGCTGGCATTGGTCATACTGAATGCCTCTCACGATAAGGAGATTATTAAGATGTCTGTTTTATTCTCTATCGCCTTACTATTTTCTCTTCTCTTCTCACCTGTCGCCTCTGTTGCGCCTCCGGCCAAAATCGATGTTTCGGATGACATCGCAATCGTGTCGTTCTTAGCGAATGTTCCGGCCGACGCTTTCGATCAGGGGTATTTGTCATACGTCAATTTCCAGGCGATGGTTGACGCTCATCCCGACGCCTCCCTTTTGCCCGAAGATATGACCCTGGAAACATGGCGGGATACACCTGAGGGAAAGGCGTGGATACAAACGATGTTGAGCATCGGTGGCTCGTCACTGATCCGCATGTATGCCGGGTTGGCTGACGAAACGTTTGAGTTGACCGGCATGCATCCCTTGCGCGTTCAAGAGAGCCTGCACGCGGGTTTGTCAATAGACATGGAACACTGGCTGCGCGGTAACATTGACAAAGAGCAGGTCATTAAGGTACTAGAGGCCAACGATTACGTCGCTGAAGCAGCTCAAGACGAAAGCGGCTGGGTGTTGCTTTGCGAAAACGGCGATTGCAGTAAGGGCTTCACATTCGATAAAGAAAAGAGAAATGACGCATTCATCTTCGGAGGTAATCTCGGTCGGCGCTGGCCGATCGCCGTGAAGGACGACTTATTGGTATCGGCTCAATTAGAAGAGACGTTTCGTACCGCCACGGAACCGGTCGAACATTCGCTGATCGATCTCATGACCGTCAGCCGACCGATATCCGTCGTCTTGTCCTCGATTGAAGACGATGGGGACGCCAGTATCAGCCAGATGCTCATGCACAAACCGGAGCAATTCTTTTGGATGCCGGGTCAAGGGGCAAACATAAAAAGCCTCGGCATGTTTCATACGAATGGCAAAGAAGCGCAACGCGTGATATTTACCCTGACCTTTAACTCAACAGCCGAGGCTGAAGAAGCACGACAACAGATTGAAGAGGCGTATCAGACGGCGGAGGAAATAAAGCGTTTGTTTTCCGAGGCTGTCGACGAGATCGACGGCGTGAAGGAAGATCTTTATATCGATTCGACTGAAGATGACGCGGTGCTCATCGTGCCGTTTCGCTTCAAGACGACAGCACAGCTCTTGGAAGACGGCAAGTTGCAATCGTCATTCATCTTTTTCACACGTCTGCAGCTGTCGGATCATCTCCGATGGCTGGCACCCTTAGACACGGACACGCCGACGATGCCGTCTATTAATTGACGGTCATGCGTGCACGACTCTCGTTTTTCGAAGACGTCAAAAATGGCCAGACCGTTAAAGCGGTCTGGCCATAAAAATTCCAGGCAAAGGTCTTATCTATCTCGCCTTATTTTTTTGCGACTGAGCGTGAAGCGCGAAAATCTCATCGGCCAGTTCGAGCGCCGGTCCTTCGACGATCGTGTCGCGGATGACTTCCTCGACCGGCAGCGCTTTGACACGTGAAGGCTCGACCCCGAGCTCTTCCATCCACTTGACGAGCTGACGCGACGAGCTGGCATAGACGAGGCGGCCTATTTTCACCCAGCCGTGCGCTGCCGCACACATCGGACAATGCTCACCCGACGTATACATGGTGGCGGCCTGACGTTCTTCCTCGGCCATATTGGACGCCGCCCAGCGCGCCAGATTGAATTCAGGATGCTGCGTATGATCGCCGTCTTTTACCCGGTTATGGTCTTCGGCCAGTACCTTCCCGTCGGCCGATACGAGCACTGAACCGAAAGGTTCATCTCCAGCTTCGACCGCTTCTTTGGCCAATTCGACACAGCGTCTCAAGTATTTCATATCGATATCACTAATCATATGTACCTCCCGCATGCGATATTTCGCTTATCATGCATTTTAGATTTTAAGGAAATCTGTCTTTTGGAACGTGGTCGTCCATGACCCACTGTATCATGACCTTTCATCCGACGCTGAAACAAAAAGCAGGCGACAAATTTTCAACCTGAATGAACAAAAAACCCGGACTGGCATCCGGGTTTTTCGAGTCAATCAATGGTGTGGTTAAGGCGTCGTCCCTTCATCCTCTTCGCTGGCGAACGGATCGGCGATCGTCACCTCCGGCAACGCCGCCGCGATGCCACCGCCTTCAGGCTCCTTATTCGGCCACGGGTTCTCACGCATGTGGGTCAGATACGGCTCATTGATCTTTTGCCAATCTTCATCGCTGAACATGTAGCGATAGTAGTCGGTGTCGACGATCAACTTGGCCGTTTCGAAGCGTAGTTTCACCAATCGGTTCATGCGGGCGACGTACTCTTCCTCGTCCTCATCGAGCGTCTGGCCTTCATGCAGCGTGAATTCCTTCGTCTGCAGATTATAGCGGCCGGTATCGGTCAGCCAACTGCGGCTCAAAAGCGGCACGAAACCTTCGCCTTCATTAAACACGTCACGCCCGGACAAGAAACGCGAGTCGTACGGGATTCCCATATAGTTATAGATCGTCGGTAGCAGGTCGAGACTGCTCACGTACTTGTCAACCGACATCGGCTCGATACCGTCGTGATAGAAGAACGCTGCACTCTGATAGATATCAAACGTCTGGTTCAACTCGCGCCCGGCCAGCGCGTTCAGGTTCTCCTGCTCCATCGCATACGGATAGTGGTCGGGATTCAAGACGATCAAGGTGCGGTCGGCGATGCCGGCTTCTCTCAGTTGCTCCAGGAGGTTCGCCATCGCGAGCTCGACCTCGTAGTTTGCCGCCTTGTAGCTGATCGCTTCGTCCGGCAGATCGAGGTGGGCGAATTTGTCGTAATGGCGCGCCGTCATCCGGTTGCCCATGCGCGACCAGTTCGTATGTCCGCTGACCGTCAGGTAATAGACGTGGAACGGTTCTTTATCGACATATTCAAAGACCGTCTTCTCCATCATTTCGAGGTCCGATTCAGGCCAGGTCGGTGCGACGTCGAGGCCATTCCCGAGACCGCGGTAGAGATAACCGAGATTCGGATGCGACTGATCGCGTTTGTAATATGTCCAGGTATGGTTATGCCAGGCGAACGTGTGGTAGCCCATGCGCTTTAACACATTGCCGGGCACCATCGCCATATCGTTGTTGCGCGTCTGATAGAGCGTCCAGACTCCCTGTTTCGGGATCATACCGGTGAGACCGGCATACTCTCCGTCCAAGGTCGACACCGTCCACACCTGGTTGTAGAAGTTTTTGAAGTGGATACCTTCATGCCACATCTTCCAGAGTGTCGGTGTCAACTCTTCGTCGATCGCATACTGGGAAAAAGCCTCGGCCGTGACGAAGATCAGGTTAAAGCCTTTACCTTTGCCTGTCATCTTGTTCGTGTAGGTCGGCGTCGTCTGTGAAAAGACGTTGTCCAAATAGCGTACGGCGTCTCTGAACTGCTGCCCTTTCAGCACCGCCTCCGGCGGTTCTTTCGGATTCTCGTTGGCGATTCTCGCCTCAAAGTCGATCGGCAGCACCTGAGGCACACGTTCGAAGACCTCTTCTTCCGGTGTCGACTCCGACGGTTCAGTCGATGGATCTCCGAGCAATTCGCTCTCGTTCGGTTTCGACTCGTCCGGCAGTTCCGGAATCAGATCGGGATTGATCGGGGCACTTCTCGTGTAAATCAAGTGACTGATATCGACTTCCATCGCCGTCAGCAGACCGAACTGATTCGTACCGGTCAGGATCTGGTTTTGGTAAAAATAGTTTTGCCACGGACTGTTGTATTCCTGGTTAAAGGCCATACTGCCAATCGCCAGACCGAGCACGGCGAGCGCCATGCCGATGCCGATAAACGAATCGGAAAGCCGTCCTCTTCTCGCCACACGCTTCAGGAAGTAGCGCTTTTTGAGAAGCGTGTAGTAGAGAATCACCGGCGTGAACATGATCAGGATCCAAAAGAAATTTTCGATCGTCTTTTGCAGGATATCCTGCCAGAACTGTGCGACCTGTCCTCCCTCACCGATAGAGACGAAGACGAAGAACGTGCGGAAGAAACGATAATAAATCAGCTGAGCACTGTAGATGAGCGGGAAGAAAAACATCGCGATCGTAAAGAGCACGTGTCTCGGCTTTCGGGGAAAGAAACTGATGACAGAGGCGACGATCATGGAGCGCGCCAGATTCATCAGTGTCGCATGTACGAGCCCGATGCCGAAAAAGTTGTCGACCATCGCAATGCGCAGGACGAGTTCATTTATCGTCTGTTGCAAGAAGAAAAACAACGCGACGAGCAAGATAAAAGTCAAACGGGAATAACGGTCAGCGACGCTTTGCGGCTGTCTTCTCAACTGGTCGGCCGTGCGCACACGCGAGTGAGTCGGGCGCGGCGGATACGGATGACGTCTGACGGTCGGCTTCGTGACCGGCGGTGAAAGATTCAAGCGCTCATAATCGAGTACGGAGCGACGCACAGCAGCGTTTCTACCATCCTGTCGGCTATCCCGTGCAGGTGATGTTGCGCGCGCACGAACCTCACGCTCCGACGGCGGCATCTGCCGACCGCGGGCGGATTCTCGTGGCGCCATACGGCGACGTTCATCATAATGGCCGCGCGAATCGGGGCGTGCCCGACCACAGGCAGGCTGCTGCGGCCTTTCATTACGCATAATGCGACAACCTCCACCACTTTGCTTTGGTAATAAACAGGTTTGATCCCATATCAAAACAATATAATGTTATGGGCACGTAAATTCAAGTCTGGAATCGTGTACAATAACCGAATCCGCCCTTACCAGACACGATCAAAATGCCTGATAAAAGCGCATTTCAGCCTTTTTTTACAAACATATAACGATTCAGCTTAACTCAATGTCAGTTCATTTGCACAAGCGTTTCTTATACGAACGGTAACTCTTAAAACAATAGGCCGAAAACCACGATACACCGGTTTTCTTTTGGCGTTTCGTTATCCTTTCATTCAGCGGTGGCACTGGTATACTGAAAACCGCTGCTTATATAAGGCGAAAGAAGAGGTGTTTTTAGGTGAAGCGTATGACTGAGCGAAAAATGTTCGGCGTCATCAGGGTCTCGCTCGTCGCGTTGATCATCGTCTTGCAGCTGATCTTCGTCTTCACGCTCGTTCGCTCACTGCAAAGCAGTTCTCTCTACGTCTATTTGGCCTTGGAAGCCGTATCGATTCTTCAGATCATTATCCTGGTCGGTCGCGACAGTGCCCCTTCCTACACGATCGCCTGGGTCTTGATCATCGCGATGCTGCCGGGCTTCGGCTTCCTGCTCTATGCACTCTGGGGCAAAAGCAGCGTAAAAGGAAAGAGACCGGATGCGATCCGCGCCGCGATTAAAAGGAGTCGGCCTTTTTTGCCGCAAAACGAGGAGGAACTGGCAGAGCTCATCGACCAGTGTCCGAAGCGAAAACGCACCGCCGTCTACTTGAAAAACCACGGCTTCCCCGTCTATCAACATACGTCGTGCCGCTACTTCCCTCTCGGCGAGCAGCAGTTTATCGCCCTGCTCGATGACATCAAGCGGGCCGAACGATTCATCTTTTTGTCGACCTTCATTTTGAACACGGGCATTATTTGGAGCGAACTGCGCGACGCCCTGATCGAGCGCGCGCGGCACGGCGTCGATGTGAGGATCATGTTCGACGATCTCGGCAGTATCTTTACGGCGCCGGACCGGCTCGAATCCGATATGAAGGCGCACGGAATCAAGATTATCCGCTTCAATCCGGTGCACAAATTCGTCTCACGCCTCGGCTTTAATTACCGCAATCATCAAAAGATCACCGTGATCGACGGCCAGATCGGCTATACGGGCGGTGCCAACATCGCCGACGAGTACGCGAACCTGATCGTCCGTTTCGGGCACTGGAAAGACACGGCGATACGACTCGAGGGCGAAGCCGTCTTCTCGCTCACCGTCACCTTCCTCGAACTCTGGGAGGCCGAGACCGGCGAGAGACAGGACTATGATGCCTACCGTCCGAGTACTCAGGCTGAAAGCGATGGTTTTTTCCAGCCGTTTTCGGACGGACCGGCCAACAATCCGCGTAATCCGGCCGAGACGATGTACCGCCAGATGATCGCGAACGCCGACCGCTACGTCTACTTTTCAACGCCCTACTTCGTCGTGCCGCACGACATGATGGAGACGATCTGCGCCTCGGCCGAAAGCGGCGTCGACGTGAAAATCATCGTGCCGAAGATGTGGGACCGCTGGTATGTCGGCATCGTCTCGCGCTCCAACTATCAGCGCATCTTAGAGGCCGGCGGTAAGATCTACGAGTATACGCCCGGCTTCATTCACGCCAAAACGATGGTCTGCGACGACGATCAGGCGATCACGGGAAGCATCAACATGGACTACCGAAGTTTTCATATGCACTTCGAAAACGGCGTCTGGATCTGTGGCAGCAGCGTACTGAAACCGATCATCACCGACTTCGAACAGACCCTCGCCCAGTGCGAACTCGTCACGCTCGAAAGTCATGCACTTCGCCCCTGGTATCACAAAATACTGGAGCGCATACTGCGTGTTTTCGCAGTTCTCATGTGAAAGGAATAGCATCATGACCAAATCAGTCAGCATTATTCAAATAAACGATACGCACGCCAATCTGTTTGAGCATGGCGATGTGCGTTACAGCCACTCCGGTTTTACCGTCGAAAAGGTCGGCGGTTACGCCAGAATCATGACCAAGATCAACGAGTACAAAGCGCGTTATACGGAAGAAGTACTCATCTTTGACAACGGCGATACGCTGCATGGAACGTATGAGGCGATCGAGACAAAAGGCGAGGTGATGGTACCGTACCTGAAGATGCTCGGTGTCGACGCGATGACGTTTCACTGGGATGCCGCCTATACGATCCCCCATTTAAAATCGTTCGAACAAAAGCTCGGCTACCCGATCCTCGCCGCGAATGTCTACGACGAAGACACCAACGACCTGATCTTCCCTGCGACGGCCATCTTTGAGGTATACGACTTGACGGTCGGCGTCATCGGTCTGGCCTCAAACATCATTCGCTCCAATATGCCTGAACCGTTCTGGCGAGGTGCCATCTTCACGGACGGTATCGAAGAAGCGAAAAAGCACGCCGCACGTCTCAAAGACCACGGCGTCGATGTTGTTTTACTCTTGTCACATCTTGGCTATCCGCAAGACATCGAGCTTTTGAAGCAGGTTCCGGGGATCGACCTTTGCCTTTCCGGACACACCCATAACCGGATACGCACGCCGCAAAAGATCAATGACGCCCTGATCATCCAGTCGGGTGCGCTCGCCTCATCGATCGGATTCATCCGTCTCACGCTCGATAAGGGAAAAGTCAGTGAAGTCGAGCACGAATACGTCTTGCTCGACGAGACCGTCGAAGAAGACGATAAGATGAAAGAAGCACTCGCAGCCGACCCGACCTTAAAAAAGCATGCAGCCTTTCTCGCGGAGGTCGTCGGTGAGACGAAGCTCGATCTGCATCGCGGCAGCTCCTTCTACGGCACCATGGATTATTTCCTGCTCGATGCGATGCGTGATGTGACGGGTGCCGCAATCGCTTTTTCTAACGGCTGGCGTTACGGCGGCGCGATCGAAAAAGGCGTCCTGACTCGCCGTGACCTCTATCAGATCGTCCCGATGAACCCTGTCTTACAGATGGTCGAATTGACCGGAAACCAGATTTGGAAACTGCTCGAGGACAATCTGGAGAGTACGTTTTCGACCTCGCCTTTCAAGCAGATGGGCGGCTACATCAAGCGAAACGCCGGACTAAAAGTCTATTTCAAATTAGAAAACCCGTACGGCCAGCGCATTCAACAGATTTTTGTCGGAGAAAACGAGCTCACCCCCGACGAGATCTATGATGTCGTATTCGTCACCGAGCAGGCCGTGCCGAAAGATGTCGGATCGAACCGTAGAGAGCTCTCAATCCGAGCCATCGAAGCGATGGAGCGGTATCTAGAAAAGACGGCTTATGACCGGGACGACTTTGAAAGCTACATCCCTGTGTAATTACTTAACCGACTGAAATTAACTGATTGAAACACCAGTAAAAAGCGCCGCCCCGTAGGGGATCGGCGCTTTTCTCATATTTTTTAATCGGTATCTTTAATTCTATTGGTGTCTCAGATAAAGCGTTATTTCTTGCCGAATATTCCGCCGAGCTTATCTTTCGCATCGTCGGCGACTTCTCCCGCTTTCTCTTTGCCGCTCTTTACGAGATCCTCCGCTTTGTCTTTGCCACTTTTGACGGCATCACTAACCTTCTCTTTGCCGTCTTCAAATGCATCGCTGATTTTGTCACGTGCTTTCTCAACACCATCGACTACTGCATCTTTGATTTTTTCCAATTCTGACATAGAACGATCCTCCTGAATCAAATCTGAATGCTTATGCATGTATACCAAGCGTACGCTTGACCAGATCTTTTGTACAATCCGCCGGTTACCGTTAGCGAGAAACGATATTTCTAGTACTGACGTGTTCGTTATCGACTTTTAGTTCGCCACGCTGTAGATGGACGTATGCCCATAGCCGAGCACGACTTCGACATATCCGTTCAGTTCCTGATCGAGTTCGGCGTCGCCCGTATCGACGAGCAACGGTTTACCGAGAAGCCCGACCAGCTTCGTCGGCGTCGATGCGACGATGATGTTATCGATACCGACGCGGCGGATAATACGCGGACTGATCTGCTGATTGCCTCGTCCGAACAGATAGCCCTGCCCGCCGATGATCGTGACGACGATCACGGCCTTTTGCTTCGGATCTGACAGCAGTTCCCAAAGTTCAGCTTCCGTCACGTCGGCGGCGACAAGCTGTCTGTTTTTGACAACATCGACTCCGAGCAGCGTATTCGGCCGTTCCATGTCCTCCATGATGCTGCGCGTCGTGCTGCCGGGACCGATGATGTAAAGGACGTCGTCTTTCATGCGATCGACAATATGCGCCGCCATGCCGCCACGGTCGTCTTCGTCGCCGGAACCGTCCTTCATCCGCTGCAGGCGACCACCGGATACAGGTACCGTCATGTAGCCGTACAGCTTGGCGCGGACAATGCCCTGCCGAAAGAGATCCTCGTCGATATCCATCACTTCCGACTCTTCGAGCGTATCGATTTGCCCTTCGAGATAATCGCGGGCGACGACACCGGCGTTTTCCGGATTCGTCGCATACACGGCCGAATGGATTTTCACGCCGGCCGGAATGCCGATGACCGGAACGTCTGTACCGACCGCTTCATAGATGTTTCGCGCCGTCCCGTCACCGCCGGCAAAGAGAATCAGATCGACGCCGGCTTCACGCATCGCCTTGGCAGCCTTGATCGTATCATCGGCCGACGTCTTCTCTTTGTCCGCTCGACCGACGATTTTTGTTAAAAACCCGGCTGATGAAAGCAACGTTTCACCCATATCACCGCCGTAGGTATACACATCTAACTCGTCTTTTATCGGTGCCAGACCGTCGAGCGCTCTTTTTGTTCTGGCCGCACTCTCCGGTTTGCCTCCGAGGCTCAGCGCTTTTTCCAGCGTCTCCTCGCCGTCGGAGCCTTTTAGGCCGACGCGTCCGCCGATACCGGCGATCGGATTGATGATGATTCCTACAGATTTTTTCGTCATGTGTTTACTCCTGTTTCTAATCTCACTCAGATGATGCAGAATTCACGGAGAATTGGCAATCGCTCTTTGTTTTCCGTTTCATAAGCCCGTCGAGTAAAGTTTCTGTAGGAAAAAGCTGAAAAAGGAAGTGAGAGGTCCTTACCCAGTGTTAGCATGGGTTTTGAGAAAAAACAAAATGCTAGGGGGAACCTCTCAATGAACAGTGTACAAGAAATCGTCGAACAATTTGTAAACAAATTATTGTCAACGCGTCTGGAAGAAGGCTTGACGATGGCCGTGGCTCACATGGAGCAAACGGTGAAGGATTGTTTGCCGTCGCTTTTCTCGGCTATCCTTGAAGTCGCTGAGCAAGGCATATTCAACTCTGAACACCGGCGTAAGCATTACGACGTGGTTCGAATCGACGTTCGTGTGATGGAAACGACGATCGGCACCATCCGGTTTAAGCGTCGCTACTATCGCCATAAGAAAACCGGTGAGTACGTGTACTTGTTGGATCGTATGCTGCAGCTGGAAGCAAGGGAGCGTATCGAAAAAGGCTTGGCAGCTGCTCTATGTACTGAAGCCACCGACTGTTCG
>MTKW01042518.1_pt1 | contig 10396 bp, 8 predicted proteins | sample 1042761 | NCBI WGS metagenome assembly MTKW01 (sample SAMN06205366, study PRJNA360243) | anaerobic digester metagenome | biome: Wastewater treatment plant; feature: Anaerobic digester sludge; material: sludge; isolation source: anaerobic digester fed with sludge from wastewater treatment plant ...
TGTCTATATTGAAGGCGAGGATGTCGGCATTTACGGCGGGGCCTACGGCGCGACAAAAGGCCTGCTGGAGGAATTCGGCAAAGAACGCGTCATTGATACGCCCATTTCCGAAGCGGCGATTGTCGGGGCCGCGGTGGGAGCGGCACTGCGAGGACTGCGGCCGATCGCCGAAATTATGTACGTCGATTTTATGCCGATTTGTCTGGATCAACTGATGCACAACGGGGCGTTTAATCGCTATATGTTCGGCGGGCATGCCAACGTGCCGATGGTTGTGCGAACCGAAGGCGGTGTCGGACGCTGTATCGCCGCGCACCACTCCAAATCGCTGGAGCCGTGGCTGGTCAACGTGCCCGGTCTGAGCGTGGTGATGCCCTCGACGCCGTATGACGCCAAGGGGCTGCTCAAGGCCGCGATTCGCAGCGATAACCCTGTGGTCTTTATCGAACACAAAGCCACTTACGGCCAGATGGGGGCCGCCCCGCTTGACGATTATATTATCCCGCTGGGCGCAGCCGATGTCAAACGTGAAGGCAGCGACGTCACGCTGGTCAGTTACAGCCGGCAGGTGATGTTCTGTTTGGCCGCAGCCGAAGAACTGGCCGCTCAGCACGGCATCAACGCCGAAGTGATCGATCTGCGAACCATCAAGCCGATGGACATCAAGACCGTGGCCGAGTCAGTCCGCAAAACCGGTCGGCTGGTGACCGTGGCCGAGAGCTTCTGCATGTGCGGCACCGGCCCGGAGATCGTTCGACAGTTGTTCGGCTATACCTTTGAAAACGGACGAACCGGCTTTGACTATCTGGACGCGGCGCCGGTGATGATGGCCGCAGCGGATGTCCCGCCGCCAATGAGCGAGCCGCTGGAAAACGCCAGCATCCCCACGCCGGATAAAATTGTTGCAGCGGTCAGAGCATTGCTGTAAAAAACGATGGATCTCTTTCGATAAAGGATCCCTAAACCGAACCCACGATAAACGGGAGTACTGAACCGATGGCAAGGGAAGTCAAACTGCCCAAACTCGGCCAGACGATGGAAGAAGGTACCATTGTCAATACACTGGTAAAAATCGGCGATAAAGTCAGCCGAGGCGATGTACTGTTTGAGGTCGAAACCGACAAGGCAACGCTCGAAGTGGAATCGCCCGCCGATGGTTTTGTCAAAGCCATTTTAGTGGAAAACGGCGAAACCCTGCCGGTCAATACGCCGATTTTGATTTTGGGCGAGGAAAACGAAACCGTCGAGATTGAGACGCGTCCCTCAGGAAAACNNCCGGCAGCTGCGCCTGCCAAACCCGACGCGGGCAAATCGGCGGCAAAAGTGCACACGCCGCCGCCGTCCGAGGCCGCCGAAACACCCGGCCCGACAACGCGTGTGGTGCGTATGCCCAAGTTGGGGCAAACAATGGAAGAAGGAACGATTGTCACTATACTGGTCCAGGTGGGCGATGAGGTCAAAAAGTCCGATGTGCTGTTTGAGGTCGAAACCGACAAGGCCACGCTTGAGGTCGAATCGCCTGCCGATGGCTGCGTGAAGGCCATTTTGATCGATGTCGGCCAGACCGTTCCGGTTAACGAACCGCTGTTGGTGCTGGCCGATCGCGACGAGCAGGTGCCGCAACGTTTTATCACGGCCTTGGTGCATGAAGGCACTGCGCCTGCCGAGACGGTGCCCGAACATGTCACCGCCGAAGAACACGCCGCCGCAGCGCCGGAAACCATGCCATCCTCGCCGCCGCCCAAACCGACTGCCCCAATGGAGCCTGCCGAAAGACTCTTTGCCACGCCGCGTGCAAAACTGATTGCGCAGGAATTGGGCATTGACCTTCGAGGCGTAACACCGGCCAACGCGATTCGGATTGTCGAGGCCGATGTGCGCCGCGCCGCCCAGTCGGCTCAAAAGGCGGCCCCCCCCGTCACCGCTGCCCAATACACCCTCGGCCAAAAGATACCGCTCAATCGGCTCCAACGCATCGTGGCTGAAAAAATGCTCTGGTCCAAACAGAACATCCCGTGTTTTTATCTGAATATCCGTGCCGACGTAACGGAGCTGGTCGCGCTTCGCGCCAAATTGAACAAAACCGCCCCCGTCAAACTGTCCTTTAATGATTTTATCCTCCGGGCGCTGGCCATTGGGATGCAGCATTATCCGATTATGACCGGCCAACTGGACGGGGATTTTATTCGGCTGGCAGCCTCATTGGATTTTGGGCTGGCGATTTCGACCGAACAGGGACTGGTAGCCCCGATTGTTCGCAACTGCGGGACCAAGAGCGTCTATGACATTGCTGCATACTGCAAAGAGTTGATCGAACGCACCCGCAGCGGAAAACTTTCACTGGACGACCTGGAAGGCGGCTGCATCACCGTCAGCAATCTCGGCGGGTTCGGTATTGAATCGTTCATCCCCATCGTAGTGCCGGGCCAGACGAGCATTCTCGGTGTCGGAGCCATTATCGATACGGTAGTGCCTTCGGACGGCAATTTGCTTGTACGCAAACTGATGACCCTGACCCTGTCGGTCAATCACAAAGTCGTCAATGGCGCCGAGGCGGCTCAATTCCTCGACTTTGTCAAGAAACAGCTTGAACACCCCGATACACTTCTGGATTGAACCAGGCGCATCAAAAAGCGACGGCAAGAAGAGCACATGCCGTCGCTTTTGGCTGCTGGGAGTATTGCCAGATCAGAACTTAAACGTAAAGTCCACTGTCACAACATCGTAATCTTTTGTGACATTATTGCGGGTCCGCTTGGCGGGCATATACGACACACCAAATTGTGTATTTTTGGCCACTTGATAGGCAGCGCTGATTTTATGTCCCCGAATATTGGTACCACCGCCGGCAAGGGTCGCCTCAGCCAGTACGCCCAACAGTGCATCGGCTTCCACATCGCGATAGTTATACGACAGCGACCAGGTTCCCGGCGTGGTGGTCTTGCCCAGACTCACGCCGACCAGATAGGCGGTATCCTCGCCGGCTGCGGCAGTGTTGCACATATAATCGCCGAAAAACTGCAGCGGCAGCGGCCCGGCCGACAATCCGATTTCGGCAAACCCCTGTACCAAATCAAAATCGCTGATATAACGTCCGTCGGTACTGGACCGGTTGCCATAAAATTCCGTGCTGTCGCTTCCCAAACCGGTCTGGCCTTTGACATTGCCGTAATTGTAGTAGCCGGCGCCCACGGTCAGGCGCGTCTTGGCCTGCTCGTCCAGCATCAGCGTTGTTCCGCTCTGGATGCCCCACAAACTGGTATCGGCATCGGTTTTGCGTTCGCGGACATAAAAGCCGCCGGCCGAACCGAACACTTTGACCGATTTGGCCAAGTCCGTTTGATACGACACGGCGATACCTTCCGGCGTAACGTCATTGTCAAACATCAAATCGCTGTTGCCGACGCGATAGTAGGGGTTTTTGATTTTACCCCCCAGCACATTCAGCCCTGTTGCCGCGGCGGGATGATAATCAAAGTAGGCCAAATCCAACCAGATATTCTTGCTGGAAAAGGCATTGCCTAAATCCTGATTGTTGGAGGTCGGCGAGCCTTCCTTAAGCGACTCGGCGGCATTGCCGCTGGCCAGACGAAAACCATAATCGACTTCCTCATTGACCTTGATGGTTAGACCGATGCGGGTCTGAATACGATGACGATTGCGGTCGTCCGATTTTGTCGCATCGTCCGCCCATTCGTGCCGATACCGAAAATCTCCATAAAGGGTGATATTGCTGACCCACTCCGGAATCGCCGGCTGCTGGGCCATTCGGGTTTGCACGGCTCGATCGACGGCCTCAGCAATCGCGTGTTCATCGGCCGAGGAGGGTTCAGGTGAGGCAGCCGCCTGACTCTTCAGCGCAGCCAATTCCGCCTGCATCGCCGCCAATTGCGCCTCCAGCCGAGCGATCCGCTCTTCCTGGGTGTCGGCCGAGAGCACAGGCACAACCCCCATCATCGCTGCCGCCGCCACGGCGGTTATCCATCGCTTGCCTTTGTTCATCGTTTGTCCTTTCCACTCTTTTCCTGTTTTCCATTCTGTCCGGTGCTGACTATTCCTCAAGATCGCCGCCACGGGGTCAGGGCAAGGAATTAAAACATTCCCTTACCCGTTAAAATCCATAAAATCCTGCTCTTGAGAACTGTTCTTTGCAACAGCAGCCGGGCCGATCCGACCGGTTTTACCGGTGCCTTCGGCGATGTCGTGAAAGACCCGATCATTCAATCCGAGCCGCGCCGAGTTGTGTTCAGAGGCCCTCGCTCGCGGCCCGGCTTGATGGCTTTGAGCAGCCGCCGCCCCCTCAACCAGAGACACCAATTGCTCCACAATAGCATTCAGGGCCTCGGCCTGAGCGTTCAGTTCTTCGCTGGCGCTGGCGGATTCTTCCGCATTGGCGGCATTCTGTTGAGTAACCTTGTCCATTTGCGCGACAGCGGTGTTGATCTGATCGATACCCTGAGCCTGTTCCGAACTGGCCGCGGCAATCTCATTGATGAGCTGGGCCACTTTATCGGCGTTTTCGATGGTTTCTTTGAGCGCCTCAGAGACGCGCTGAGTGATTTGGACACCGTTATTGGCGTTGGCGACGGATTCTTCAATCATATGCGTCGTGTCTTTGGCCGCCTCCGCCGAACGCATCGCCAGATTCCGCACCTCCTCGGCCACCACGGCAAACCCCTTGCCCGCCTCGCCGGCCCGGGCCGCCTCCACCGCCGCGTTCAGCGCCAGCAGATTCGTCTGGAAGGCGATATCGTCGATCACGCGGATAATCTTGGCCGTCTGGTCAGAAGAAGACTTGATATCGCTGATCGCTCGGGACATCTCCTCGGTAGCCTGTGCCATCTGGCTGACAGCTTCTTTGGCCACGACCATCAAGTGCGAGGCCTCTTGGGCATTGTCGGCATTTTGTCCGGTCATGGAGCTCATTTCTTCAAGACTCGAGGACGTTTCCTCCAGGCCGGCCGCCTGCTCGGTCGCCCCTTCGGCCAGCGACTGGGAGGCCGCTGAAATCTGATTCGAGGCACTGACCACCTGCTCGGAGCCGTTGAACAATTCCCGAATAATGTGGCTCAGGGTAGCGACCAACCGTCGAATCCGCCACAATGCAATGCCCAATGCCACGGCCAAAATGCCCGCCGAGCCCATCAGCGTCATCACATTGGCCCGACTCATACTTGTGTTCAGTGCGGTCGCTTCGGTTTGGGCGGTTTGTGCCATCGCGGCCATCGAAGCCATTTGATTCTCAATGCGGCTTTCCATCTGTTCAGTCAAGGTGTTGATGGTGTTGCGCATCTGAGAAAACGCCTGAAAACTCGCTTGCGCTTCGGTCTGTCGGGCCAGAATACGCCCTATATTGGCGTCGTTGATGGCAGCGATCTGTCGGCACTGGGCGTCCCATTGCTTGAAGGTCTCGAGGAATTCAGCATATTGGGTTTTCATGGCCTCATCAAAATGAGCCGAGGCCTGTTTGGTACGTTCTAAAACCTGGCTCAATTCGTTGCCGTATGTGGCCACCAACGCGTCAAATTGCTGGCGATCGGTTTCTGTCGTAAACGCAAGCATCGCCACCAGCCCCTGATAGGCGTCTCGATCGGCATTGAGCAGCAATTCAATGCTTTCATATAATGCCAGCAGACGGCTCTTGTCTTCGCTGTCGGCCAGGGATTCAATTTCCTGCTCGATCAGGCCTACGACTTCATCCAGTTGCTGACGCATCACGGCGAAGGTCTCCACACTCTGGCTGCGCAGCGCATCACGACGGGACAGCTCTTTGGCCAGTGTCAAGGAAGTCTGCATCACGGCCTCTGTGGCGCGTTTCCAGTCCTCGTAGTATCGTTGAAAGGCCGCCAGGGTCTGCTGGTTTTTGTCGTCAAAATTGGCTGCTGCCAACTGCATTCGTTCTGCCACCTGCTTCAATTCCGTCGAATGAGTCTCGATCAGTTCAGCAACTTGCCGCTCATCCTGTGCCGAGAGCACCTGCATCTCGGCCAAATAGCCCTGATGAGCATCTCGATCGGCATTAAGCAGAAATTCGATGCTGTTATTCAGCTCATCCATCTGCGGCACTTCCTCCATGATAACCGGCAGCAAGTTTTGCCCGACAGTCTGCTCAACAACACCGGAAATATGCCGCAGCATAAACCCATTGCCGGCGGTAATTATCACAAGCCCGACAAGCGGTATCGTAACCAACGTTAAAATTTGTTTTTTAATGGTCATGCTTGACTCTCCTAAAATGAACGAAACATCTTTTTTCGTTTTATACCGTCACAGGGTCAGGGATTGACAACGCCGGGTATCCAATGAGTTGTCGATCTGAGGCCGTTCTTTGCTCCGCAAGGCTGCAAAGACGTTTGTTTGTCAAGACAGTCGGCGATTTCCGGGGCCAAACGAAAACCGACGTTGATAACACGGGAAAAATCCGGATCCAGCACATCGTGGATGTTGTGTGCCTCGAGAAATTCGCGCGAAAGCGACGCAGCCGTATCAAAACGGCCATCGGCGATGCGTTCCCGCATCCATTTCAAAACATGATCTTCGGTAATCATAAGCGGTTCCTTTCTATTGATTTGTACTTGATTCGGCAAGAGCGAAGAGGACCTTAACCAAAGGTTCCATTTTTTGCAGCCGTACCTCCATTGATTGTCTTTTGTCGCAAGGAAACCTTGTGATTTGCAATACCGCCGCCATCATTTCGGCACACCAAAACAAAACCGATCGGCAACCGATAGCAACCCGCAAAAAGACACCAAAAAGGGGATACAAGACCTGTTGGCCTCATATCCCCATGACGTCCTGTTAGGATGGGAAGGATTACACGCTAAAGTCCGAAAAATCGTCATCCAGCGGCAGGCTCTTGCCGGCCGTCGTCGTGGAGGCGGCCTTGCCGCCGGCTGACCGAGACGCTGTCTTTGGGCCTGCAGCAATATGGTGGAACGTCTGATCGCCTAAGCCCAGTGCCTTGTGAGAGCCGCTCCCGGCGGCTCGACGCGGCGATTTGCCACGGCCCTGCAGCCGTCCGCCGGAAGCGCCTTGTACCAGCGCCACCAACTCCTCAACGATGCCCTGCATCGCTTCGGCTTGGGCACTGAGTTCCTCACTGGCGCTGGCGGATTCTTCGGCGTTGGCGGCATTCTGCTGGGTCACTTTGTCCATCTGCGCCACGGCCGTGTTGACCTGGTCGATACCCTGAGCCTGCTCGGCACTGGCCGCAGCAATCTCACCGACCAGATCGGTCGTCTTGGCAATCCCGTCAACAATCTCGCCGAGCGCCTTGCTGACTTCTCCCGAAATCGCCACGCCGTTCTTGGTATTCTTGACCGATTCCTCAATCATATTCGCCGTGTTCTTGGCCGCTTCGGCCGAGCGCATCGCCAGATTCCGCACCTCCTCGGCCACCACGGCAAACCCCTTGCCCGCCTCGCCGGCCCGGGCCGCCTCCACCGCCGCGTTCAGCGCCAGCAGATTCGTCTGAAACGCGATCTCGTCGATGACCTTAATGATCTTGGCGGTTTCGTCGGAGGATTTTTGAATGTCGTCAATCGCCCGACTCATCCGCTGCATCGACTCGGCACCGCCCTGAGCGGCCTTACGCGCTTCGCCGGCCAAAACGCTGGCCTGTTGAGCGTTATCGGCGTTCTGCTTGGTCATACTGCTCATTTCCTCAAGCGACGAACTGGTCTCCTCCAGACCCGCCGCCTGTTCAGTCGCCCCCTCGGCCAGCGACTGTGAGGCCGACGACACCTGACCGGAGGCCGATGCAACCTGCTGGGCACCTTCCGTCAGACCGGCAATAATGCGATTGATCGGCTTGGTAATCGCACGGGTGATGACAATGCCCAGTGCGATCGCCAGCGCAACACCGATGATCGTGGCGGTAACACACAGTATCTCAATAAAGACGGCCTGGCTTTGAGCTCTTTCCACTTCTGTGGCGGCTACTTCATGGTTGATATCAACTATCTTGGCGAGCAATTCCGTTGCTTCCTCTTGGCGAAGCCTCACCGGCCCCATAATCTGCTGCTGCACGGCAACCATGCTATCGCTGGCATTATTGACAATTGCAAGTATCGTATCAAATGAGCCAAATACCTCTTGCATAGCCGGCATCATCTCATTTTGAAAGACTTGTCGAGCTTGCTCTTGATTGTCGTTTTGAACCAATGTTTTGATCTGACCGACGGCCTCATGAAAACGTTGGTGTGGCGCGGCAAAAACACGCAACGCCGCGGCCAATTCCGAGTTCGTGGTTTGGAAGGTCGGGAAATAGCGTCCCGTATTACAGGCAGCATGATCGTCGCCGCCCTGAAAGGTTGCAGAAGAATCGTCCAGAAGCTGCCGTATCTTGTTAACCAGAATATAGTGATCTTTGGTATATTGTTCCAATCGGCGGGCAAGATCTATCGGATCCTGAATACCGATCTGATCAAACTGTCGAGACAACTCAAACGCTTTATTGTTTTCGACACGCCAAGCGTCCCAGGCTTTGACAAACTGATTCCAATATTCCGCCTCTTTCTGAGTTTGGGGCAACGATTCATAAATCTTCCATGCTTGCTGGTAGTCTTCGCGGGCTTGTTCAATATTTTGATATTGACGTTCGTGATCCTCACGCGACAGTCCCGCAATGGTCAATGTACGCAGTGAGGCGCGAATATTTTCAGCCTCCTTTTCAATTTTCAGCATACTATCCACAGAAGGTAAGCGCACCGCACCGATTTCATTGATCGAATTTCCACTTTGTATGGCACCGTAATAGCCTACCACGCCGAGTATCAGCGTGATTGCAGCGATGCTCATAAAGGCCAACATCAATTTGGTTCCCAGTTTCATGTTCTTTAACATTTTGGTACCCTTTCCAATAAACGGTAATGGACATTTCCCGAAACGGGGGGAGATAACAATTCAATTCTCACCGGCAGAGCCGGTGGATTAACTCTGATTTAGGGGCACCCTGCCAGATTCTGGTGTTGAATATACAGGCCGTATTGACGGTCTTCTTTTTGGATATGCGTAACCAGCCAGTCTTTCAGGAATGTTGCCAAGCTGACCGTGGCGATCTTTTTGCCGCCTTTGACGTCCCTGGTCATCTGGCCCACCTTGTCGACAAACGCCTTGTGCAGGGCTATTTGCGAATTCAGGCCGGGATAGCGTATCTTTCGAAGAATCTCTTCCTCTGCGGCAAAATGCGTGCGTGTGTAGCCGCTCAATTTCATCAGAATATCCTGAATGAGCTGGTCGCCTTTGCCGGCCTGCATGGCCTCATAAAGCTGATTGATAAGTTGAAACAACTGTTTGTGCTGATGGTCCATCGAGGCCACTCCGACCGACATCACGTCAGTCCATTGAAACATTGCCATCGTTTGTCCTTTCTCTAAATAGTGTTGGGGGTTGATTCGGCAGATACCGATGTGTTTTGTGCATTGTAAAATGTCCCGATTTTTTTGTCTTCAATGCCGATATGCTCGCTCAGCCATTGCCTCAGGAATCGGCACAGGGCATCGGCATCGACCGATTGGCCGTTGTCCCACTGTCTGATCAATTCGTGGATATGACCAGTCATTGCCTTGTGTCGGTCGATATGAGCGTCCACCTCCGGATAGCCCATCCGTCGCATCGCGTCTTCTTCGTCAGCAAAGTAAGTTCGAACGTACGCGACCAGCCTCCTCAAAATAGGATGGCGAAGACCCGGCCCTTTGGTCATTGCCAGAGACTCAAAAAACAGATTGGCCAACTCGAACAGTTTTCGATGTTGAGCGTCTATTTTTTCGATGCCGATCAAAAGACTCTGGTCCCATTCCAGACGTTCCATAGTCGCTCCGTGCTGAGCACTCATTATCAACCAATCTCGTCTTCAGCGGCCTCGGCCAAGTCCTGCAGTTCACCGGAATGCAGCACTTTGTCGATATCCAGCAGAATCTTGACAGCATTGTCAATCTTTCCGATGCCAAGGATAAACGAGGTGTCCATCGAGCCGTCAAACTGGGGCGTTGGCTCGATGTCCTTGTCTTCAATATCCAGCACTTCGCAGACGTGATCGACAATGATGCCGGTGTGAAAGCGTTGGCGGCCGGCCTTGACCTCAACGACAATGATGCACGTCTGGTCGGTGACCTCGATCGGCTCCATCCCGAACCGCGCCCGCATATCAACGATAGGCACGACCTGTCCGCGGAGATTGATGACGCCGCGTACATCATACGGCGCCCGCGGCACGGCAGTGATGTTCATATAGCCGATGATCTCACGCACCTTGAGGATTTGCAGGCCAAACTCTTCGGCCCCCAGCGTAAAGGTCAGATACTTGCCCGACAGGGTTCGTGTCTCGCCGCCGGACAGCGATGAAGATGAGTGTGCCATACTGTCTTCCTTTTTTAACGAATGCTCTGTAGGTTGC
>MTKW01000708.1_pt1 | contig 10379 bp, 9 predicted proteins | sample 1042761 | NCBI WGS metagenome assembly MTKW01 (sample SAMN06205366, study PRJNA360243) | anaerobic digester metagenome | biome: Wastewater treatment plant; feature: Anaerobic digester sludge; material: sludge; isolation source: anaerobic digester fed with sludge from wastewater treatment plant ...
GAAACGAACGACAACGATGGATGATGCAAGCCCCCTGATACGTGCCAGATACACGTATACCGTGATCGGTACGGATACCGACATATTAGACCGTCTGACCTGGCAGGCACTATTTTCCTACAAACAGGAATCGGCGACGGTTCATGCGTACGAGCTCGGCATGTCCGCCGAGGTCGACCGCGTAGACGGCGTCTGGCTTTTGCGCCGCTCACGAGCCGTCTGGTATCAGCGACCGAAATTCAAAGACGAAGTGACGGTGGAGACCTGGAGCCGCGGTGTACGGCTCGTCACCTGGTTGCGCGATTTTCATTTTTATATCAACGGCGATTTTTCAAAGCCGGCCGGTGTCGGCTCGAGTGAATGGATCGTCGCCAGACGTAACGGCCACAAACCGATCCGACCGCGAGAGATCATGAGCGATGATGATATTGCAGCGCTCAGCACGCCTCAGTTTACGATCGATGAAAAATCGCCCAGGCTGGCCGATCTACCGGCTCTTGAGCGGCCGATGCTGATACGCGAGATCGGCTATACCGACATCGACCATAACTTTCATGTCAATAACACCTTCTACCTGAAATACGGTATCGATGCCGTCGCCCTTTTTGAGAAAGCGAAAGGCACCTTATCCGAGACGGGACTCGATTTTTTAAAAGTCGACGTCTCCTACGTACGTGAATTGAGCTTTGGCGATACGGTCAGCGTATATGTCTCACGGGGAGATGACGGTTATCTCGTCGAAGGTAAAAATCAAGGGGGAGAACGCTGCTTTTTGATGGCGCTTTCGACGCTTGAAAGATGAATGATCTCGGTTCGAAAAAACACGTCTATCTGTTGATGGGCATCTGCCTTCTGATCATGGCCGCCTCGCTCCTTTTACTGCTCTGGATTCGAAACAATCCTGATGAAGCGTTGAGGCTCGGGGCCGATCGCGTCGTGAGCGACGGACCCGGTTACGAGATATCGACGTCTGAAGCGGCCAAAACATACGTGATCGGCGATTACACAGCCCGCGTCGGCCAAGACGGTGTCACCTTGATGTCGGCCAAAGGCGAAGAGCGGATTCATTTTGAAACGGATCTTCCTACGCCGCTCGTATTGCAGGAAGGCTCGATGCTGGTCGTCGGTTCGGCGGCTTCAGAACGCCTTTTCGTGCTCGATCGAAACGGCAACACATACCGCGTATCATTGCCCGGTGAAGCCATCAGTGTCTTCGCCAGAGACGATCAGATGCTCGCCTTGTCGCTTCGCTCAAACGGCGTGACCGTTTTGACGAAGACGACGTTTCAGACGGATGAGACGGTCGATCTGGCGGTGTTCGAGCGTGGCCAAACACCAATGCGGGCACGCTTTGCCCCGGATGGCCGATCGATCGACGTCTTGCTGATCGATCTGTACGGCAAAAACTCCGGTGTAACGCTGCAGCGCTACGATTTCACAGGCAATATGCAGCGCGAGTTGGCGTTCGCCGAGCGTGACTGGTTCTTTGACTTTTTATATCTGCCGGACGGCAGTGTCTGGCTCGCGGGCGCCCATTCCCTGGTCCAGACGGACGCACAGCTGGAAGCAGAGCGCCGGCAGATCGAGTTGAAAGATATCAGAGGCGTCTGGCAGGCGGCCGGTCGGGCGCTCGTCCTGGCCGGTAACGACAAGGATGGGTTTGCCCTCTATGCGGCCGCAGGACAGCTTGAAAAGCTCGTCACCTTCGACCAAAAACCGGAGATTATGCCGGCAGTCAGCGATACGTACGCCATACTGACGACCGAAACATCGCTCCAGGTGATCGATGTGCGAGGTGGTCGTGTGATCGAGCAGGCGCCTATCGAAGAGATGCTCTACCGCGTCGAGTTCACGGGACCGACGACGTTTATTGTCATTTCCGAGCGCGGGATTTTCCCGTATGCGATTCAGTGAAGGAGTAAAGAACGATGGAAAGTGAAATCAAATTACGCCTGAACAACCGGGAACAAGCCGAGTACATCCAAAACGATGATTGGTTTGAAGATTTCGCGCCGCACGAACCGGAAGTGCTCTCGATGCGCACGACCTACCTCGATACGCCGGATGCTGATCTTCGAAAAAACCAGGTCATGCTTCGTATGCGAGAAGAAGGCGACGTTCAGGTCGTCACCTGTAAAATCGGCACGATGAAAGGTGAAGACGGATTCTATCAGCATCTGGAATGGAATCTGACACTCGACGAAGCGCTGAACGAGCGTATACGCGAGGAAGGCCTGCAGGACGTGTTCATGGATATGGCGGACGGTGACGGTGACGACGAATTAAATGCCGCACTCAGACCGTACCGTACGGTGAACCTTGTGCCGGTGGTGGAGGCCGCTTTCGAACGTACTGCGTACGACGCGCTGTTCGGTGAATCGTTGCTCGAGATCGTATTCGATGTCGGCCAGTTTATCGTCGACGGCAAACCGTCAGAGCCTATCTGTGAAGTCGAGATCGAACTGAAAGAAGGCGATGTGACCGATCTTCTCGATTTCGGTCGACTCTTTCAGACGCACTTTGACTTGAAGCCGGAAAACTTGTCGAAATATCAACGGGCGCTCGCCCTCCTCCCATGATCTACGACGTCGCCGTCGTCGGGGCGGGACCGGCCGGTCTGGCTGCTTCTTTGACTGCCGCCAGGCATGGCGCGAAGGTGCTCCTTTTGGAAAAACAATGGCGCACCGGTAGAAGGCTCGCCGTGACGGGCGGCGGACGCGGCAATGTGGGAAATCTCCATCTCGACGTCAACTTTTACAATATTGAGGCGAGACCGTTGCTCGAAGCTGCGGCGGACCGTTTGCAGGCAGATGCTCTGACCTCGTTCCTGCGCTCCGTCGGAGTCCTCGTTTTCGCCGATGAGGAAGGCCGTCTATATCCATATACAAGACAGGCGCAGACCGTCGTCAGAAGCATGGAAGACATGCTGGAAGAATGGCAGGTGACGCTCGAACTCGAGACTGAATTGGTCGATTTTCAGAGACAGTCACATGGCCCTTTCAGGCTCAGTACGATGAGGGGAGAGCGGCTGGCACGTACACTCGTTCTCGCCGTCGGCGGCACGGCGCGGCCCACGCTCGGTGGCGACGCTACCGCTTTCAAATTGTTACAAAAGAAAGGGTATAGCCTGCGCCCGCCGAAACCGGCACTCGTGTCTTTAGTGACCGAGAAGACACTCGCCAAAGCGGACGGTGTCCGGGTGATCGCCGAAGGCACGTTGCGAGACCGGCAGGGAAAGATCGTGAAAACGAGTGCCGGCGAATACCAGATTACCAAGAACGGCCTGACCGGGATCGCAGCCATGCAACTCGGTCGCTATGTCTCAGGTGATCGCGGACCGTACGAATTGACACTCGATTTTGCGCCCCACATGTCTGCCGACGAGGTGGCGAAGTGGCTGCGCCATGTGATCGCCCTGCAACCGACGCGTGACGGACGGTTTATCCTAACGAGCCTATTGCCGCAAAAGCTGGCCGTACTGCTCGCGTCAGGTAAGAAAAACGCCGGCACATTCGCCGATGTCGCCGTTCCTTCTCTCGTTCAGGCGGTGAAGGAGACAAAGCTTTCGGTACTCGGTACCAACGATTGGGAGCAGGCGCAGGTGATGTCGGGCGGCGTGACGTCCGAGATGCTGGACACGAAGACGCTCGAAAGCCAGATCGACGAGGGACTATTCATGTGTGGTGAAATGCTCGATGTCGACGGGGAAACAGGCGGCTACAATCTCCACTGGGCATTTATGAGCGGACGGACGGCCGGCTGCGAAGCGGCGAAAAAAGCTCTCAGTCGACGAGCAGATTGAGATAACGGTCTGTCATTTGATCGAGTGACGCCATAAGCTTGGCGTACTCCTCATAAATCTCCGGTCCGCTGTTTTCGTCGAGTGATTTTTCAATCTCGGCAATCGTTGCCTCCAAAGAAGTAATCTTAGCCTCGAGATCAGAGATCGTCCGACGTCTCAAGGCCGCCTCGCGGCGTTTTTCCGCGCGGTTCATGTCCTTTGTTGGCGCTGCTTGCTCGCTGTCTTCCTCGTCAAGTCTTTTCAGCTCTTGATCACAGGCCGCGAGCCAGTCTTCATAGCGCTTGAAAGGCAGGATGTTTTTTCCGACAAATCCCCAGATAGAGGTCGCCACGTGACGCAAAAAATGCCGGTCATGCGAGATGAAGAGTAAGGTGCCTGGATAACGTGCGAGCTCATGCTGGAGCATCTCTCTCGTATAGATATCGAGATGGTTCGTCGGTTCGTCGAGCAGGAGAAACGACGGCTTTTCATAGAGGAGCTTCAGTAGCGCAACTCTGGCTGCTTCGCCGCCGGACAGCACATTCAGCTTTTTATGACGATCCGTGTCGTCGAATCCGTATTGAGCCAGTCTCGTTCTTATACCCGTTTCCGAATCGCCTCCGGTGAACCGGCGTACTTCGCTGTCGATCGTGGCATACGCCTGGTCGAAGCGGATATGCTGGGCGAGGCTTCCTTTCTTGATGCCAGCGGCAAAACGATACGATCCGGCCAGAGGCGCCATATTGCCAGACAGGATCGAGAGCAGCGTCGATTTGCCGCAGCCGTTTGGACCGAGAATTGCGATTCTCTCATTGGCCTTTATCCTGGCCGTCAGGCCTGAAAACAAGGGGGAATCATAGCCGCCGGACAGATGGTCGAGCGACAAGACGACGCGATCGAGATCGCTGTCGTCTGGTGTGGTCGCAAAACGAAGACCGAGTGTGCGATCTTTTTTTCTGGCTGCCGCCTTCAAGCGGGAGAGCTCGCCGGCCATCTTTTCGGCGCGTCGTTTTCGGTGATGATACTGACTGATCTTTCGGTGCGAAAGCATCGTCTGCGTGATCTCACGCTCTCTTTTCAACAGTTTTTCCTGCGTCGAGATCTGTACCGAGAGATCGGCTTCGCGCATCGCCTGGACGTCCAAAAAATGCGAGTAGTTGCCGCGCACGATGTCGATCGAGCCCCCGGAAAGACGCATGACGTCGGTTGCCACTTGATCCATGAAGGTACGGTCATGCGACACGAAAAGACAGCAGCCGCTATACTTTTTGAGCCAGTTTTCGAGATAACGCATGCCGGCTAGGTCGAGATGGTTCGTCGGTTCGTCGAGCAACAGGATATCGGGACGTCTAACGAGACACGAGGCGAGCTCGATCCGCATCCGCTCGCCACCGGACAAGGTGGAAAGCGATCGCGAAAAGATTGTCTCATCGAGGCCGAAGCCGCGGTATGCTTCCTCCAGCCGATGCCGGATGCCGTAGGCATCGAGCGCATCGACTTCACTCATCGCCTGATCGTAGGCGGCAAGTGTCTTTTTACTGTGATCGCCGTCCGCCATCTTCGCTTCGAGCGCACGTAGCCGTTTTTCGAGTAAGAAAAGATCTTCATCGAAAAAAGCGTCTTCGGCCGTCAGATCGAAACGCTGCCTGACATAACCGATAGTCGAGCCCTGGGCGATCTGAATCGTTCCTTCTTCGGGATCAAGCGGTAAGACACCTGCGATCAGGTCTAAAAGCGTCGTCTTGCCGCTGCCGTTTTCGCCCGTCAAGGCGATCATCTGGCCGTCGGTCAAGGTGAAAGAGACGTCGACCAGGACCGGTTTGGCAAAACGCGATTTTGAGACATGTGACGCGATAATTCGGCTCATTCGCCCATTATAGCGTGCAATGAGAAGAAGCGTTGCTGGATCGTTTTTAACGCTCCGGTGCGACCTCTACCCAGTGACCGTCCGGATCTTCGACGAAGTAGATTCCCATCTTATCGTTCTCCATGCAGACGATGCCCATCTCTTTGTGTTTTTTGAGTGCCGCATCGTAATCGTCGACACGGAAGCAAAGGTGAATTTCGCTGTCGTCCAGATCGTACGGATCTTTTCGATCGGCGAGCCAGGTGATCTCTAAAATAAAGGCTTTCGGTTCATCGGTCAGGTAGACCAAAATGAAGCTGCCGTCTTTTGCCTCGTTTCGGCGAATCTCTTGCAAGCCGAAGGCTTCTTTGTAGAAGCTAAGCGATTTATCGAGGTCGATGGTATTGATGTTCATATGATCCATACGGAAAATCATGTGTCGTTCCTCCAGAGGTTAGTGTCTCAAGCATATCATGAGAATTCATCTTGTCGGTCACCTGGCACGTCTACAGCGATTAGGCAATCTGCCCAGACCTCTGCCGTAAACGCTTCATTTCGGCTATACTTTTGATGGTGTCTTTGTGGCACGATTCTCTGGGGGAGGTTAATCAATTGAATCGCATTGAACATCACCCGATTCTGACGTTTCCGGAAAAAAGAACGCTGACGTTTTATTTCGATGGCAAAGCGCTGTCGGGCAAAGAAGGCGACACGATCGCGTCTGCACTTCATGCCGCCGGGGTGCGCGTACTCGGGCATCACTTTAAATCGCATCGGCCGCGCGGCTTTTACTGCGCGATCGGCAACTGCTCATCCTGCTTGATGGTCGTCAACGGCGTGCCGAATGTGCGCGTCTGTGTCGAGCAGCTGGAAGAAGGCATGGATGTGCGCTCCCAGAATGACAAGGGGGTATTGCCATGAGAGACGTACCTTTACTGATCATCGGCGCCGGTCCGGCCGGACTCTCCGCCGCGTATCGCGCCGCTGAAGCCGGCTGCGATGTGTTGCTTCTGGAGCGTGCCAAGAAGGTCGGCGGACAACTGGTCAAACAGACGCATAAGTTTTTCGGTTCGGAAAAGCAGTTTGCGTCGACCCGTGGCATCCATATCGTCGATATTCTCGCAGGGCGGACGAGGGATCTGCCAGGGAAGGTTGAGATATTAACCGATGCGACCGTACTCGGCATCTACGAGGACGGCGTGGTCACCGCCGATATCGCAGGGACCATTGAAAAGATACGCCCTCAGGCCGTGATCGTCGCGACCGGTGCCTACGAACGGACGCTGGCGTTCCCGGGGAATGATCTGCCGGGTGTCTACGGTGCCGGCGCCGTACAGACGCTGATGAATGAATACGGCATCAAACCGGGCGACCAGGTCTTGATGGTCGGTGCCGGTAATATCGGTCTGATCGTCTCCTACCAACTGATGCAGGCCGGTGTCAAAGTCAAAGCCGTGATCGATGCGGCAGATCGGATCGGTGGCTATCTTGTGCATGCGAGCAAGATCCGTCGAGCCGGTGTGCCGATTCTGGTCAGACATACGGTTGAGGCCGCGCTTGGCGACAGTGAAGTCGAGCAGGCGGTGATCGTGGAGATCGATGACGAATGGCAGCCGATCAAGGAGACGAGGCAGGTCTTGGACGTCGATGTGATCTGTGTCGCCGTCGGGCTGTCTCCGCTGGCCGATCTTCTGTATCAGGCCGGTGCGAAGTCGTTTTATATCAGTCCGCTCGGCGGGCATGTGCCGCTTCGCGATCAGAACATGATGACGACGCTCGAAAACATCTATATCGCCGGCGACGTCGCCGGAATCGAAGAAGCGAGTTCGGCGATGGTTGAAGGCGAACTGGCCGGCGTGGCCGCCGCCCAGAAACTCGGTTACGAGACGCCGGACACCGATCAACTTAAAGAGAGCTGTCTGGCCGAGCTGAGGCAGCTCAGGGCAGGTCCGACGGGCGGTAAGATCAGGACCGGACTGGCATTAGCGGGGGTGTACTCATGAGTTACGACAAATTTGAACAGACCGGTCTCGCCGGTCCGCACGAGATGAGTACGTGTCTGCCAAGTGAAGAGCAACGAAAGAAAGGTCCGTACGCCGTGATCGAATGCTTCGAAGAGATTCCGTGCAACCCGTGCGTGATGTCTTGCACATTCGATGCGATCCTGCCGTTCGAAGACGTGAACAGTCTGCCGCTCGTCGATTTTGACAAGTGCACCGGCTGTGCTGTCTGTGCCGGCATCTGTCCCGGACTTGCGATCTTCATCGTCGATGAGTCGAAACCCGGCGATTTCGGCACACTGCGCCTGCCGTACGAGTACTGGCCGCTACCGGAAAAAGGACAGACCGTGATGGCTCTGTCACGTGAAGGTGGAGATGTCGAGCCGGTTGAAGTCGTCGCGATCAGCAATGTCAAAGGTGCCAGAACGCCGCTCGTGACCCTTCGTCTGCCGAAGGATAAGTTGCAGGATATCAGGGGCTTTCGCTTCCTGAGCGAAGAGGAGCAGGCGGCGCTAAAAGACGATACAGAGGCGGAGAAGACGGCCGATATCGAATCGCTCGAATCGCCGATCGTCTGCCGCTGTGAAGGTGTGACGCTCGCTGAAATACGTGACCTGATCGCGGCCGGTTGTCATACGGTCGAGGAGATCAAGCACTTGTCGCGCGCCGGTATGGGCCCATGTCAGGGACGTACGTGTCGCCAGATCATCATGGGCGAATTGATGCGTGCCGGCATAGGCAAGACCGAGGATATGCCGCCCGGAAGCTTTAGACCACCGGGAGGAACGGTAACGCTCGGTCAACTGGCGGAAGGTGGTGATAGCGATGCGTAAAACGGCAGACGTGGTGATCATTGGTGCCGGTATCTCCGGTCTTGCGATCGGTGTGCATCTTGCCAAAAAAGGTGTCAAGGACATCGTCATACTGGAAAAGACATTTCCCGGAAACGGGGCGACCGGACGCTGCGGCGCCGGTATCCGCATGCAGTGGGGGGTCGAGTTAAACTGTCTGCTCTCGAAATTCTCCGTTGAGTATTTTGAAAACGTCAATGAGATCTTGAAAAACGATGTCGACGTCGAATTCTGGCAGGGCGGTTACCTGATCGGCGCCAAAGATGAGCTGGAGGCCGAGCAGTTTAGAAAGAATGTGACGCTGCAAAACAGCCTCGGCATCGAGTCGAGTTATCTGTCGCCCGAAGAAGCGAAAGACATGATGCCCCACCTCGATGTCAGTCACATCAAGGCGGCGACTTTCTGCGGCAGAGACGGTCACTTGAATCCGTTCAAGACGGTAGAGGCGTTCGTCAAGGCAGCGATGGATCTAGGCATCGACATTGAAAAGAATACGACCGTGACCGGCATCGAAAAAACAGGTGGCAGAGTCAGCGGCGTGAAAACCGATAAGGGCGATATCAAGGCGCCGATCGTCGTGAACGCGGCCGGCGGCTGGTCTAAGCAGATGGCCGAACTGGCCGGCGCCGACTTGCCGGTTTACTCGAGACGACACCAGATCCTCGTGACCGAACCGGTGGAACCTTTGCAGAGCGCGATGTTTATGGGATTTGGCCTGAACATCTATATTCAGCAGGTTCCGCACGGACCGTTCATTATGGGCAGAGGAGACGCAGACGAGCCGACCGACCTCAGGATGACCAGCTCGTGGAAATTCTTAAACGACATGGCCGAAACGGTCACTACCCTGATGCCGCGGCTCGCCAGGCTGAAGGTCGTGCGCCAATGGGCGGGGCTATACAACATGACGTCCGATGCCCAGCCGATCTACGACGAGGCACCGGAAGCGAAAGGTTTTTACCATGCCTGCGGCTTTTCCGGACACGGCTTCATGCTCGCGCCGGCGACCGGTCAATTGATGTCGGAACTGATTCTCGGTGAGACACCGAGCATCGATATCTCATCACTCGGGATCGATCGCTTCAAAGGCGATATGTTGTTGCCGCTCGAGTCATCTGTCGTGTAGTCTGCTCAGTCAATACAATCGTTGTTCGTCTTCTGACCTTGAGGTAAATGATGAACCATAAAAAATAGATTGAGATAAACAAATCAAACGCCGATTCTTACGGGAATCGGCGTTTGATTTAGTCGTTCTTATTTTCTTATTTTCTTCTTTTTTTTATTTTTTCGTTTTTTCGTTTACCTTGACGGTTATTTCCAGGTCGGTGCTTTACTCTTCCTGCATGAACGGATAGGCGATATCGGCCGTCGGCAACAGATTTTCCTTGATCGTCCGCGGGTTTACCCAGCGATAGAGATTCATCTTGCTGCCGGCCTTGTCGTTCGTACCGGAGGCTCGGGAGCCGCCGAACGGCTGCTGGCCGACGACGGCGCCGGTCGGTTTGTCGTTGATATAGAAGTTACCGGCTGCATAGGTCAGCGCCTTTTCCATACGGATGATCGACTCTCTTTCGGTCGAGAAGATCGCGCCGGTCAGTGCGTACGGCGTCGTCTCGTCGCAGAGTTTCAACGTCTTCTCGATGTCTTTGTCGGCGTAGACATAAATCGTCAGTACCGGGCCGAATAGTTCTTCGACCATCGTAAGATAATCCGGCTTTTTCGCGAGGATCACGGTCGGCGTGATAAAGTACCCTTTTTCATCCGAGTATTCGCCGACCAGAACTTCCGCGTCTTCCGACTTTTCAGCATCCTTGATCGCGCTCGTGATCTTGTCGTATGCCGCCTGATCGATGACGGCGCCCATGAAGTTTCTAAAGTCGGTGACGTCGCCGACTTTCAAG
>MTKW01008068.1_pt1 | contig 10377 bp, 9 predicted proteins | sample 1042761 | NCBI WGS metagenome assembly MTKW01 (sample SAMN06205366, study PRJNA360243) | anaerobic digester metagenome | biome: Wastewater treatment plant; feature: Anaerobic digester sludge; material: sludge; isolation source: anaerobic digester fed with sludge from wastewater treatment plant ...
AAGCCGAACAGAATGAAAGGAACCGGGTTCTTAAAATACCTGCGATTAAGCATTAGAACCTGATTGAAAATGCATTAGGCCGCCCTGCCACTCTGCTAGAAAGATTCTACGAATCGATAGCTGTACCAATGAACCGCGCACTTTGGCAGGAGGCAGAAAACTCAAACCCTACTAGGTTGGGGAAACAGGCTATGCTGTGGAACAATTTGTACATGATTGCTCTAAGAGGCTTAATAAACTTGAGTGAGGCGTAAATTTCACTACCTCTCTTGCTAGGATAGATGAACAAATATACTGAATGCTAAATGCTGGCATGCCGCAAAAGAACTGGGCGGCATGCCCTTTCTTTTTTTGTAGACCATGCCGCCACCCAAGCGAGCCAGCCTAGATGCTGCTAATACATTTTGGTAGGAAGCGTTCGTATTAAGACACATCACCATCTCCAAATGCAACATGAACATTACTACTGTCATTCAACAATTCTCCTATTATGGGTTTATAGTAGGACTAATTAGTGAGCAATTTTATGGCTATTAACATTGACAAACATCTGTTCAAAACTTAAACTAAAAACAAGAATTACGTACGTAATATGAGGTGATTACGTGATAGAGAGTTTCAGATATTCATTCCCCGCCGTGAAAGGAACACAGGCGCAAAAAGAGTACTATATAGCCATGTGCCCACTCAACATACTTCCCAAACTTTTTTTATTTGAAAATGAGCTTCTCCCTGCTGAATTCCGCGCCCAACGTTTGCTAAACCGGGCACGTATTCCTGAGATAACTCGATACATACTGGAAAATCCCACCACTTACGTTTTTTCTTCCCTTACCGCCTCAATTGATGGTACTTTTGTATTTGAACCAGTACAGAACTCACCTAATCTCGGCCACTTGCATGTTTCTATGGATGCCAATTTCATAATAAATGACGGCCAGCATAGACGAGCCGCCATTGAAGAAGCTCTTAGACTGAATCCAGAACTAGGGCAGGAAACCATCTCGGTTGTCTTTTTTCCAGACCAGGGGCTCAGACAATGCCAGCAGGTTTTTGCCGATCTTAATAGACACGCGGTAAACACCACACGATCCATCGGCATTCTCTACGACTCACGAGATGAACTAGCCACGCTTACCAGAGACGTCATTGCAGCAATACCGCTACTTCGTGACTTTACCGAAATGGAGAGTACAAGCCTTTCGAAGTACTCACCTAAGCTCTTCACCCTCAGTAACGTCTATAGCGCCAACAGCAAATTGATTGGTTATCGAAAAGGTAATTCTATTAGTGAGGAGAAAGCTAATCATATTAGAGATTTCTGGACTTACCTGTGCGACAATATGGAGGACTGGTGCCTGGTTCAGCAAAAGAAGAAGAAAGCGTCTGATGTCCGCATGGAAAGCCTTCACTCTTTCGGAGTGGTATTGAACGCGATCGCCATAGTAGCTAACGAACTGCTAAAAAGCGAGCGAAGCATTAAACCCTTCCTAAGTGAGCAAGTAAGAACGCTCAATTGGGCCCGAACTAACGTAGAAGACTGGGGGGAATGCGTTCTAGACGCAACTGGACGCGTTAAAGGCAACACGCTAAGTGCAAGGCAAACCGCCGAGAAGATCAGCTCTCTCTTAAACTTAGGACTATTTTAGAAACGGGGCGCATTAATATGACCATCGATTATAGTGTATTCGACTACTACAAGATACCTGATCTACACAAACGAATTCAGGACATGTACTTAGCAGATAAAAGACCGTGGGTTATAGGCTACAGCGGTGGCAAAGACTCCACCACTGTTGTTCAATTAGTTTTTAATGCCTTATCCGAACTCAACGCTAGTCAACTCTTTAAAGCAGTCTACGTTATCAGCACAGACACCCTTGTCGAAACCCCTTTGATTCTTGATTACATATCTGACACACTGGAAAAGATCGATGCAGCTGCCCGAAACGCCAACATACCGCTCACTGTTCATAGACTTACTCCGGAAATCCAGGATAGTTTTTGGGTAACACTTATCGGCAAGGGGTACCCTTGTCCTCGGCAAAAGTTCCGTTGGTGTACGGATCGGCTAAAGATCAAACCTGCTAACAAGTTTATACAGGAAAAGATCTCCGGATTTGGAGAGGTTATTGTTGTCTTAGGGGTAAGGATGAACGAGAGCTCATCCCGCGACCAAGTGATGAACAAGCTAAAAGTTGAAGGGAAAACACTTCTAAAACATAATTCAATGGCGAATGCATACGTATACGCCCCAATTGAAGATTTTACAGTCGATGATGTATGGACTTACTTACTACAAGTCCCATCTCCCTGGGGTGGTGACAATCATGAGTTATACAAACTATATTCTGATTCCTCTGCAGGTGAGTGCACTTTAACTCTTGATAAAGATAGCCCTTCATGCGGAAATAGCAGGTTTGGATGTTGGACCTGCACTGTTGTTCAAGAGGACAAAGCTTTAAAAGGCTTTATTGAAAGTGGAGTAGAGTGGGTTCGCCCTCTTTTGAAGTATAGAAACTGGCTGTGTGAAATCCGCGATAATAACGAGTTCCGTGAGAAAAGACGCCGAGACGGCAGCATCTACTACATTGGCAAAGGCGCTGATAGAAGAATTGGCCTTGGCCCTTTTAACCTAATGGCACGAAAAGAAATGCTTAGGCGGCTACTAGAAACTCAGCTGTTGGTTGGTATAGAGCTAATCAGCCTTGAGGAAATGCGCTTAATTAGGCGACACTGGGTTTCAGATGGCGATTGGCAAGACTCATTACCCGTCATATATAAAGAAGTTATGGAGCAAGACTACCCAGACGCAAAGTTTGAAGAGATTTCTTTAGTTCCTTCGAGCTATGAAGGCCTGCTTGAACGGATTTGTTCTATACATGACGTGCCCATCGATGTGGTAAAGAAACTAGTAAGCCTGGAGTTTGAGCATTACGGGTATAAGGTACGTATAGGGCTTATGAAGGACATAGGGCGTATATTGCAGGAAGATTGGCTACATGCTGAGCTGAAGGAAGAACTGGAGGATATTACAGATGCTCTTGAACAAGTTGACCCTTAAGAACTTTGGAGTCTTTGAGGATCTTGTAGAGATAAATCTTAGACCCGCCACACAAGAAAAACCACTTATTCTTATTTATGGCAAGAATGGATCTGGGAAGACCACTATTCTTGAGGCTATTCGAATAGCTTTGTACGGCTCTCTCGTATTTGGAACGAGAGCAGTCACCGACAAATATCTCAACTATGTGAGTCTACGCTTAAATAGAAATACTCTTACAGAGGCCAGCTCTATACATTTCGTATCGCTATCCTTGGACATAACCGAACAGGGCATCTCGAATGAATACACTATCACAAGGGAGTGGAGGGTCGTCAACGACCAAATTCGAGAAAATGTTAGCGTTTCCCGAAATGGCCATCAGCTTAGCAACAGGCATTCAACTGATTTCGAGCATTACATCAAGAGGTTTCTGCCAATAAGCGTTTTTGATATGCTCTTCCTTGATGGGGAACATCTCAACGCCCTGTTTGAGGACAACAAGTTTCAGGTTGAATTAGGCACAACTCTGATGCCTTTGTGTGGCTTAGACGTCTACAAGCTGCTAGACAGAGATTTGGACACCTTCCTAAGAACGGAGAACACATATACGACATTAGATCATGATCAAACGCACTACCAGCAAGTTGAAGCAAGGTACCGTAGTCTACAAGAGCACAAGCAAGCCGTTATGGTTGAAATTGAGAACTTGCAGCAAGAAATTGCCGCAACAAAAACTGTCCTATCGGCTTACGAGAGTGACCTTAAGAACTATGGAGTCCAAGAAATTTCGCTAGTTCAGCAGGAAATGAATAAACTTGAACAGCACCGCAAAGAGCTAAATGAAGCTATAAAGGCTTTCATTGCTGACATTCTCCCATTCGTAATAGCAAGACCCATCGTGCAGCAAACAGTGGAGCAATTAAAGCGTGAGGAAAGCAACACTAAAAGCCGACAGGTAAGAGATTTCCTTCGCTCGCCGAGCGTAAGGCAGTATATAGTGTCAACGATCAATACGCGAGGGCTTCAAGACTTGAATATGATAGACTCCATCCTTGATGCATTATCGCAAGCCCCCTTTCTAAAAGACAACGCTCCGCTAATTCATAATTTATCCCATGAACAAGCAGCAAGTCTCATTAATGTATGGACACAAATATGCAAAGACGATTTTAACCTACCATTCGCGGAAATTGCTGCCACGTCAAGTGCGCTTGCTGCACTAAGAAAACAGAAGTCTTTGGCAGAAGACGCTGAGATAGTTACACTTATGAACAGGTTAAAGACAACGTCTGCTCTAGTTGGGGGCCTAGAAAGCGATCTTCAGAAACTGCATGAACTGCTAGCTGAAATAGAGCAGAACCTTACGGCAACACAGCTGGAGCTTGAGAAGGCAGCTGAACTAGTTTTCCAGTCAAAACGGGACGAGAACATCTTCCTGCTCACCCACAGACTCAAGACTGTGTTGCATGAGTTTGTACAAGCTTTTCTCAGTTCCAGTACTGTAGAGCTGGGCAATAGAATAACAGCGCATTTTCTTAACATACTTCGGAAGCAGCATTTTGTAGGCAGAATTCAGGTGGACTCTAACTCACTAGAACTACAAATGTTTGACCATAATGCCCGCCCGATAAGCCCTATTAGCCTCTCCGCCGGGGAGAAGCAACTACTTGTTTTGAGTGTGCTCTGGGCGTTACTAGAAGTATCAGATCGCCAACTTCCGCTCGTGTTTGACACACTCATTGGAAGACTTGACTCAACCCATAAGGGTAAGGTGTTGAGCGAGGTGTTGCCTAGAATAGGCCGACAAGTTATTTTGCTTGCTACAGATACCGAGGTCAACAGGAATGATTACTTGGCTCTCAAACCTTTCCTGGGAAGAATTATACACCTGAATTATTTTGATGACGCAGGAAAAACAGTGCCAAGGGAGATGATTACTGGTGAATTTCAGACTGCGCATGTCTCTACAGACCACTAACATTCTTAAAGAGTTACAAAACAATACCCAGCTTACACCTAACGTATTGGCGCGGCTGGCTATCAGCCTGTCGCTTATCCAATCAGACTTGCCCCCTGAAGACGAGATTGAATCAAATGGTATGGAGATAAACAGACACACCTTAACAGGTCAACATGATCTTCTATTCCGGTGTTTAATAGCACAGCGACATGGTCGATATATTACTGATGATGAGTACTTCCCTAGCTTGATTGGCCGACACCTTGACCACGGGGCAAAGCTACTCTTGAATGAGTACAAGTACGCAAGAAACTATGAAAACTTCATCAAGAATCTTGTAGCTATGGGAGCAAAGGAAGAAAGCCATGATATATCTGGATAATGCAGCCACTACACCAATTGCGCCAGAAGTGTGGGAGTCCATGAGGCCGTTCTTAGAGACTCAGTTTGGTAATCCTGCCGCAAAGCACTATAGTATAGCGAACGAATCAAGACAAGCAGTCGAGAATGCCAGGAAGAACATAGCCTCTTTGATTAACGCTACTACTAAAGAAATAGTGTTCACAAGTAGTGCTTCTGAAAGCAATAACTTCATAATCAAGGGGGTAGTAGAGCAGAGCCCCCATAGACATCTTGTAACAACAGTTGCTGAACATAGCAGCTCCTATGAAACTGCTAGATATTTGGAGTCTAAAGGTACTAAAGTCACCTATCTTTCAGTTAATAGGAATGGGCAAATCTCCACTCAGGAACTCATCGAAGCACTGCAGAACCCAACAGCGTTGGTCTCGATCAACTGGGTGAACAATGAAGTGGGAACCATTGTCTCTGTAGAAGAGATTGCCAGCATCTGCAAGGAGCATAGGGTTCCTTTGCATCTAGATGCCACACAGGCTATCGGTAAGATACCTGTAGATGTAAGACAGCTTGACGCTGATTATTTATCGTTCTCAGCCCACAAAATATACGGACCCAAAGGCATAGGGGCTTGCTACATAAGAGATGGTGAGCTAGTTATGCGGCCTATCCCGCTCATTCACGGTGGCGGGCAAGAGGAGGATTTACGTGCAGGAACTCTTGCAGTGCACAACATCGTTGGCTTTGGGAAAGCTGCTTCGCTATTGATAGAACGGTTGCCTGCTGACATACTTCACTCTCAGCAACTTGAGGCAATCTTAATTAAACAACTACGCTCGAGTATCCCGAAACTACAACTTAACGCTTTAAATGAAAACAGGGTTCCGGGCCTAATGAGCCTTACAATCCCAGGCGTGAACAACGAGATTTTGCTTCGTTCCTTGGGCAATCGACTTGCCTTATCCACTGGCTCAGCGTGTTCCTCTACAAAACCATCTAGGGTTCTTCTTGCAATGGGATATAGCTTGAACGAGGTTCGAAGCACAATTAGGGTTAGTCTTGGGCGCTATAATACTCCAGAAGAGATAGAGGAAGCTGTTACCTTGATTACTAAATATGTCAAGCGCTTAAACATATTCTAATAGGAATGGACCGTCCACATCTGGACGGTCCATTCCTATTATGCTAGCTGTGCTACCAAGAGCATTAACAACTAAAGAAGGTGAGTCAAAGAGACTTCTATTTCTCTCTTATTTCTTTGGCGAGCCTCTGCAGAATATCCATATCCGGTTCTTTCCTTCTGTCGGGGGCATGGTCAAAGATAAAATCAACCATATTATCTAAAGCCCCCCCCNNCCCCCCCCGGGGCTGCAAGTGCACGCTGTCGAATAATCGCCAACCCCCCATTAGCGTACTCTTCAAAGATAGTAAATCTCTGATCGTAAGCCTCCTCTTCCTCAATCAAAATGGCCAAATCGCCCGTTTCTGAAAGAGCTATTGCGTTGATAACTGCGGCATCGGTTGGGCCGTTAAAGGTGTGCCACGCTATTGGTTCAAGCGACTTATCAAACGGCTCCCGCCTCTTGTGAGCGTACCCAATACATGCTGCACAGACCATCAAGTCTTTGTAAGTTTTAAAGACGGCGTTGTCTCCCACGGTCATTGCCGCAAATACATCTTCCTTATCTCCCGGCCTGCGAATACGTCTGGGCATGGTATCCCTCCTTAATCTCTGTATACTCATACGTCACAGCGCCTTTTCGTTGGGTTGGATAATACTGTAGGGTATACTCAGCACCCACCATATTCCGCATAGCTTCCTCCACTGTTCCTTCCCATTGCGAATCAGTTGCCAGAACTACAATTTGATGGGCAAGGTTGGGTATACCAACTGCTATTCGAGCCCTGTGGTCTGGATCTAATGCGCCAAAAGGAGAATCCATTACAATTGGGTAAATACCCCCTCTGAAGAAGGCATTATCCTCCTTCTTATATTGCTCCCTAGCTATGTCGACAAGGGCACCAATAAAAGAAAGGCTGGTTATTTGTCTTTCCCCTTGACTCATAGGCACCGAACGAAGCTCACCATTAACCTCCTTCTGGATTTGAAGCTCATAGGATTCGCTGAGCGACGCTCTGAAGTCCTTTCTAAGGAAATAACCATAGATTTCATCTAGCCTAGATTGAACCCGTGCCCGAACGCTGTCAGCAAGTGCGCTATATATCTCGTTAAGCACTTTACTGGCTTCTTCACAGGCATTTGCCCGCTTACCTGCTAGTGCCTCTTCTCTCTGCTTTGCTTGACAAGCCTTACGTTCCTTTACAATTGCGTCTAGCTCACGATTAGCCTCACGCAACCTTTCTTTTAGGGCTCCAATCTGCTCAAGTATTTCCTTCCTCATCACACGTTTATCCTGTCTATTCTTTTCTAAAGCACTGATTTCCTCAGATTCTTTCCGGCTTAACCGCTCGCTAATCTCATCAATCTGTTCGCTGACGGATCTCTTTTGTGTTTTAAGACTTTCCCGCTCCAGCCGCAACCTTTTCAGGTCTTCATATAGCCTATCGCGCTCAACCATTAACCGCTTTACATCACCAGACAACTCTATAAACGCATCCTCTAGTCTGGAATCTCCAGCGCGGTCCTTCCATGCAACCATCGAGTAGTACGCAGGGGTATTCGGGATAAGATCTCTCCCACAAATACACTTTCCACTCTGTAGCAAATCCTCTACAAATTGAGACTTAATGCCTGCTGGAATCTCACCCTTTTGACGCTTCTCCTCTAACATTTCACCGACATTAGTGAGCAAACTCTCGCAGAAAGCAAGATGACCAGAAGAACTAATAATGTCCCTTATTTGTTGATCTATAGAGTTGATTTTATCTGTGAGCTTAACCCTATCTTCTTCGAGTTCATCACGACTTTCTTGGTCTTGCTTAGAATCATCAAGATCACGTAGCCGCGCCTCGATAGCAGCTATTGCTTCTTCTAAAGCCTTTTCGTTCTTCTCACAATCTGCTATGTCAGCTTTACACTTTGCAATAAAGTCCTCCTGGGCGGCCTCACGCTCAAGCAACTCCTGCAACTCTGTGCTGGCGTGTTCTTTTTGCTCATTACGGAATCGACGTCGCACTTCATTTAAGTGTTTCAATGCTCTTTCAAACACTTCAAGCCCCATTAGATTCTTTATAGCAGCCTGAACTTGGTCAGTGTTTGATTCTTTGGATAAGTTATCTATTCTTTCTCCATCGAAGAAAAAATACTGCTTTAGTCTTTCAGGCAGGATTTGGTCTATCGTGTTCTGTGGGTTTTCTGGTTTAATATGCTTACCATTGACATCGATATATTCTACTTTGAGGTTTGGCCTGGCAGTTTTAGGTTCCGCCCTATTTGCATCAACTTTGGCATACCAGATGGATCTTGTCACTGTATAGCTTCGCCCTGAATCTTCGAACTGCAAAATAACGGATACTTCAATTTCCTTTCCCGGTTTGCATTCTGCTTCAGCTCTTTCATTAAGCAATCTGTCGGGGTCGGGTAGATCGACGTCACCGTATAGACACCACAGAAATGCATTCAATAATGCGGTCTTACCGGAACCATTTTCACCATGAATTACAGTCACGTTGTGTTGTGCGCTTTTCGCAAAAATAATACGCTGGCTCCCATAATACTGACGGAAGTTCTTAAGGGAAATACTCTCTAATATCATGATTCGCTAACCTCTTCCCTAACTATTTTCTCAATTTCTTGGTTAATTCCATCAGGGCGTTTCATGTGAAGAAGAAGGTATTCCTGTTGAATAACTCTATTAACTATTCTTTGAACTTCCGGTGATGCTTGTCTTAGGATTGCAATGGGATCACGTCCTGCTTCCACTCTCATTCCTCATCCTCCTATTTATAAATCCAATAAATGGTAATATTTCTGAACGTCCAAGAGCATCAAAGAAGCCTGTGGGCCGTTGATAGCCAGTCCCGTAAACTCCTTAACTCTACGAAGTTCCCGAGCTACTAATCTTCTTTCCACGTTGAATACATCATCGCTTAGACTATAGGACTCCTTGGGAGGAAGAACGATGAAATCATAAATAGTGGCAAACTCTTTACCTGGGTGTTGTCGTAAGACGCGTCCTCTCCGTTGTATAAACTCACGAGGATTTGTGCTGCTAGCAAGTATATAAGCAGTCTGAGTTGCCGGCACATCCACCCCTTCATCGAGACAGCGTATCGCAACCAACCCCTGTAGCTCTCCATTCTCAAAGTCCCTCAATAGCCGTCTACGCTCAACGATATCTTCATCAGCAGTAAAAGGATGGACTTTCATTCCCAACTCGCGTCCTAACATTCTTGTCACCAACTCTATTTGCCGCTCGCCATCAACAGTAGAGTCTCCGCAATAGAATAAATTGTATTTGCTACTTTCCTTCCCATCAACCTGCTCCCGTAACGCGCTAAGTTTGTTTCTAGCGCTACTAAGTAGCCGTGCACGCTTAAGTAACAAGCCTTTTAGCGCTGTGTTTTCGGCAGATGGATGCTCGTTCTTACTTGCGACAAAGACCCGGGCTATTTTTCTTGTCAATTCCATATAGTCATGAGCTTCCTCATCAGTTAGCTCAACAAGGCATGGATAGTAGTAATAAGGAGTCAAGAACCTGCCAATGGCATCTTTCAAGCCAAAGCTATAGACAATACCATTCTTGAAATAGGCGTTTAATGCCCGATCACCTTCTTCGTCATACCATCTTTCGGGTGTTGCAGATAGCGCTAGCCTGAATTCAAAGTTCTGAGGAAGTTTACTGCGAAATATCCGAGCCCCCACATGATGAGCCTCATCAAAAACTATTGCTGACGGACGTTTAATGCGGGCTAGACTGGCTTGCATTGTATCAGTAACAAATGTTGCGTTGGTTGTGATCAAAGAGAATGAATCAACAATCCCCATATTGAAAGCAGTTATGCGTTCGTTCAAATGGGTTTCCCATTTCGCCTTAGACTCGTATCCAATTGT
>MTKW01027623.1_pt1 | contig 10375 bp, 11 predicted proteins | sample 1042761 | NCBI WGS metagenome assembly MTKW01 (sample SAMN06205366, study PRJNA360243) | anaerobic digester metagenome | biome: Wastewater treatment plant; feature: Anaerobic digester sludge; material: sludge; isolation source: anaerobic digester fed with sludge from wastewater treatment plant ...
CTTTTATGTTCAAGCGTTTTCGAAAATGACGTCCGCGTTGTGAAAAAACAACGCCTGCTTTGGTTCGGCAAAAATCACCCGCAGGGAGATGCGAATGAAAAAATTAGCGTCGCCGCGCTCTAGTATGTAAAAAAAGTTCTCCATACGCCGTTTTTGAAGGACAAATATGCCCATACGGAAACGGAAACGTTAGATTACAACAAATAAACCGGTTATACTGGGGTTTTTAGTACCTCCCCAAAGTAGCTATAAGAACATAAAACGCAAGGATTTGCAAAGAAAAAGCGCTTGCAAATAAGATTGTTCCCGCTTTTGAAAATTGAGCCCCTTTCAGTAATCTAAACAAACACACAACGCCCCTAATCGGCGTTATAATTGCCACATTATATTGACATGAATTCAAACGAAATACCTATCGAATAAGTAATGCAACGATTAACAAAGTAGGGGACAAGGTCTTTATTGGCAGGATGCCACAAAAGAAGATGGTCCCCTATCAGCGCGCCGCATATGCCTAAAACGGCGAAAAGAATTGCGCAAATATCTAACTTAGCTCCAATATGTCCGCCAAAATTTTTCACCTCTATCTCCTTTTATGTTCAAGCGTTTTCGAAAATGACGTCCGCGTTGTGAAAAAACAACGCCTGCTTTGTCGCCTTGCTGACGCCAGCGGCGGCAAGCGCTCGCGTTTCGTCGTCTCTGATTCATTAACAACAAGGCGTCTTCAAAAGGAGACGTCTCCAACGATTAGAGCCAAGCGCGTCGGCTGCGACGCGACAAAAACCCCGTTTTCTAAAAACGATCGGCAAAAAAACTTTCGCGGGTTATCGTCTTTAAAGTCATCATAGACAAGACGCTGGCGGACGTCAAATAAAAAAAGCGCAAACCGCGAATTTTCGAAAAGATTTTTTGCGGACGGCAACAAAACGACCCCAATCAGAGTCTTCCTCAGCGTTTGTCGGTTCGGGCGAGCGTCCGCCGCCAAATCGCGCGCTTCCGTCAACGCTGAAAGAACCGGGCTCTAATAGCTCCAATGCCGCCAAGACCGACAAAATAAAAGATCAGCAAAGCGAGCGAAACATATTGGACTATCATTTTTAAGGTCAAGGACTCCACGTCAAATAAATCGCAGAGCCATTCATGCTCGACCGGCGAGATAAACGCCTCGATAATCGCCGCAAGGAAGAAGAGCACAAACGCCGCCGCGATCGTCGGAAACGCCTGGAACGACGCGCGGCGCATCGAATCGAGCCGAGAATACCCGCGCGTCATGACGACGCTGAAACCGATCCTCATCCCCGCCGCGGCGCTAAGGACGATCGCCGTCAGCTCAAAGGGCGCGTGCGCCGTCGTAAACTCCAGAAAATTCGCCGTTACCTCTCCGTCGATCCCAGCGCTCTGCATATATCCAAAAATCGATCCGAGCTGGACCGCGTTGTAGATAAAGAGGAAGAGCCCCGGAACAAGCCCTAAAACGCTCAAGCCAAACGTATAAAAACCGATCGTGCCGTTGTGAAAAATATAGAGCGAGACGGAGCTGATACGCTCCAAAGGCTCCATTTTCGGAAGATAGCGATACATATATTCCATGATCTCCAGCTTCTTTTCGCCAACGATTTCAATTGCAATTTCAGGATCGGACTTGCACGCGCAAAGACAGACCAAAAAGGGACACCAAAAGAGCGCAAGCGCGGCCCAAAAGATCGGATCGGTAATAATCCAACGCGGCGCGTCGAAGAAAATGGTCCGCGTGAAATCGGATAAACAGAGCTTCCGCTTACGATAGAGACAATGATGCGCGCGCCCGACAAGATTGTTAAGATACGCGACCGTCCTGACGGGCAAATGATGCGATTCCGCGAGCGCCAAGTCGCTGCTCACGGTGCGGTACAAGCTCGTCAATTGAGCGACGTCTTCCGGGGACTTCGAACGAAATGGGTTCGAATAGGTCCCGAGAAGCTTCTCGAGCGCTTGCCAGTCCGGCTCCCGCGCCGCTATTAATTNNAATTAATTCGGAAATTGTCATCGTTTGGTCTCTCCGCAGAGCGTCTTGTTTTTCCGCTCCAGAATATTATACTATACGAGGCGCGACAAAACAACTTGCTCGCGCATTCCTTTTCCAAAATTCCACCAATTTAAAGGAACGAGCGTATGGAACCTAAAAAGTCCGATCTTGTCGACGTCGAACAAAATCTCGCGCGACTGAAAAACGCGCCAAGCTACCGTATGTCAACGCGCGATCCCGATTTCCTCGAAGGAGACGACGGAAGAGAAGCAAGGCTGCTCTCCGAGTTCCTCAAAGCCGAGAGAGCGCTCGAACATGAAAATATGGCCTCGACCATCATCGTCTTCGGAAGCGCGAGAATTCCCGACCCGAAAATCGCAAAAGAACGGCTCGACGCCGCGCGGCAAGCCGCCGACGCCGCGCCGGGAAACAAAGAGAAAGCCGAAAAACTTGAACGCGCTAAGCGAACCTTCGAGCTAAGCGAATACTACCAAATTGCAAGAGAATTTGGCGAACTAGTCGCCAGAGAAAACGACAAGTACAACGAAGTAAGGGGGCCGCGCGGAGAAGTCCGCGTCAAGAAGGACCGAGAATACGTCGTCTGCACCGGCGGAGGACCGGGCGTCATGGAAGCCGCCAACCGAGGCGCGTACGACGCCGGCGAAGCGTCGATCGGGCTCAACATCTCCCTGCCCTTCGAACAGGAGCCTAACCCGTTCGTCGCGCCGCATTTGTGCTTTAATTTCCACTATTTCGCCATGCGCAAGATGCATTTCCTGCTGCGCGCCAAAGCGCTCGTTATCTTCCCCGGCGGATTCGGCACGCTCGACGAACTCTTCGAAGCGCTCACGCTCCGACAAACCGGAAGAATGCAAGACCTGCCTATCGTCATGTTTGGACAGAAGTTCTGGGAAAACACAATCAATTTCCAAAATCTCGTCGACTCCGGCGTCATCAGCCCTCACGACCTCGACCTGTTCGTCTACGTTAAAACGGCGCGAGAAGCGTGGGAACACATCGACGCCTACTACAAAAACAAATAAATTGAACGCGCCCTATCGGCTTAGCTCGATTTCAGCGCCGCTCGCGCCAATAAAGAAGTCCCCAAGATCTTTCGAGGGGACTTTCTTCGATAGTTCTAAGGAGCGCTTGGCGCGGCGGCGGCGTCAACGTTGAAAGAAACGCGTTCGGATAACGCCAAGGACGCCAAGACCGACAAAATAAAAGACCAGCAACGCGATAGAAACGTACTTGACGATTATCTTTAACGTCAAGGCGTCGGTCCCGAGGACGTCGCACAGCCACCTGTGCTTGCCCGGCGATATGAGCGCCTCGATCCCCGCCGCCAAGAAGAACAGCACAAACGCCGTCATGACCGTCGGAAAAGCCTGGATCGCCGCGCGGCGGATCGCGTCGAGCCGAGAGTAGCCGCGCGTCATAATTACGCTGAAACCAATCCTCATACCCGCCGCCGCAGTAAGGATGATCGCCGTCAGCTCAAAGGGGCCGTGCGCCGTCGTAAACTCGATAAAATTCGCCGTGATCCCCGCGTCGACCGCCGCGCTTTGCATATATCCGAAAATAGTTCCAAGAATAACGGCGTTGTGGACCAAGATGAAGAGGCCTGGAATCAGCCCCAGCACGCTCAAGCAAAAACACTTGAAACCGATCGAACCGTTGTGAAAAAGATAGAGTCCGACCGTCCATAAACGATCTATCGGCTCGACGTCGTAGAAATCCACATACATACTGCGTATATAATCTAACGTCTCCTCGCCGACAATTTGACTCGCTATTTCAGGATGCGTCTTGCAGACGAATTGGCAGACCAAATACGGAACCCAAAAGAGCGCCAGCGCGACCCAAAAGCTAGGATCCGCGATAATCCAGCGAGGCGTGTCAAACAGAGTAACGCGCGCGAAATCGGACCAGTAGAGCTTACGTTTACGATAGAGACAATGATGCGCGCGCCCGACGAGATTGTTCAGGTACTCGACCGTGTTCATCGGCAAATGATGCGATTCTGCCAACGCTAAGTCGCTGCTGACGACCCGGTACAAGCTCGTCAATTGAGCGACGTCTTCAGGGGACTTCGTTCGAAATGGGTTCGAATAGGTCCCGAGAAGCGTTTCCAGCGCTTGCCAGTCGGGCTCTCGCGCCGCTATTAATTCGGAAATTGTCATCGTTTGGTCTCTCCGCAAAGCGTCTTGTTTTTCCGTTGACGCACATTATACTATACAAGGCGGAACAAAACAACTTGCTCGAGCCCGCAATTTTTCCTCCGCGGTAAAACGGTAAGAAAAACGCGCGAACCGCTTGAACCGCGCGACAAAATAAGGCGCGGCAAAACAAATAAATTGCGCGCGTTCCTATCGGCTTAGCTATATTTTAACGACGCTGACGCCGATAAAGAAACGTCCAAAATTTTTTCGCGGGGACTTCCTTCGACGGCGTTCAAAGGGTACAATAGAAGAGGCGCGCGATAGCGGCGACCAACAATACCGCACACTAACCTCATGAACCGAAACAATAGAGAAGAGAAAAATAAAATGAAGAGCTGTTCGTTCAAACTTCGAATTCTCTCGTTCTTCACTGCTGCCGCAATCTTCGTCGCGACCAGTCCGCTGGCGATGGCTGCGGACGGAGAAGAAGCGACGCAGGAGCCCGTCTGGGTCTTGAGCTACGCGGCGTTCCTCGCTTTTGTCGGCGCCCTCGTCTTTCTGACGACGTTCTTCTCTAGACGCCGAGAAACCCTCTTGGACCACGAAGAACTCAAGAAAGTCTCAAAAATCAGGAACCAACGCATCGTTGAACGTCAGAAGGCGCGGCAATACGAACGAATTCACTCGCAAAAGAAAAGGTAGCCGTCCATGAAGAACGCCGGAAATCGTTCTAAAGGCGCGACGCCTCCGATTTCCGGCGCAATTGACCTTCCGGATATAATATGATCGCGCAAAACAACGCGTCCGATTCTAAATCGGAACTCTATGGGACGATACTGGGTTTTGCCGCGTTTTTAATCTGGGGCTTATTCCCGCTCTATTTCTATCTGCTGAAAGACGTTCCTCCGCTCGTTACGCTGGCGTTCCGCGCCGTCTTCACGACGGTCGTGCTCTTGCCGGTCGTGCTGATAAGGGGCAAAGGACCTCAGATTATTGCGACGCTGCGTCAGCCTAAGCTAGTCGCGGGCTTATTTGCAACGATGGCGTTGACCGCCGCCACTTGGGGGCTCTTTATCTGGCTCGTCGCGATCAATCATACGCTCTACGCGAGCCTCGGCAACTATATTTGCCCGCTCATCAACGTCCTTTTTGGCGCGTTCTTCTTTCGAGAACGGCCGCGCCTCTTCGCGTGGATCGCCATTGCGCTCGCCGCGATCGCCGTCGCCGTCTTCGCGATCGGCGTCGGACGGCTCCCGTGGGAAAGCGTCGTCGTCGCGCTCGTCTTCGCGGTCTATTCGCTCCTGCGCAAGGCGCTGAAAGTCGATTCGACGACCGCGCTCAGCGTCGAGACCCTTTTCGGACTCCCGATCGCAGTCGCGTTCATCCTCTATTCGGTCTGGGCGCCGACTGTTAAGCCCAACTGGTCGACCGACGCGCGCGCGTTGGCGCTCCTTGTCGGCGGGGGCGCGTTGACGGCGATCCCCCTGCTCCTCTTTGGTTCCGCGGCGGTAAGGATCAAGCTGTCGACCCTTGGGCTCGTAACGTACCTTTCCCCGACCGGTCAGTTCCTGTGCGGCGCGTTCGTCTTTAAGGAGCAAACGACGCCCTATCAGTGGATCAGTTTCGTACTCATTTGGGTCGGGCTGACGTTTTTCACCATCGACTTATTCCGCGCGGAAAAACTCGCGCGAAATTCCCTTTACCCAGGCAAATAATCATGGGCGCTATCAGAACATACAAACCGGTCCTTCTCCTAATCGCCGCGTTCGGCGTCTCGGAAGAAGCGATCGCGCTCGGAAAAGAACGAGCCGAAGAAGAATTCGGCGCGATCGCGATGGAAAGTCCGACCTATCAATTCGAGGACTTCACCCGATACTACGACAAAGAAATGGGACCCGCGCTCCCTAAAAGGTTCTGGGTCTTCGAAAAGCTCGCCGACCCCGGAAAACTCGCCGACGTCAAGATCCAAACGAACGCGTGGGAAAAAGAAATCGGCGCCAAACTCTTCCAGGAACAAAAGGTTCAAACGGCGCGCCCGCTCAACTTGGACCCCGGCTATATCGAGCTCGGCAAATTGGTCCTGGCGTCTACCAAAGACCACGCGCACCGCATCTGCCTGCGCGACGGAATCTTTGCCGAAACGACCTTGATGTACGCGCAAAAAGCATGGAAGGCGCTCCCATGGTCCTACGCCGATTACCAAGACCCAAAAAACCAAGAGTTCTTCTCTGAATGCAGACTCTATCTGAAAAAGAGGTTCCAAGAAGAACAGATCGGCAATTGACCCGGCGGCGTCACGAAGGAAAAGACGGTCCAGGACTTGTCGAATTTTCGTTAAAGAGTATAACCAAAGATGAAAACGCGGGAAAACACTATCTAAAACGCTGGGAAAAGAGCGTTTGATAAGAGTATCACGATAAGATCAGAACAGGATTAATTTATGGCGAAATCGCGTAAGAAGTCGGCGGGAGCCGTTTTTGACGACGCAACGGGACCTGTCGCCCTCTCTCCCCAAGACGAGCGAACCCTCGAGAGCATTCACGACCTGGCCTCGAAGATCATGACCCACGTCGAAAAAGACGACGACCCGACCCTCGATATACCGACCCGGTCCCTCGGAAACGTGTCGTTCAACCAAAAGAAGCGCGTCTTGGAGATGGGCTCCAAAACGACAAGCCGCGAACTATTCAATCTCTCGCAAGCCAAAAGCTTTATGCAGACCGCGCTCGTCGCGTCCGGCGCCAAACGGCTCATCGAAATGGGCAAGACGACCAGCATCCGCGGACTCTACTATATGCTCAAGCACGACATTAAGCCGAGCAAAGAGCCGACTTTCTACAATCAGGGAGAATGCGACCCGATCATCGAAGACTGCGAAGTGATCCTCGAAGCGCTCCGCGAAGAGCTGCACCTCTTCGCCGACAAGCGCGGAGACATGGTCGGCAACGTCAAAATTGTCGACAGCGGCGACGAAATCGACTGCTCCCGCATGGGCTCCGGAGGATACGCGATCCCTTCGATCGTCGAACCGTCCGTCATTCAGTTCAAAGAATGCAAAGCGAAATTCGTCTTGCACGTCGAAAAAAACACCGTCTGGCAGCGCTTCAACGAAGACAAATTCTGGAAGAAACACAACTGCATATTGACGCACGGAAACGGACAGCCGCCGCGTGGAGTAAGAAGGCTCCTTAACCGGCTCCACAGCGAGCTCGGGCTACCAATCTACTGCCTCTTAGATAACGACCCGTGGGGATATTACATCTATTCGGTCATCAAGCAAGGCTCGATCAACTTAGCCTACGAATCCGAACGCATGGCGACCCCAGAAGCGAAATTCATCGGCGTGCGCAGCCGGGATTTCGAGCGCTGCGGGCTCTCCGAAGGCGTGAAAATCTCGCTCAGCGATATCGACCGCAAACGCGCTAAGCAGATCGCCGAGTACCCCTGGTTCGCCCATAAAAAAGACTGGCAGAAGGAAATCGACCTCATGTTGAACAACGGGTTCAAGCTCGAAGTCGAAGCGCTCGTGAGCCGAAGCATCAGCTACATGACCGAAGAGTACGTTCCAAGGCTCCTGAAAGAAGGAGATTTCCTCGACTGAGCCAAGAAGGCAAGAATGACAAGAGACCTCGTCGGAACCCCCGGCGAGGTCGTTGCGTTTGTCTGCGTTTCAGCCGTGAAACGACCGACTAATCAATTCGCGCTCAGTTCGCGTTCTCGTTCTTGCGAAGAACGCCCGCGTCCACGAGTTTGTCGATGAGCTGCTGCATACTGTTGAACGCGGCCAAGAATCCTTGCGGCGGCATAATGACGCGGAAGCACGGTTCCGGAGTGGGAGCGGCTCCCTCGGCCCCCGGCTGAAGCGTGACGAAATCAAAACGAACCATATTGCCCGCGAAATGGATCTGACCAACGCCGTCGACATAATATTCTTGTTTCATTTGTGCGTTCTCTTTCTAAAAAAGTAGTCTCGATACAGGATGCGTTGCGATAACTCGCGTCGCGCAATTCGGCGTCGACGCCCCGTTAGCCCCCTGCGCCGACCCATTATAGCAACCATAATGGACCCGTTCAACAGTTTTGTCCCTCATTTTGACCATTTTTCTCGAAATTCTGGCAATTTAGGCAAAAAGATTCTTTAATAAGAGCCGTTTTTGCGAAAAGAGTTCCAAGAAAATAGAAAATAACGGCGATTCTTCGCTGAAAAACAGCGCGCCCGACGCAATTTCCACACAAGCCCCGATCGCGCAGTCCCCGTCCTTCCAACAGACGGGGAACTGCCTCGTTCAAGCGGCTACGCCCCTTCGTTGGCTTGCCGTTTCTTCTTCCTCCTGCGCAGAACGACGACGCCCAAAACGATCAATAATCCCAACCCTATTCCAACGATCCAGAGCTCGTCGTCGTTCGACGGCGAAAAACTGCGGCGCGGAAAATCGTCGGCCGTGATGCGATTAATATCGTAGATATTGCCAGGCGGAACCGACGCCATTCCCCGCACGGGAATCTCGGGGTCGAGCTTCACGGCGAAATCTTGGTCGCTGGGCGTCCGATCCCCAATATCTTCGCTCTTCCATTCCGAGACAAACCAAAAGTCCTTCTCCTCGCCCCAGACTGCCGCGGGCCCGTCGACCGACCGGACGACGGACGGGACCATGATCCCGCAAGACTCCTTCCATTCCTTCACCGTAACCGTTTTCGTCCAAAATGGGGTCGGCTCGTCCGGCAGAAAGGCGCTTAAAAAGTCTTGTTCTATCCGAGGATATTCTCCGCCTGTGTCGACGAACGCCTGTTTAGTATAGGCGACGACATATTTGTTGGCAGAATTATAATAATCTTCTTTCTCCGAGCCCTTCGACGTCAGCAGGACTTGCCCGTTGTCAAGCGTTTCCATTGAGGACGATTCGTTGAGATAGAGGCCCCATGGCGTCTCGTTAATAGAATCGATGGAAAGACAAAAGGGAGTGTTCAGGTTGACGAGCCCTCCAATGTCTGGATCGATCGAGCCCTTTGAATTGCGACCTAACTGGCCGACAATTTGGTCTCGGCGACACGGATCCGGCCCAACGAGCAGACAGTACTTCTCGTTGGCGCTATGCTCGATGAAGCGCAGGGCGCGCTCGTCGCCGTCGAGCGTGTTCGGCGGATCCCCATAAGCGACGCGCAGACGATAGGCGCCCCCTTTCTTAGCGATAAGCCCCCGAGCCGCCAGAACGACGGTCCCCTCCGAAGAGGCCTCGTTCAACGCTTCCTCTTCTGATAAGAACCGCGTGCGCGTGTACGTGTAGTTTCCAAAAAGCTCCGCGTTTTTTAACCACGCTCTCCTGCCCTCTTCGATGCTGTTGTACATAGCTAGTTCAGGACTAAGCTCTTGGGGAATCGTACCTTGCGCCGATCCCAAGGACGCCGCGCAGACGACGCCGATAAAACTCGCTAAAAATGGCATGAGGTTAATTAGACGCTTCATCATTGTCTCTCCTCGTCAAAGAATCTATGTACAACCTCTCCAAAGCCGCCCAAGCAGACGCCGCGCCAAACTGAGCGGCTGTTGAAGCGCTCCTCGCGCCCGACGCAAAAACGCCAATCTGTTACTAACGGGCTCCCGTTCTTCAAGAAAGGGAAACAGCTTCGTCTCATTCGGACGACTTAACCTCTTCGCCGCCTTGTCGTTTCTTCTTCCTCCTGTGCAGAACGACTGCCGCCGCGACGATCAGCGCCAACCCCAACCCTATTTGACACAACCAGTCAACGCCGCCCTCGTCGTCGTTCCCTACGACGTCCGCGAGCGAACTTCCACAAGGCGGCAAATAATCGTCGTCCGTGATGCGATTAATATCGTAAATATTGTCGGGCGGAACCGTCTTCATCCCCTGCAAACGAACCTAGGGATCAAGTTTTATCGCGAAATCTTCATCGCTCGGCAAGCGATCCCCAAGGTCTTCGCTCTTCCACTCCGAGACAAACCAATAATTCTGCGGCTCTCCGCCAATCCGCGCGGGCCCGTCCACCGACCGGATAACGGACGGGACGCTGATCCCGCCGGAATCTTTCCATTCCTTCACCGTAACTCGTCTAGTCCAAAATGGAGTCGGTTCGTCTAGTTGAAAAGCGCTCACGATCGTTTGGACTATCTGAGGATATTCTCCGCTTGTGTCGACGAACGCTTCTTTTATAAAGGTAGCGTAAGTTCCGCCGTCATATCGACGAGGCC
>MTKW01002321.1_pt1 | contig 10374 bp, 10 predicted proteins | sample 1042761 | NCBI WGS metagenome assembly MTKW01 (sample SAMN06205366, study PRJNA360243) | anaerobic digester metagenome | biome: Wastewater treatment plant; feature: Anaerobic digester sludge; material: sludge; isolation source: anaerobic digester fed with sludge from wastewater treatment plant ...
TAAGAAGGCCATAGAAATATATTAAAATAGAAAAAAATAGTGCTTTTATGCATGATATCGTTTACATAACTTTAAAATTTAGGGAAGACTTGCTATAATAGCTAATAAGTATTCGGATAAGGATACAAAATGAAATATAAGGAGAGATAATTATGAAAAAGTTTAGAGTTTTATGGCTTATAGTTGCAGCTATGTTACTTATAACCGCCTGTGGTGGAGGTGGAGAGAAAACCACTGCTCCGGATGATAAGAAAACTGAAGATGCAGGTAAGTCCGGAGACACTATTAAAATTGGAGGACTTGCACCACTTACCGGTGATGTTGCAATTTACGGAGTTACTGCCACCAATGGAGTTAAGTTAGCGTTTGAGGAGATAAATGCTAATGGTGGAATACTTGGTAAGCAAGTTGAATATGTTGTATATGATGAAAAAGGAGATCCAACTGAGGCTGTTACTGCATATAATAGATTGGTAGATGAGGGAATTGTAGCATTAATCGGTGATGTTACTTCTAAACCTACACTTGCTGTTGCAGAAGTTGCTAAAAATGATGGAATCCCAATGATTACACCAACTGGAACTCAGAAGAATATAACTGAGGGTAAGGAAAATGTATTTAGAACTTGTTATATTGACCCATTCCAAGGCGTAATACTTGCGAAATTAGCTCAAAAAGATCTTAATGCAAAAACTGTTGCTATAATTTCAAATACATCAGACGATTACTCACAAGGTGTTAAGAATACTTTTGTTGAAGAAGCTAAGAAGTTGGGATTGGAAGTAGTAGCTGATGAATTCTACACCGTAGACGATACAGATTTTAAATCTCAGCTAACTAAAATGGTAGCACTTAAACCTGATGTACTGGTTATTTCCGATTATTATAAATATGTAGCACTTATTTCAGCACAAGCTAAAGAAGTTGGACTTGAATCTAAATTAATAGGTCCTGATGGATGGGATGGAGTACTTGAAACTCTTGACAAGTCAAATATGGATGCAGTTCAAGATGCACTGTTTACTAATCACTTCTCCGTTAAAGACACTGCTGAAAAAGTTAAAAACTTCGTTGATGCTTATAAGGCTAAGTACAACGAGAGTCCTTCAGCATTTGCAGCGCTTGGATACGATACTGCATATGTTCTAAAGCAAGCTATGGAAAGTGCCGGTAGCGTAGATAAGAAAGCTGTAGTAGATGCTATAAAAGCAATTGAATTTGAAGGGGTAACAGGAAAGTTTAAATACGATGAAGAAAACAATCCTATAAAAGCCGTAACAGTAATGAAGATAGATAATGGTGAATATGTATTTTATTCAGTAGAAGAATAAAATGAATTAAGGAGAGGAAAGAAGAAGGTTCAGCCTTTTTCTTTTCACTCCAAATTGTTTTTTATAGGTATATAAATTGAAAGGAAGAATATATGGAGCTGCTATTACAAATTATAAACGGATTATCTATAGGTAGTATCTATGCTCTGGTTTCACTTGGTTATACCATGGTTTACGGTATAGCTAAACTGATCAACTTTGCACATGGTGATATCATCATGATCGGAGCATATACTTCACTGATGATGATACCAGTATTTGCAAAATACAATTTACCGCTTTGGTTAACAGTGGTACCCGCAATTATTTTATGTGTTATTCTAGGAGTTTTAATTGAGAGAATATGTTATAGGCCTTTAAGGAATTCACCTAGAATTGCAAACCTTATAACGGCAATAGGTGTAAGTTTGTTACTGCAAAATGCAGTAATGAAAATTTTTGGACCTGACTTTAAATCATATCCTAAACTATTTGACTTCCCTCCCCTTGTTATTGGTAGGGTTAGATTAGGAATAAATGTAATAATAACCATTTTACTAACAGTTATACTGACCATCTTATTACAACTATTTATGCAAAAGACAAAATATGGTAAAGCAATGCTTGCGACAAGCGAGAATTATGAAGCATCTAAACTTGTAGGAATCAATATAGATTCTACAATTATGCTTACATTTGCCATTGGAAGTGGACTAGCTGCTGTAGCCTCTATACTATATGTTTCTTCCTATCCACAAGTACAGCCTCAAATGGGTTCAATGCTTGGAATCAAAGCATTCGTAGCGGCTGTTTTGGGAGGAATAGGAATAATACCGGGAGCGGTTTTAGGTGGATTCATACTGGGGATAGCAGAGACTTTAACAAGAGCGTATATATCGTCTCAACTTGCTGATGCAATCGTGTTTGGAATACTGATACTCGTTCTATTGGTAAAACCGACAGGAATACTGGGCAAGGACTTAAAGGAGAAGGTATAGATGAATAAGACTAAGAAAATTTCATATATAACCACGATTGCAATCGTATTAATTTTATATTTTATCCTTATAGGACTTATGCAAGCAGGCATAATATCGAGATTTGCCAAGGGTATTCTCGTTATCATAGCGATTAATATCATCCTTGCAGTAAGTCTAAATGTTACCGTAGGCTGTTTGGGACAGATAACACTTGGTCATGCAGGATTTATGTCGGTGGGTGCTTATTCTGCAGCACTATTTACTAAGTCAGGAATAATACCCGGCATACCAGGATATCTGATTGGAATCCTCGTAGGCGGAGCAGTAGCGGGGCTTGTAGGAATTATAGTAGGTGTNNTAACTGTTTTATCAGTGGCTGCCATGTTTTCTATAATGACATCAAGGCATGGTAGAGCAGTACTGGCAATAAGAGAAGATGAAATTGCAAGTGATGCAGCAGGAATAGATACTACATTTTATAAAACATTTGCTTTTACAATCTCGGCAATATTTGCAGGAGTTGCAGGTGCATTATATGCACATCATATGGGAGTGCTTGGTGCAAAACAGTTCGATTATAACTATTCTATAGCCATCCTCGTAATGGTAGTACTTGGAGGAATGGGAAGCTTCACAGGAGCAACCCTGTCAGCGGTAGTTCTTACAATACTTCCTGAAGCACTAAGAGGATTTAATGACTATAGAATGATACTATATTCTCTAATTCTGATTATAATGATGTTATTCAGACCGATCGGTTTACTTGGCAGAAAGGAATTTGAGATTACTAAGATTATCGATAAACTTATTAAAAAACCCGGAGATAATGCGATATGACGGAGAAAATGATACAGGAGGTAAACATGGAAGCCATATTAAATGCAATGGATATAGGAATAAACTTTGGTGGGCTTAAAGCAGTTGACGAATTTAACATAACTGTAGATAAAGGAGAACTCGTAGGCCTTATTGGTCCAAATGGAGCAGGGAAAACTACGGTATTTAATATGCTTACAGGTGTTTATGAACCAACTGTTGGAAATATATATCTAAATGGAATGGGACTAAATAAAGTAAAAACTCATGAAATAGTTAAAAAGGGAATGGCTAGAACCTTCCAGAATATAAGACTATTTGGAAACCTTACAGTACTTCAAAACGTACTTATAGCAAATAATCATGAGATGAAATATGGATTCTTTTCCGGTATGTTTAGAACTCTAAAATATTGGCGCGAAGAAAAAGAAGCAGAACAAAAGGCTTTGGAACTGCTTAAGTTTTTTGACTTAGACAAAGCTGCAAATTGGAGAGCAAACTCTCTTCCTTATGGAGATCAGAGAAAACTGGAAATCGCCAGAGCTCTAGCCACAAATCCCAAATTGCTTTTATTGGACGAGCCTGCTGCGGGAATGAACCCCAATGAAACTCAAGAATTAATGGATACGATATCTAAGATTAGAAAGGAATTTGACATCGCCATACTACTCATAGAACATGACATGAAGCTGGTACTTGGTCTATGCGAAAGACTTATCGTACTGGATCACGGAAAGATAATAGCACAAGGGAATCCGGAAGAAGTTGTAAATGATAAGGCGGTAATCAAAGCGTATCTTGGAGAGGAAGTGGTGGCTTAATGTCAACTCCAATGCTAGAAGTAAAAGACTTGAATGTATACTATGGAAATATCCACGCATTAAAAGGAATCTCGCTGGAGGTTCATGAAGGAGAGATTATTTCTCTTATAGGAGCCAATGGTGCAGGTAAAACGACCACACTTCAGACCATCTCGGGAATAATAAGATCCAAATCCGGAAGCATACACTATAAAGGCGAAGATATCACTAAAACCAGAGCGCATAAAATACTAAGAATGGGAATAGCACAAGTTCCCGAAGGAAGGCAGATATTTGCAAATCTTTCAGTTTTGGATAATCTGGAATTAGGAGCATTTAGCATAAGAGGATCTAACGAAGAAAAAGTAGCACAAAGGGAACAGTTCTTTGATAGATTTCCAAGAATGAGGGAAAGAGCGAATCAAAGAGCAGGAACACTGTCAGGTGGAGAACAGCAGATGCTTGCCATGGGTAGAGCAATGGCTTCAAAACCAAAGCTTATGATACTGGATGAACCGTCTATGGGACTTTCACCAATCTTTGTAAAGGAGATATTCTCAACTATAAAGAGATTAAATGAAGAAGGAGTAACAATCCTTTTGGTAGAACAGAATGCAATGATGGCATTAGCTATATCGGACAGAGCATATGTACTGGAAACCGGAAAAATTGTTATGGAGGGCAATTCAAAAGAACTTGCCAATGATGAAAAAGTAAAACAAGCTTATCTCGGAGCGTAGGTTTAAAGTCGATACAGATGGATACTGTATCGGCTTTTTTCTTGATAAAATTCATTCAGCTTTACAAATGCATATATTTTTGTATATAGGGTATAGATATTACTGTAGGAATAGTCTGAGTAGCAGACTAAAAATAAAGGAGGAATAATATGAATAGATTTAAAAAGTTAACGGCACTGTTATTGGTATTTGTAATGATATTTGCGGTTATGCCATTAAGTATGGCGAAAGCCGATGAACCGGTTAAACTGACAATACTTCATACCAATGATGTTCACGGAAATGCAGTAGGTGATAAGGCGGATGACGAGAGAGGTTCCAAGATAGGATTTGCTAGATATAAGACCTATATCGATGAAGTCAAAAAGGAAAACCAAACTCTTGTACTGGATGCAGGTGATTTACTACATGGAACAACTTTAGCGACCATTGACAAAGGAAAGTCTATGGTAGAACTGGCTAATGAATTAGGCATTGATGCATTTGTTCCCGGAAACCATGATTTTAACTATGGACGAGAAAGATTGTTAGAGTTAAAAGACGAAGCAGGATTTGATTTTCTAGCGGCAAACATTAAAAAAGGTGATACAAATCTTCTAGATGGATACAAAGTATTCGAATATTCCGGAATTAAAATAGGGGTATTTGGACTGGCAACTCCGGAAACAAAGACCAAGTCTAACCCACTTAATACAGAAGGACTTGAGTTTACAGATCCTGTTGAGGCAGCAAATACTGCAGTAGCTGCTTTAAAAGCTGAAGGTGTAGATGTAATCGTAGCATTAAGCCACTTAGGTATGGATGAAGCATCTGAACCAAATTCCAAAACTATTGCAGAACAAGTTGAAGGAATTCATTTAATAGTAGACGGCCACAGTCATCATAAACTCGAAAAAGGTGAGCAGGTAAATAATACTCTAATAGTTCAAACGCATGAACACTTGAAAAACATAGGTAGAGTTGACATAACTAAAACCGGAGATGAAATAAAACTTGAAGCTTCTCTAATTCCTTTTGAAACTGCTAAAGTATTTGAAGAAGACGCAAAAATTTTAGAGAAGATTAAAGCTATAGAAGAAGCCAATAAACCAATACTTGAAGAAGTAGTTGGAAAAACCAAAACCGACTTAATCGGAGAAAGAGCAGTAGTAAGAACAGGAGAATCAAACCTTGGTCAATTGCTAACAGATGCCATGATTAAAGAAACAGGAGCAGATGTTGCAATAACAAATGGTGGAGGAATCAGAGAAACAATAAAAGCTGGCGAAATAAAGAGACAAGACGTCTTGACTGCCTTCCCATTCACTAACTACCCTGTACTACTTGAAGCAACCGGACAAAATATCATTGATGCACTTGAGTACGGTCTGGATGCTTATCCTGAGCAAGCAGGAAAATTCCCTCATGTTGCAGGAATGACATTTGAGGTAGACTTAAGTGGAGAAGCTCCAAANNAAACTACTTGAAAGAATATCAGGACAAAACAGATACATTACTGCAATCGAAGTAAGTAAAAAAGCATTTGATAAAGCAGATACAGTAATAATAGCCAATGGATTCAAGTATCCTGACTCACTGGCAGCTGGACCATTAACAGCAGTTAAAAAAGCACCGATACTATTAGCAGCTGAGAAATCAATAACAGCAGAAACCCTAGCTGAAATTGAAAGACTGGAAGCTAAGAATGTAATAGTAGTTGGTGGTGTATCAACAGTTGGTGAAGAAGTTGTAGAAGCTCTAAAAGCTAAAGGATTAGAAGTTAAGAGACTAGGCGGAATCAATAGATATGAGACAGCAGTTCTAATAGCGAAAGAAGTTGTTGGTAATGAAGCCATCGAAAAGGCAATTCTTGCAAGTGGAGAAAACCCTGCAGACGCCTTAGCAATATCATCATTAGCTACTAAGGAAAAACTTCCAATACTATTGACCTCAAAAGCAGCTCTAGCTAAACCGGCTGAAGATGCAATTAAAGAATGGAAACTTAAAGAAGTTGTAATAGTAGGTGGAGAAAGCACCATTGCAAAAGAAATAGCAGAAGCTATCCAGAAATTGGAAATAAAGACTGTAAGACTAGCAGGTGGAAACAGATTTGGAACAGCAATAGAAATCGCAAAAGCTGTCTATCCTGAAGCCAAAACAGCCTTATTAGCAGATGGATACGGATATGCAGATGCATTAGCACTAGGACCACTATTAGAAAAACACCAAGCACCATTACTACTTGTCCAAAAAGACACAATTCCTGAAAACATCCTAGGATATGTTACTGAAAGTGAAATGGAAGATCTTATAATAGTAGGTGGACCAAATTCAGTATCTGACAAAGTATCAGCTATACTTTACAAATTGGTTAAATAATACTAGAGATTAAAACTTAATAAAGAACAAAAAGAGATGAGTACACAATTGTGCTCATCTCTTTTCTCGTAGGAAGGAATAAAATTTACCATCCAAGAGTTGGATAGTGGTTTGGGAATAATTTTAAGGCTTTGAGAGCCTCCCTATGACGAGGGAGGTGGGTTTGCGAAGCAAACTCGGAGGGAGAGAAAACATATAAGCTGTAATTACTTTAGCAATATTGTAATACCTCCGATTGAAAATGTACATGATTAGACTCCTTTTGGAAACAAAACTGGAAGTGTGAAGATGGTTGTAAGTTTGGAAGCAGTTCGTAGTCAGTTTTAAATATCGTAGTAGAATTCTTCGAATTACTTTTTTGTATATCTCTCCCTCAGTCAACGGAGTTGACAGCCCCCTTTCCAACCTAATCAATTGAGATGCTTTTCGAAATTATGATAGGTTTCATGCAAAGAATTCCCAAGAACGAAGTGATTGGCTAGAATTCGACTGCCAAAAGATGGAGCCATAAAAAGAACATGGTGATTGGCTAGAATTCTACTGCCAAAGAGTGAGTCGAAAAAACCCCAAGAATAGCGTGATTAGCAAGAATCCGATTGCAAAAAAGAAGTGTGGCAATCACAGAGCCTCCATCTGACGAGGGAGGTGGGTCGCCAAAGCGACTCGGAGGGAGAGAAATACAAAAAGCGACATCTTCACGTCGCTACATTAAAAGTCTAACCTCAAACCTCTAACTTCTAACATCTAAAACTGTGAGAAGGGTCGCTAAAGCGACTCGAAGGGAGAGAAAACACCAATCAACTATTATTTTTGCTTAGAGGTAGAGGAGCTGCCTCAGCTCCATTTTAGTATCCATTTTACCTTTGTGTTATGAAAGCTATTTTTCATCTAATATATATTAACATACAAACGTGTGTGGGCACTTCCTCTACTTCTTTCATAGGTTTATCTATAAGTCTTTGAGAGCCTCCATATGACGAGGGAGGTGGGTCGCATAAGCGACTCGGAGGGAGAGATTTATAAAAAAAGCGACATCTCGACGTCGCTACCATCATTAACCCTAGATGAGTTGGATAGTATTACGGGATAAGTCGTGAGCCTGAAAAACTTAAATATTAGAAAAACTTTGTTCTATATTAGATTTTATCAACAGTCTAAACTTCACAATAATGTGGAGTTATTTTTTGGGGCATAAAAAGAAACTTCAATACTAAAAAGGCTTACATGAACTCTAATGTTAAATTTTAGTAAAATAATTATTGATAAACTGAGGTTATGATAAAATATAAGTGATTAAATTATTATGAATATAGAATCGTTGATTAAAAAAGATTAGTTATACTATTAGATATAGGAATGCTGCTATTAATTCAGAGGATTACGGATTTTTATTCTTGGATTACTATTGGATAATAAACACTTGCTCGATTTACGTGAAATCATGCTGCTTGAGAATTCGTAAGTTACAGTTTAAAGGGAACACAAAAACAGATATAGGTATCTGTATTTCTATAAGATCCTATTTAATATTGCTGTTTAAAAATATGATTATAAATTTTAACTAGTTATAATAGAAATATGATGAATATCATATATAGTAAAAGATGTACCATTTTAAATTTCATTACCTTGAATTATTGGTATAAAATCGGTTTAGTATGGGATGCTTTATGGAAAACGGGAGGATAGATTAAGTATGAATGATGAATTGCAAAACAATGGAATAAAAAAGCCCATAGTTTTTTCAGTTTTACTTACCATATTAATACTGGTATTTCCCGTTGTTTCAGGAGCAATAATAACTATTTTTAAATTTGGAGAACTGAGAAGTAGACTAATCCAAGCGCTAGCTTTCATAATTGCAGGGATTATTGGCTGTATTATTGCAAAGTTAAAATTCGGTTCTTTGAAAGATGTCGGACTTAAAATAGTCCATATATCTGATTTAAAGGATTATCTCTGGTTTGCACCTATTATATTAGTTGAAATACTGCCGTTTTTTGCAGGTTTAAAGAGTGGCTTAAATCAATCCCTTATTCTGGCATATGTGCTTTTTACGATAGCTGTAGGATTTGCGGAGGAACTATATTTTAGGGGATTAATAGCAAATAGCTTTAAAAAAACTATATCATTAGTCCTATTTTCTTCATTCTTATTCTCAATTGGACATATTATGAATCTCTTGGCAGGTGCAAGTATTTTTGATACAGCACTACAAATAGTATTTGCATTTTTATTTGGAATCGTAGCGGTAGAGATAAGCTTTACAACAAAAAGTTTAGTCATTCCAATATTATGGCATACCGCTCACAATTTTATTTCCTTAGTGACGGCGAGCAACGACGGTAAATGGTCATTAATCATTGCTATTGCCCAAGGGACGATTTTACTTATATACGGAATTTATCTCTGGGTGAAGAAGATTAATACTGCGAGCATTTTAAGAATAAAAAAGGAGATTTAATCAAATGAAAATAATAGTAATCTATAATTCAGAAACGGGATTCACAAAGCGATATGCCAAGTGGATTGCTGAAGCTTCAGGAGCGGACTGCATTGAATACTCGGTTGCTAAAGATAAAAGTATGGATGATTATGATGCAATTATTTTCGGGGGATGGGCAAGTGCCGGCGGCATCAGTAAGCTAAAATGGTTTAAAGACAATATCGACAGATGGACAGGTAAAAAGTTGATTGTGTTTTGTGTTGGGGCAAGCCCCATCGATAATCCCGATATTGACCCTGCACTCAAAAAGAATTTTACAGAATCTGAGTACGATAGAGTGAATGTATTCTACTGCCCGGGTGGACTGAATTATGAGAAAATGTCTTTTAAATCAAAGTTTTTAATGAAAATGTTTGTGAAAACACTCAGTCTTAAAAAGAACAAAAGCGAACAAGAAAAAGAGATGGTAAAAATAGTTTCGAATTCTTACGATATCTCAGATATTAAATATATTGAACCGATATTGGAATGTTTAAAAGAGTAGTAAACAGTTTTGAATAATACAGTAATATTGTGCAGGGGGCAAGAAATGAAATTATCATTTAATGAGAAAACACTGGGTATAAAGATTGTACATAATAATGAAGAATGGATGACGGTATCTGATTTTAGGCCGTCTCTTTTAATAAATCAGGAAAAAATATATATTGATGAAGCCGGCTTGATTGAACACTTTTATGGTGAAAATAGTAAATCAATTAAATCAGTCTATACATTCGAAGATTTTAGTTTTGAGACAAATATATGGATCAGTGGTATTGACGAAGTATTCTTTAAATGGGAGCAGATTAGAGAAGATGTTGCTATAGACAAGGTTTGTTGGCCGGGTCCTTTTGAATTTAATAGTTATGACAAAAATTGGAT